>Ga0129317_1001260_pt1 | contig 19742 bp, 24 predicted proteins | sample Cm1ome_FD_94430 | JGI IMG/M metagenome (GOLD analysis project Ga0129317, IMG submission 94430) | Eastern black-and-white colobus group fecal microbial communities from Wisconsin, USA - Cm1105 metagenome | ecosystem: Host-associated > Mammals > Digestive system > Large intestine > Fecal | place... | reverse complement strand
GCCCTTGAATTTGGCGCTGTCAAAATCATCGCTGATGGAAATGAAGCGGGTGTGGAACAGCGGGAACACGCGCTCAATGAAGTAGCCGGTTTCAATGCTGTTGCGCCCGAAGCGGGAAAAATCTTCTTGTGTCAAGTAGGAACTAAAAAAATATAGAGATTATTTGCAAAGAGTCCACGGTTCGTTCATATCCGTGGACTCTTGCTCATCTCTCAAGACCTTATTTACTTGTGATGAAGTCTTTGAACTTCCATTCGAGATCAATCCGGTTGTCCGAGTGAACATAGATCGCTTTGATAAATGCGTGAGCCAGCTCATATGTCAGCTTCTCAGCTTTTGAATACTCATCACACACGGCATCCAGCTTATCGTCTGAGCAGGATCGCTCGGAGTCAAGCTGCTGCATCCGGTCATGAGCCTTGCGGATTGCTTCGTCAGTCTCCGCGATTTTTGCATCAGTTTCGGACTTCACTTTGAGGTATTCTTCTCTTGAGATGTCTCCGGCTGTGTACTTCTCGTACCAGCGCAGTTTTACACCCTTGAGCTGTTCTGCCTGAGACTGTAAAGTTCTGATACGGGATGCACATTCATCAATGGCATTCTTTCTGACTTTGCCGACCTTTCTGTTCTGGACTGCTTGCTTCTCTGCAAGAGCAACATACTGACCAATAGCATTATAGATCACTCTCTCAAGCTCTGCCTCATCATACTTCTCGCCAACGGCGCATTCTGTGTCTTTATCGTGGGTGGAATGACGGCAAGTATAGAAGTAGCCTGAGTTTCGGAGCTTTCTCCGTGTCATTGCCCGTTTGCAGTTTGGGCAGTAGACAAGTCCCCGGAGAGGATATTGCCGCACCTTGCGGTCCGGTTTCTTTTCGCCGCCACGGATGACCGCCTGAGCAAGTTCAAACTCTTCCTTGCTGACAATGGCTTCGTGCATTCCTTCAACAATGATCCAATCTTCATGATCCTGCGCAATAGTCTTCTTGTTGCCCACACCGGCAGACTTGCGTTTGTGTCCCACAGTTGCGCCGGTATAAACATAACTGACAATCACCTTGTAGACCATTGAGGCTGTCCAGCTAATCTTTTCACTCATACGGCTGAACTTCTTGTTTCCGGGGTATTTGCTTCTGAAATACTGTCCGGGCGTCGGGACTTTATCGTCATTCAGTCCCTCAGCGATTTGCGAAGTGTTGCTGCCCCCAAGTGCTTCATCGAAAATGCGTCGGACAACAGCAGCAGAGTCGGGATCAATAGCCAGCTTGTTTCTCTGCGTCGGGTGCATCATATAACCATAGGGCGCATAGCCTCCGACATACTTGCCTTGTTTCATCATCTGGATTTTTGCGGTAGTTGTCTTGATAGAGAGGTCTTTGCTGTACGCCGCATAGATAATGCTGCGCATTACAACCTCAAGTCCTCCGGTTGTTCCTTTGTAGTCCTCACTGTCATATCCGTCATTGATGGAAATGAAGCGGACACCGAGGAACGGAAAGACGCATTCGAGATAGTTTCCCGTTTCTATGTAGTCACGAGAAAATCGCGAGAAGTCTTTTACGCAGATCAGATTGATCTCTCCGGCGCGTATCTTTTCCATCATTTCAGTGAAATGGGGACGCTGAAAGTTCGTGCCGGTATAGCCGTCATCCGCAAACTCAAAGCGCGGATATTTTGCCAGCTCAGGGTGTTCATCGAGAAAGCGGTTGATGAGCATTCTCTGATTGCCAATGCTGTCACTTTCATCCTTTGTGTAGCCGGTATCTTCATCAGCCAAAGAGAGACGGATGTAGATGCCGATTTTATAATCCTTGCTCATTTACATCGCCTCCTGAACTTCTTTGATACTCTGCAATGTGAGAGCATAGATGTCACCGTATTTCATGACCAACTCTATGCCGCCTCCCTCATGGACACGAACAAGCTCAATCGCTTCGTCAACCAAATCCTGAGAGAGCTTTGTAGCAGTGCTGACCGACTTCATCAGCTTAATCCATTTGTTATCGGTTGACATTGCTTCGTTGAAACGAGTTTTGCGCTGGACTGCTTCATCCAAACGACGAGACAGATCCGTGTATCTGCAACGCACTGGATGATTTCGGACATCGTGAGCAGATCGTCGATCATGGTCTCGTAGTCCTCCTTGGCGATGGTGACGGTATCGGCATCGTCCTCAGCCGCTTCCTGCTTGCGGACACGGAAGGTCTCGTGGACATCCTTCATTAGTCCGATCACGCAGTCCGTGGTCTCGTCGAAAATCTCCTGCATACGTTCTGCCATCTCATCGGCGCAGTCCTCCAGTTCCTCATGAACGTGAAGATAGGCGCGATGATGCTTTTTCAGCTCGGTTTCCTCATGGATGAGGGCGATGAGATCGGCGCTCATGTCGATGACCTCAAGCAGAAGGTCAATCGGCTTGGTGATGCTGCCGAACGTGGTATTCACGGGAACACCACTGGCTTCTGCGATGATGCTCTTGGCGTTCTCAAGATTGAAGTTCTTATCCATATTCAAAATCCTCCTTAGTTCTGTACGGTTTCTTCGGGCTTGGTGGTCATGATGCGGTAGAGCTGCGTATTCTTGGGGAAATCGTCCTTGAAAGGCACGATGGTAGAGCCGTAGAAGATCAGCCCCTCACCGGCATTGGAATTGGTGATGTAGTTCTGCTGGCTGGGCGAGATGTTCAGAGCCTTCGAGAGAATTTCCCGGTCTCCCGACGCCTGATTCAAAAGGTAGACAAAATCCGAGTTTTCAAAGATATTTTCCACCTCGCGGGATGCAAGCAGATCCTTTACGTTCTGGGTGATGCCGGTCGGAATGCCGCCCCATTTTCTAAATCGCTTCCAAATTTCCACGCTGTATGCTGCGGTCTGTTCCTCCTTCAAGAGCAGATGGAACTCGTCCATGTAATAGCGTGTTGCCTTATGCTGGGCGCGGTTGATCGTGACCCTGTTCCACACCTGATCCTGAACAATGAGCATACCGAGCTTTTTGAGCTGCTTGCCGAGTTCGCGGATGTCATAGCAGACAAACCGGTTATTGACGTCCACATTCGTTCTGTGATTGAAGACGTTCAACGAGCCATGAACGTAGATTTCAAGGGCAGTTGCGATGCGCTGTGCCTCCGGCTCCTTCTGATTTCTCAGAATGTTGTAGAGGTCTTCGAGGATCGGCATTTTCTCCGGCTTGGGGTCTGCAAGGAACTCCTGATAGACCATGCGGACGCTGCGGTCAATGATGGTCTTCTCAACCGGCTGCAAACCGTCTTTACCGCCGACAATCAGCTCACACATGGAGAGGATGAAGTCGGATTTCAGCGTCAGCGGGTTTTCCTCTTCGGAATAATTCGTGTTGATGTCCAGCGGATTGATATAATCCGTGCTGACCGGCGAAATGCGGATGACCTGACCGCCGAGCTTCTGCACAAGGGGAAAATACTCGGCTTCGGGGTCGCAGACGATGATGTCATCCTCCGTGATGAGGAAGGCATTGGTCATTTCGCGCTTTGCGGAGAAGGACTTACCGGAACCGGGTGTGCCGAGGATCAGACCGTTCGGGTTTTTGAGCTGCTTGCGGTCAACCATGATCATGTTGTTGGACAGCGCATTCAGTCCGTAGTACAGCGCCTCACCGCCTTGGAAAAGTTCCTGCGTGGTGAACGGGATGAAAACCGCTGTGCTGGAAGTGGTCAGCCCGCGTTCGATCTCCACCTGATTGATGCCGATAGGCAGAGAGGACATCAGCCCTTCTTCCTGCTGAAAATCGAGACGCTTGAGCGCACAGTTGTACTTCTGTGCGATGGCTGCGGTCTGGAACACCGCGTTTTCGAGCTTCTGGCGGCTGGACGCCGTGTTCATGATGAGGATGGTCACGAGGAACAGTCTCTCATTGCGGGTCTGGAGATCCTGCAACAGCCGCTTCGCCTCACCGCCGAAGGTGGCGAGATCGGACGGGATAATGTCCATATCGTAGCCGGAGCGGACAGCCTTTTTCTGTTCCTCAATCTTCATCTTGTCGAGGTCAGTGATCTTCATCTTGATGCTCTTGATTGCCTTCGCCTGGTCAATCGTCCGGATATGAAAATTGACCGTGATGTTGCTGTCCATCTCAAGGAAGTCGGCAAGCATACGGTCGTTGAGTTCCGGCGCGAGAATTTGGAGAAAGCTCACCGCGCCGATGCTTTTGCCCATTTTGAAGCACTTGCCTTCACGGAAGTCAAAGGAAGTGGGAGCGATGAAGTCCTTCGTGCTGAGTCCTGTCCGGGCAACCATATCGAAGGAAAAGCGGAACGGCTCATTGGTGTCCATGTTGAACACGTCATGAAGCACTTTCAGCCGTTCGTAGCCGGACAGCAGTTCGGTTCTCACGCCGAGTGTTTTGAAGTTGTTGAGAATATCGGTTTCAATGCGTTCGAGCTTCGGCTTTGCCGTGCGGAGGGAATCCGCCTCAATGCCGAAGGTGATGTACTTCTTCTTGATCAGACCGTTGTTGCCCTTGGTGAGCTGGCTTTGCAGCATTCCGGAATACTCGGAGCGGATGTCGTTGAAAGCGTCCTCCTGCGCCGGAATGTTGATGCGCTTGCGGAACTCATTCAGGCTTGCCTTCTGATTGATGAAGGAGAGCTGGACAAAAATAGAGCTGTCAAAGTAGTTCAGAAAGTCGCACCAGTTCTCAAAGATGGCGGTCTTATCGTCGTTCTGCGCAAGCTGGTAGTTGATGTCCTCAAAGCCGATGGACTTGGTATAGAGCCGGTTGTTCACCTTGCAGATACCGTCGCGGCACATCTCCACATAGGGAATGGTCTGCTGGGCGGACTTGCGGACTTTCTTTGCCTTCCTGTCCTTTTTCTTCTGCATGACGATCCGCTTCTTCTCCTGAGCGGAAAGGGCATCACCGTAAACGATGCCGTTTTTGACCGTCATCTTAGGCTTTGCCTTTGCTGTGCTGTTGTTCAATCTGCAATTCCTCCTGTTCTTTGATTTTCTGCTGAATCTCAGCGTAGAGATTGTTTGTGCGGTAGGGACGCACCTTGTCGCGGATAAACATGGACTGTACGATGTGGTACAGATACTTCTCGGCAGGCTGACCGTCCTTTTCATAAAGGGCAAAGAAAATGAACGGGAGCATGATCACCACCATCAGCATTGCCGCCGTGGACAAGCCGAGGTGGGCTTTCGTCAGAAAGAAGATCGGAACGCCGACTGCCGCAGCGATGGAAAAACAAATAAGCTGCCGCTTGGTCAAATTGAACATGACCTTCGTTTTGACGCGGTTAAGATCCTTCGGGACCGGAACAAATGCCATTGACTGTTTCCTCCTTTCCGAGCTGCTTTTCATAGCGCAGCTTCATTTGTGCGGGATATTGATCTTCCTTCGGTTGACGCTTGCCTGTCCAGCGAAGCCCACCCGCTTTGCCTTGACAGACCCAGCCGGAAGCCCGGAGGCTTGCACCGTTTTCGCTTTCCAGCGTATAGGTGATGATGCGCGTGTAGCCCATCGCCGCAGCAGCTCTTGCCGCCGCACCATAGAGAAAGCTGCAAGCGTTCTTCGCCCCGTTGGTGCATAGCCTTGTAACCTCCAATGTGAAGCCGTCATCCAGATACCGGCTGACGGGACGTCCGGCGATGATCACGCCGACCAACGCACCGTCTGCTTCACAGCCGATGGAAAATTTGTGACCGGCAACCGGCTTGTGATGCCGGTGATGCTGCCGGACGTACTCGTTGGCGTCTCGAAGAGAGATAGGTTTTAACCGCAGCATGGTGTTTCCTCCGTTGGAAGATGCGCCGTGCATTCGACCTCATTGCCCCAAACGTCCCATCCTTCGGGAGACTGACGGGCAAAAAGCTCCACGCGGGGAAGGTCTCCCATGAGCCGAACAATGCGTTCCCGCGCTTCATCCGGCTTTTTGGAATGCTCTTCGATGTGACTGAGGATGACCTGACGCACACCGGCGTCAACACGCTTTGGATGTCCCTTTGTGGCAAGAATGCAGATTTCGGCGTTTGCTCTTGTCCAGTAGCCCATGCCGGTGAAGAGGTCATCGTTCTTTCGGTTTTGCTTGACCCACACGAACGCCACAGTTTTATAAGAAAATCCCCATGCCGCCAGCACTTCGAGTGCTTCACAGAGGCACGGGAACGTGATCCAGAGAAACAGAGCGCAGTCTTTCGCTGCCAGATCACCAACCGGAAGCGCCTTGATGTCTTCAATGCACATCGTCGGATAGTGGCTTTCCGCTGACCGTCCCTGTCCCTTCTTTGAATATGTCCGATACGCCCAAGGGGGATCGGCGTAGATGATGCTGTACTTCTTCATGCTGCCGACCTCCTTAGTGCGCATGGAAAATGGATTTTGCGAGGCTTCCAGTCTTGAACAGCGAGAAACACAGAATGACCGTGTACGCCGCCACAGAGAACAGAGCCGAGTGAATGTTGTCTGCGATGATCATGCCGTTAATCAGCACCGCGTAGATGCCGACGCAGACCATGATGAGAAATCCCTGAAATGCCAAAGCGAACAGACCTTTCAGATAGTTAGTTCCGATGCTGCCCCATTCGCGGTTGCTCATCGTCGCAACGGGGATAGGTGCTACGCTCACGGTGCAGTAAATCTCAATCATGCGCCCGTAGAGGATGACCGTAATGAGGATCGACATGATTTTGAGACACAGACTGATCAGGAGCGTTTCAATCGACAGTCCGAGCAGTTCACCGACCTCCATTGCCTCCATGCCGGTTCGCATCTGCGCAATCGTCGCGTCGATGTCGATGCTGGTATTGCCGTGAATGACACCGGCTGCACCGGAGACCACATTCTGCCCGATGTCGAATACTGCCATCACGATGTCAAACGTATGCGTCACGAGGTAGATCGCCACAGCCGCCTTGAAAAACCACTTGAAGAACATCCATGTGTCCATGTCGTGAAGGTTATTTTTCTCGGTGATCATGGAAATCAGCTCGTAACACAGAACGAAGGTGATGATGATACCAGCGATGGGGACTATCACGTTTTCGGATAGTCCCCGGATCATCTGGTAGATGCTGCCGTTCCAGCCGGACGGGGTTTGTCCGACCTCGGCGGCAATCGTGCCGACCTTCTCATTGACATCGGTGAACATATTGGTCAGGTTGCTTTCGATCCACCCGATCAGCAGGTCCTTGATAGCCTGTTCGATCTTTTCTAAAATGCTGCCCAATATTTCACCACCTTTCGGTTAAGCTGGGCTTGCCGTGGATTAACCGAACAAACCGGAGAGCAGGGGGATGAGGGTCGTGCCGATCAGCACCACGCCGCCGCCAGCCATGAGCTGCTTGATGCCCTGAGATTTGGCGCCGGGATTATCGTTTCCATAGCCCTCCATGAGGTTGACAACACCCCACACCGCGAGACCCGCGCCGAGTGCGATAACGAGCGTCTGAAGAACCGTAACTGCCTGAGAAATGAATGCCATACTTGAATTTCCTCCTTAAAAATGTTGTTGAAATGGGAGGGCGAGTGCCGTTTCAGCACTCGCCCTGATGGTTAGTTCCTGTGCGCCTTCCGGATTAGCCGAACAGACCGGAGAGCAGAGGGATGAGGGTCGTGCCGATCAACACCACGCCGCCGCCAGCCATGAGCTGCTTAATGCCCTGAGACTTGGCACCGGGGTTGTCGTTGCCATAGCCCTCCATGAGGTTGACAACACCCCACACCGCGAGACCCGCGCCGAGCGCAATCACGAGCGTCTGAAGAACCGTAACCGCCTGAGAAATGAATGCCATAGATTTTTCCTCCTTGAACTGATAAGAATTGAGTGTGTATTTTTGAAAATGGGCATAAAAAAAGAAGCCCCGTCGCTGTTCTGCTTTGGGATGAGCCATAAGGCTTTACCCACTGCGCAGTGCAGCGACGGGGCTTTAATCCGCTTCAACCTCGCCCATGTCATAGAGGTCGAAGGTGTCATTGGGTTTGACCACCAGCTTGTGCTGCCGGTACTTCTCGATGTCAAAGGCGTTCCGCTTGTCATAGTCGGAGAGCTGCCGGTATTTGGGATGCTTCGTAATGTCGTACTTATTACTGAGAAAAGGTCTCACGCCTCGAAGCTGCAAAATACACTTTGCTCCGTCCATGACGGCGATCTCGTCCTGAGACATCAGCTCCTTGCCGGTTTTCTGATAATTCAAGCCGTAGGAGTTGTTGTTGGAACGGGTTTCTGAGGTGTTGTAAAGGTCGATTGTCTCCTTGCCCAGCACCTCGCTGATTTCCTTGAGGGTCGATTTTTCCTTACCGCCGAGGAAAAGTGTGCAGTCGCAGTTGCCTGTGATGGTGTCTGCCGCATCCTTGTAGATGGTCTTGAGCTGAGACTGGGACTGCAAGATGATTGACGCCGAGATTTCCCGGCTTCGGATGGTTGCGATGAGCTTATCAAACTTCGGGATTTGCCCGATGTTGGCAAACTCATCGAGCAGACAGCGCACATGAACGGGAAGCCGCCCGTTGTAAACGTCATCTGCCTTGTCGCAGAGAAGGTTGAAGAGCTGGGAATACATGATTGCCACGACGAAATTGAAGGTGTCATCGGTATCGGAAATGATGACGAATAGCGCCGTCTTCCGGTCTCCGATGGTGTCCAGCTCCATCTCATCGTAGCTCATCAGCTCCCGCAGCTCTGCGATGTCGAAGGGCGCAAGCCTTGCACCGCACGAAATGAGGATCGACTTAGCGGTTTTGCCAGAGACGAATTGTCAAGGACTTTTTAATCAAATTTACAAAGAAGTCACATTTTGCGGACTTCTTCACGGAGCAGACGCTTGATTTTGTCCTCCATCGTCTCTTTTGCGGTCTGGCTGAAATGCACACGGACGATATAGGTGGTCTTGTCGATGGTCTTGCGGAAACAGGGCTGTGTGTTGTTTGCGGTCTGAATTGCTGTTGCGTTCATTGAATACCTCCTTGAAATGAAAAAAGCCCGACAAGGAAAGGTCTGACAACGAAGTACCGACAACGGACTTCGGAAAACTCTTTTTCTTAATCGGGCTTATCTACTTTTTTATAATTTACTTTTTCTTTTATATTTCTGTTGTCATTGTTGTCAGAGAGAGGAAAGTCCAGTAATATCAATGGATTTTCGATTTCTGCCTGACAACAGACCGACAACCGGCTCGACAATCTGCCCGACAACGAAAAGGGATTTTTCATCGTAACCATTCTTCGGGAAGTTCAAGCTGTTGCATTTCTGCTTCCGTCAGTTCGTGAAATTCTCCTGTATTGTTGTCAGGCTCGTTGTCGGTGGGGATGCGTTCCCAACCTCGCTGTCTGCGGTAAGGCTCCGGGAAGTATCTCGGATTTGCAAATGCCCTCCAACCTGTGACGGCATTATTCATAATGTCATTGATTTCTCGCAGCTCCCATTGCTTCGGCTCGTCATAATCATGTCCCAACGCTTCACGGTAAAGCTGCTTGGAGCAGACCATGTTGCCGGAGTAGCGTTCCAAATAATCAATAATTTGTCCTGCCTTGGTGTCCTCCGGCATGAACTCTCTCTGATGGGCTTTCAGAAATGTGTCCGTTTCCTTGCTGAGTTTCAGCTTGAAATTACCGCTTCGGTAAATCTCCATGACCTCTGCCCACATCTGAATGATATAAGCTCTGGATGCAGCTTCATCTTCCAGAATATGAACCTCAGACTGTTCCGGGCATACCATGACAGGAAGAAAACGGCGGTTGCCTGTTCGGTCAAGTGGAAGAAAATCAAGCGTGTTGGAAGAACCGCCAAACACACATTGTCGCAATCTGTCTGCCGGATGGGTCTCATACGGTATCTTGTAGGTTTCCTTTTGTCGGCTCAGAAAGGACTTGATTTCCTCAATGCTCTTGGCGTTGGCTGTGGCAATCATTTCTGACATTTCGATTATCCAATGCCCCTGCATCTTGCGGTAAACATTATCATCGTCCAGTTTCTTCAAATCGTCAGAGAACCAGTCATCATTGACGGCAAGCAGACGGAAGAATGTGGACTTTCCTGCACCCTGTCCACCGACAAGGCAGAGCATGACTTCAAATTTGCATCCGGGCTTGAATACTCGGCTGACAGCTCCCAACATAAAGAGCTTCAAGGCTTCATAAGTGTACTCATTTTCCTCTGAACCAAGGAAATGATGCAAACAATGACGGATGCGTTCCTGTCCGTCCCATTGCAGGGAATTTAGAAAACCACAAACTGGATGATAACGGTTTTCGTTGGCGATCACCGTTATTGCATCTGTGATTTTCTTTTCTACGGTCAGACCGTAGTTTTTTTCAAAATACAGAAGCAGATATTTTACATCCATATCGGTCAGCGTGGTACTGTCACGCTGCCATCCGAGGGGCTTCACAATATCAATGCGTTCCGTCAGCATATTCTTTCGGATTGCTCCTTTCAGCAGCGGGTCATATTGCAGAACCTTTTTATAATTGGCTGCTGTGTTGTAGACCTTACCTTTCTGGCTCTGCTCCAAACTGTTTCGGACTTCCTCCACGGTGTTCTGCAATTCGCTGTTCAAGTTTCATCACCTCTTTTCTTTGCTCGGCAACCAGAGCTTTCTTTTCTTCGGGAGTGCCGTACAGGAGAATATCAAGCAGATATTCGATATAGCTTTCTCTTTGCAGGGCTTCCACGAACAGGGGATGCCATTCTTCTTCCGGCTGCTTCGGTGCGTACTGCTGTTTCCATTCTCGGAGAAGATGGAAGTAATCGGTCAGCACCTTATAGCAATGGTTTTCTTTCTGCTGATACTTCTGCTCCGGGGTGGGTTCTCTGATCTTCGGTCTGACAGATGGCTTCTGTCTAATGTCATAGCAGATACCAAAATCATCTGCCAGTTTCGTAGCGGCTCCTTTGCTCGGTAATCCGAACAGTCGGGAGACAAAATCAACTGCATCGCCGTCCGCTTGGCAAGCGAAGCAATGGAAACGCTTATCTATTTTCATGCTCGGATTTCGGTCATTGTGAAATGGGCAGACTGCCATGCCATGACGGTTGACACGGATGCCGTACAGCTCTGCCGCCTGTCGGGTAGTAACGGTCTGCTTAACCGCTTCAAATACATTCATTACATCTTCCTTTCGGGAAACAAAAAAGGCACTCGACATTTTCAAAGAGAAAACGGCAAGTGCCTGTTAAAGTTCCATATTCTGTTTTTTCTGATTCGGAGTTTTCTGCTCCTGTTTCTTTTTGCTTTCTGCCTGCTCATACTGCAAGCGTTCTTTGAGGGAGTGTTTCGGTTCGGGCTTCTTCTGGGGTTCAGTCTGTTCCGGCATGAGGACTTTGCCGATCCAGTAGCGAATATCTTTCATCGGCTGTAATTCCTCTTTGACGGTAGCAAGCTGTCCGGCAAGCTCGGTGTGGGATGCTTTCAGCGTATCGTATTCAGCTTGCAGAGCATACAGATTGACATTCAAATCAACACCCTGTTTTTTGAGATAACGGAACGCTTTGTTGTAGCTGTCCAGTTCGTCCTTGTGGCTTTCTGCGTAAGCCGCCTGTCGGACTTTCCACCCGATTTTGATATACTTGTCATGGACTGCCTTGTGGGTCTGGCAGTCTGCCACGGCGTTCTGTATGCCGGTAATGACTTTCATTCGGGCAGATGCTTTCTTCATATCTGCGTTGATGGCCCCGGCTTTTTCATTCATACCTTGCAGGGCTGTGTCCAAATCTTTCAGAGTGAAAAGCTCATGCTCTTTCAGATAGATCATAGCTCTGGAAACAGCCTTCAAATCATCGCTTGTGCCTTTCTGCTTTCCGTACCTCGACCAGTCGCTGCGCTCCGTTTTTCGCAGATTAAGATAATCACTGAGAAGTGCGGATAGAGCAGGAGAAGCGTTTTTCTTTTCAGCTTCCATTTCAGCAAATGCTTCTTTCGTGGCTTCCATAATATCTGCAATCCAGTTTCGCAGATTTCTGATGGTGCTGCGGATGGCGTTCATCATGCGGTTAGCGGCTTTAATATCTCGGTTGAGATTGCCGATGTTGGTTTCGATGCCCTTACGCTCCAGCGCACAGACAGCAGCTCCCATGTGAACGGTCGGGATAATATCAAGTCCCTGTCTTTCATAGGAGCGCATATCTACTCGTTCTGGACTTCCGGCAAGCTCCAGATATTTATTCTGGATAACTTCCCATCCGTGTCTCCATTCCTCGGCGTGGTACTGCTCGTTCCAGTCAACGGTATCTTCCTTATGGCTTTTCCATCTGCCGGAGGGGAGCTTGATGCGTTCGCCGTTCTCGTCAAGGTCATAAACCTTGCGGCTCTTGGGAAGCCATTTTCCATTTTCATCAATGGCTCGCATGGTCAGCATGATGTGGCAATGGGGATTGTGTCCTGGTGGGTCGGGATCATGGATTGCAAAATCACAACACATTCCCTTTGACACAAAATGTGCTCGGCAGTATTCCTGCAACATCTGCGGACACATTTCAAGCGGCACTTCTCTGGGCAGGGCAACAACAAACCGCCTTGCAAGCTGTGAGTTCCATTGCTTCTCCACTTCCTCGGCAGAGTTCCAGAGCGTTGCCCGGTCTGCATATTCTGGTGGGGCATGGGACGGGAGCATGATTTCCGTGTAAACAACTTCATGCTGTTTTCGTCGGTGGTCTTTGAATTTCTGGTCGTACTCGGAAAACAATTTTTCTCCGGCTTGGTAGGCGGCTCCGGCAACGGCAGAGCTGCCTTTGCTTCGCTGAACAATTCGTATTTCCAGATGGGGTACGGGCATTTTGTTTGAACCTCCTTTCTCGGTGCAATAAAAAATGACCGATACTTTTCAGCAGCGGTCAGATGGGAGAAGTATAAAACTTGCTGACGGTGGATGATTGTTTGCAATCGTCTATCGGCGGCAAGTCCACAAAGGGGTAGCTGGCAAAGCCAGCGCAGGGGAAGTGTAGCTTCCTCTGAATGATTGGAGCAAAGGACTTTTGCGGAAATCATCAAGCTCCCTGCAAGGGGCTTTCGGCAGAACGCAATCACCATCTTTAGGTGGTGTATAATTGCGCCCTGTTTTCCAACAGGGTTTTTCAGCTCCCGTTCGGTTGCTCTGTTTTCTTTCGGTTCTCAATCAGAAAATCCAGCTTCTTTTGAACCGCTTCGCAGTGGAAGATGAAAGTCAGAAGCTCCATCACATCATCATCGGTCAGAACGGTTGGCTCTCTTAAAAAGGTTTCCAGCATTCCGGCACGAGTGCAAAGGCGGTGGGTTCGCTCGCTTCGGGTAAGCTGCTTGATTTCACTTTCCAGTCTTTTCTCCCTGTGCTTGGCTGCGGTCAGCTTTCGCTCCGCAACATACTGGTCGTGTTTCAGCTTTTCCAATTTCTCGTTGGGCATAGGGTCAACTCCTTTCGTAATAATGGGTAAAACAAAAACGACCAACTTTTTACGGTTGATCGCCTTTGGCTTAGTCATTATTTATTTTGGGAAATTACCACCATTTCTGCCCCAGAACATTGTTTTTAATGCATCCATCGAAATAGCGTAATCCATTTTTGAAACACGTGAAACTGCATCTGCCCACGCAATTAGCCTTTTGTTTAGTGCATAGGCATCAAGTGTCGAACGCTCGACAAATGCTTGCGTGTTTTCTTGACACATGATTTTAATAAAGAAGTCCATGTTGTCCTTTACTCGTCTATAAACACCAGGGAACTTCACTATTGAACCGTCAGAAAGAAGCATTGGCTCTTGTCCACCCGCAGAAAATTGGTCTCTGATATGAGGGTCAACAACACCTTGCGATGTAAGCCACAATGCGTATCTGTCATAATTCCCACCGAAAATTTCTGGGAAATTAGCACAACCATAAACAGTATATCTTCGTTTTTCCTCTGTTGGAACTTTGCTCCAAAGTCTTATAGTAGCAGATACGGTTTCGTCTGCGGCATCGCCAGCCCACCATAGACTTTCGCCCGGTTTCAACTGACTTCTGTAATATTTTGAAACAGGCGCAACGGGATTTTCCATTAACCTTAGCTCATCATACGGAATGCCCATTTTATCGAAAATAGTTTCGCCTTGCTTTAGTCTCATGTCAATCAAATATCTTGGCATATGTGTTACGGCGATACCATACAGACATTCCTCATAAGGTCTTGATATGAACTCGATTGGATTGCCGCCAAGTTTTCCGAATGTCATAAAAATTCTTTCGACATCTGCAATTCTTGAAGATTCTAAAATGCTACTTCCTGTCGAAGTCCAATGATTTTCTTTCGTACTCTTGACCTCAACACCGTAAAACTTAGCTGCTACAATGTCCGGAAATTTTTGCCCAGATACTTTTTCGATAGTGTTTTCAAACGGTGTTCCTTTGGCACATTCATCAAGCGCAGCTTTCACATCATCCTCCAGAGGATTGCCACCACGACTTGCGTAATACCTTGGTCTTTGAAGCGCATCGTGATTGAGAAGTTCGTCAGTTCGTTTCATTAATGAAACAAACTCCGGCATAGCTGGTTTTGGATTTACTGATACTATCATATCTCATCCTCCTCAAAGTAAAGCAACCATTTTGCTTCGATTGTTTTGGCAATATGGTATGCTAAAACACAAGGAACGGCATTTCCGATTATCTTATATGCATCACTTGAAGATACTCCCTTGTTAAATTCCGTTTTCTTCAAAATGAATTGATAATCGTCGGGAAATGTCTGTATGCGTGCGCACTCACGAATAGATAATCTTCTTTCTTTCAGCCCTGCTTCTAATTCCTCTATGTGTTTACCACCATGTTCGGTACTCAATCTTCTGAACTCGATGTTACCATGATGTTCAGATCTGATTGTCGGACCGACTGAATCAAGTTTAATTTCTGTTTGACCTTGACAATGCGACCCCATATACTTCGCCTGTGAATATTTCTTTTGTGAAATATCGGTGCTTTCTTCTGGTTCTGCTAAACCGATAAATGCATCAGCACAAGTTACTATCGGATAAAGTTTATCCCCATGCGTTTTTACAGGATATGGGTCGTACTGTTCGGGAATTACAGTTTGTGTTAATGCTTTTTTTGCATCTTCCGTCATTGCGCTTTTCTTAAATCCAAAGAAAATTACACGCTCACGAGACTGGGGAACACCATAGTCTGGCGCATACAATACTTTTGCAGGAACAACAATATAACCACCATTGCCAGCTTCTGCAAAATCGTGTTCAATGATTTCCTTGACATCTTCAAGGTTAGTCAGCCCTTTAACATTTTCAGCAATAAAGAGTTTTGGACTGGTCAAGGAAATAACTTCTCGCATCCACATATAAAGTTGCCCGCGGCTCTCTACCGACGGTTCATCACCCGTTAAGGCAACTCCGAGATGGCTTTTTTGAGAATTAAATCCAAGGCGTTTTCCTGCAACAGAAAAGTCTTGGCATGGAAAACCGCCTGTTACAATATCAATATCGTCTGGAAATACTTTTTCTCCGGCTCTGGCTCGCTTGACGAGATCAACAATACTATCAAGATGATAAATATCGTTGGCGTTGTCCTTACGCTGACCGAAGTAGGACACCCATGCTGCTTTTGCATCTGGACGAATATCATTTGCAAAAACAGTATCAAAGATTGTAGGTGCGACACGAACCCAATCACCCAAAGTTTCTTTTATCCAATCGGGATGAAGGTCGCTGTTAATGGATTTTTTGAGACAAACAAAGTCTCCTTCAAAACCGATGTCCATTCCACCGCAGCCAGAAAACAGAGATAACATTTTCATTTGCTGGTACTCTCCTCAGTTACATTGTTTGAAAACTCCATAATATCATTTGGAGTACACTCTAAAGCTAAACAAATCTTTCCGATAACTTCGACCGAAACAGATTCATCTTTGCTCAAGTGTGCCAAGGCGTTGCTACTTATTTTTGCCGTTCGCATTAAATCAACTTTCTTCATTTTCTTGTCGATTAGCATCTTCCAAAGTTTATCATAGCTAACAACCATAAGGGCACCTCCTTGTCAAACTAATTTACTATATCACAAAAATCTCTGAAATTCAATATTTTTACGCAAATTTACAAATAAAATTCTAAATTCTCAAATTTATTTTTACCGCGTCGATGAGATTGCTTTAAGCCATAAAATCGTTGTGTAACGCTCTTTTTCATGCTTTTGGTGTAGGACGATACTTTATCTTCCCTTATGTAGATGCGGTCAAAACATCGGATGCAGACCCGACATTTTGACCGCATATCAACCCTAAACGCTACATTATTCCGTCTGACTGGCGAAACCGTTTTGCTTGGCGTTCTCGCTTGCTTTTCGTCTACGTTCCTCGCTATACGGCGGTTGCAGACGGATGGACAGTCGGGATTTGTCCAGAACATAGGACACGCCGCCTTGCTCGTGGGTCTTTTCCAGTCGGCAAAGGTCGGGGTGCTTCTTGGAGAACGTCTCCAGTCTGTTCCTCAATCCGGCGTTGTAGGTCTGGATGTGTGCTGCGTCCTCACCCTCGTTAAACAGGACGATGGTTTCCTTTTCGTACTTCGTCAGCTTACTCATGCAATCTCTCCCTAATGGAAATCGGCTGATTGTCGGAGTGGTACTTGTGTTGGGCGAAGTGTTCCACTTCCAGTCTCATGTTGTAGAAGAAACAGCGATACCATCTGTCGCAGCTTTCGTCACTCAGCTTGACTGCCAGAGTGAAGAACAGCTTCTTTGCCGCAGGATCGGGAGCAAGTGCCGCCGCAAAACGCAAGCGTTCAACGGTGGCATCACGGTTCGGACAGCCAAAGGCATAAAGGGCTTTCTTCTCATTCATAGACATTCTCATTGATTTTTCCTCCTTGAATATTGGTAAAAATAAAAGCGACAGAGACTTCACAAGGAAATACCTGTCGCTTTGTTGTCGATATGAAATTGTTGGGTCAGGACTTGATAAATTCACGCAGTCCGTAATTGATGGCGGCTATTCTGATAATCAACCATTCAGCAATATGAGGGATGATAAAGACCACAAAGGCAATCGCCAGCATTCGGAGTGTATCTGCTCCTGTGCCGATACCAAACATCCATCCGGCAACCGCTATCAGGAACATCAGCCCTGCAAGCAGATTGAATATGACGGTCGAGAACTGCGTGAGGAAGATACCGACCCATTGTATCAGGGTGACTGCCGCAATCAGCGGCAGTACCAGTAACTTAAAAAATATCTTTATCAGAGCCATGTTTTTCTCCTTACTCGGTATGTGGGAAGAATGGGCTGTGGAAGATTTCGCACATCAGCAGAACTCCCATTGTGAACCCATACTTGAACTGACACTCGTTTGTCATGTTGCTCTCGTCCGCATGGCTGTCACAGAGTTTTTCAAGCAGGGTGTAGTCCTCTTTGCTCAGCTTTCCCTCGAAATAGGTCATGGTTTCGGAAATATGTGCGGCGGTCTGTCGGAACTTGTCAGACTTCGGCACAATGTCCTCGCTTGCATAAATCCCACCATTGAACAATGCTTCTAAAATCATATTTCTTCGCTCCTTTCTCAGCAGTAAATCAATTCGGCTTTGATGGTTTCCTCTGCCTGTACCACACAAGCGTTCATCTGGCGAATCCATTCAAGCTGATTTTCTGCTTTGAGCTTCTCGGTCACGCCATAGTATTCCATCAGCTTTGGAAGAATGATGTTCATCCGGCTCTTGGCAGCGGCTTCAATCTCCGCACAATGTTCGTAGAGCGTTTCAGACAGTACCATATCGGAGAAAGTGGCAGGGTGTGCCAGTCGTAGATACTCCTTTCGCATACGCCCCCATTTTCCGAGACGGATATTGGGATTCCTCAGTTTAATGTCAGGAATGTAGTAGTCGCCGCACTTTATAAAATTCAGTTCCATAGCAACCTCCTTATAAATCTGTTTCATTGATAACTTCAATTTTTTCATATAGTCCAGAATCATCGTTCTGGAACAGATCACGATGATATTCCGCTTCACCCTGCGAGTGATAGAAGTATTCTTCATCGGGCTTGGCATCCTTACGGATAAATCGTACTATCCACATACTCAAGCTCCTTTCTGCGGTGCGATTTTCGGTTCTAACTTCGGCATATTGCTGACGGGGACAAATACGCCCTTTGCCACATCTTCGGCTCGAAGTGCGTTATTCTTGGCATCCATCTCAGCCTTTTTCTTGGCTTTGATTTTGTCCTCATAGCGTTTCTGTGCACCGCTTGCTTTTCGCTTCAAATAATTCTGATGCAGTCTGTCCTTGCGTTCCTCACGTTTACGGATTTCTTCCAGTTCTTCTGGGGTCAGTTCCTCTTCCATGAAATGGGGTGGTACAAACTTGCCAACGAAGTTGAAATAAATCTCGATTTCCTGCGTGGTCTGGATGCTGCCTTTGCGGTCACGCTCATGGACAAGGATTTTATCAATAAACTCATTCAGCATGGCAATGGTCAGATTATCGAAGTTCTCATATTTCTCAATCAGAGAAATAAAGCGTTCTGCGGACTTCTTGTTTTTTTCGTGGGATTCCAGAAATTCTTCCAGAGCTTTCACCTCGGATTTCAGTTCAGCCTGTTCCTTGCCGTACTGTGCATCCAGAGTGGCATATCTGGTATCCGGCAGCTTGCCCAGGATGTTGTCCTCATAGATTTTGCAGAGCAGGACTTCCAGTTCGTTCAGTCTGTTCTGTGCTGCGGTCAGCCTGTTTCGCTTCTTTTTTACATCAGAAGCAAAATGACTGTCCTGTGCTTCCTGCACCACACGGACAAATTCGACTCGGTCATGCTGTGCATACTCGGCAATGGCTTTCAGCAGATCTGAAATCAGTTCCAGAACCACGCTTTCATTGATGCGGTGCTGTGTCTTGCAGAGCGTTCCACAAGGGACTTTGGTGTACTGGGAGCAAGTGTACTGTGAGATACGCTTGCCGTTGTTGGTGCGGTGAACATACATCTTGCCACCGCAATCCGCACAATACATCAAGCCCGTCAGCGGTGCGACTTCGCCCCATCCGTCCGGGTATCTGCGGACTTTGCTTCTGACTTTCTGTGCAAGGTCGAAAGTCTCCTGGTCAATAATAGCTTCGTGGGTGTCCTCAAAAATCGTCCATTCATCTTCCGGCACATAATGACTTTTCCTGTCCTTAAAGTGCTTTCGGGTCTTGAAATTGACGGTATGACCGAGATATTCACGCTTGTCCAGTATGTTGACGATGGTGGAAGAACCCCAACCATATACATCCTTGAATGTCTTGTTTTTGTTCACGCCCTCGTTGTGTGTCGCCAGATAAGCAGAGGGAATGAGTACCTTTTCTTCTTTCAGCCTGCTGGCAATCTGATAAGGACCCATGCCCTCGATTGTCATGGCAAAGATACGCTTCACAATCCCTGCGGAATATTCGTCCACAAGCCATTGGTCTCTGGCTTCATTCCAGAGATAGCCATAAATGACTGTCCCTGTGACGTGCTTGCCGGATTTACCTTTGGACTGGAAAGTGGAGCGAATTTTGCGGCTTGTATCTCGTGCGTAATACTCGTTCATAATGTTTCTGAACGGGGTAAAATCGTCGTCCCCTCTGGCACTGTCCACGCCGTCATTGATGGCAATGAGACGGACACCTTTCTGTCGGAGGATTTCCATTATCTGACCGACTTTCAGATAGTCACGCCCAAGGCGACTCATGTCCTTTATCAGCAGATATTCCACTCGTCCGGCTTCGACTTCTTTCATCATTGCCAGAAATCCGGGACGGTCAAAGCAAGTGCCACTTATGCCATCGTCCGTAAAATGGACTGGATTC
>Ga0129317_1001254_pt1 | contig 19784 bp, 19 predicted proteins | sample Cm1ome_FD_94430 | JGI IMG/M metagenome (GOLD analysis project Ga0129317, IMG submission 94430) | Eastern black-and-white colobus group fecal microbial communities from Wisconsin, USA - Cm1105 metagenome | ecosystem: Host-associated > Mammals > Digestive system > Large intestine > Fecal | place... | reverse complement strand
TCCGGTAATGGCAAACTTTTATGTCGTTAAAGGTCTTGCGCTGAAAGCAGGTCTGCAGCCGGCGTTTTGTGTAAAGAACGAGGTTAAGGGTGACGTTACGGTGCGTGTTGACGAAGGATGGAATTTATACGCTGCACAGGCAGCAATGCCTGATTTCAAGACATTCGACTTGTCCGTGCCCGTGGGAGTATCGTACGAGTATAATAATTTTGTGATTGGAGCGATGTACAACATCGGATTAACTAATGTGTTCAGCAGCGCCTGGGACGGAGGCAAGAAGCCCTCAGCCCACAACAGCGTATGGCAGCTTACACTCGGATATAAGATAGAATTATAATGATATACCTATATTTATTCATAACATTCTTTCAGATAGGACTGTTCGGGTTTGGCGGAGGCTACGGCATGCTTTCGCTTATACAGCACGAAGTGGTGTTCCATTATCATTGGATGAGCACGTCGGAGTTTACTGACATTGTGGCGATAAGCCAGATGACTCCCGGCCCCATCGGCATCAACAGCGCCACATATTGCGGATATACTGCCGTACACAACGCAGGCATGTCCGGAGGCATGGCTGTGCTCGGCAGCATTGTGGCAACCCTTGCCCTGGTGCTTCCGTCGCTGATACTGATGATTCTCATAAGCAAGATGTTCATAAAATACATGCACACCCGCAGTGTGCAGAGTGTGTTCATGGGATTGCGCCCCGCTGTGGTGGGACTTCTCGCTGCCGCCACTCTGATGCTTATGACTCCCGAGAACTTCTCCACACCACGTGAGAATCTGTGGCAGTTTTTCGTAAGCTGCTCCCTTTTCGTTGCCACCTTTGTGGGAACGAAGTATGTGGGAATCAACCCGATACGCATGATAATGTATTGCGCCGTGGCTGGACTTGTGCTGCTGTGGTGACCGTACCGAAGCACGGGCGCGCCTGCCGTCTATAGGCTCAGGCGCTGCCGTGCTTCGGAATATTCGGTGATAAGGCGGTGCATGATGTCGCCGACGCTGTCGATGCTTTTTATCGACGATACCGCCTGGCCTATTTCTATTTCTCCGTTTACGATGTCTCCCCCGAAAATGCCGCGCTTGCTTGCAGCCGTGCCGAGAATGGCGCGCAGCCGCTCTGGAGCAGCACCCTCTTTCTCTGCCTGCTCAATGCGCGCAAACAGCTCGTTCTTTGCCAAGCGTGTGGGCGACAAGGCTTTCAGACAAAGCATAGTGTCACCTTCGTTCAGCGAGACACAGTAGTTTTTGAACTCCGCGCTTGCACTGCTTTCTGCAGCCAAGGCAAAGAGTGTGCCTATCTGTACTCCCTCCGCGCCGAGAGCCATGGCTGCCAGCATGGCATCGCCCGAGGCTATTCCTCCTGCCGCAATAAGAGGCAGGCTGGTGGCACGGCGCACCTGAGGAACAAGAGTCATGGTGGTGCTCTCCTCACGGCCGTTATGTCCTCCTGCCTCAAAGCCTTCAGCCACAACGGCGTCTACACCAGCAGCCTCACATTTGGCGGCAAACAGGCTGCTCGACACGACATGTGCCACCGTAACGCCGTGGTCGTGAAGCATCGGAGTGAATTTCTTCGGACTGCCCGCACTTGTGAACACAATCCTCACATCCTCGCCGATGATGATGTCCATCAGGCGGTCAATCTCAGGATACATAAGCGGCACGTTTATCCCCCAAGGCTTGTCTGTGGCATCCTTCATTTTACGGATATGCTCCAAGAGAGTTTCTGGATGCATTGACCCCGCGCCAAGCAAACCGAGTCCGCCGGCATTGCTCACTGCGGATGCCAGCTTCCAGCCGCTGCACCACACCATTCCACCCTGTATTATCGGGTGTTCTATTCCGAAAAGCGATGTTATTCTGTTCATTTCTGTCGTGATATTTATGTTATTTTCCAGCACAAAGTTAGGTGTTTATTTTCAAAATCATAACATTATAAACTTTTTTTGAGATATTTACACTGTTTTTGGGGATTTCAGCCAGCGCATTGCGGCAAATTAAGAATAAAGCGGGAAGAAAAGTTGGCGGTTTCAAAAAAAACAGCTACCTTTGCAGAAGCTTTAATTTATGTATAACTTAAAAACAGTTGAGATGAATATTAGAAAATACATTTACATCGCCATGGCGGTGATTGGGATGTCGGCAGTGTATGCCTGCGACCTGAAGGTTGACAAAAGCGGAGGGCAGAACGATGACGGGAAACCGGCAGCCGAAAGTGAGAAAAAGGGAGAGCCCGACGCCATGAAGTATGCCGACTTCAAGGCATTGGACACCGACAAGGCGGAGCATAAGCTGTCGGAATACGTCACTCCGGGCAAATATGCGCTGGTGGACTTCTGGGCATCATGGTGCGGACCGTGCCGCGCTGCCATTCCTCATGTGCGCTCCATCAACGGCACATACAAAGGCAAGCTCAGCGTTGTGTCCGTATCGCTCGACTCTGAGGAAGGCGACTGGCGGAAGGCTCTCGAACAGGAGAAGATGGAATGGACACAGTTGTGGGCACCAGCCGAGATGGCAGAGACAGTGAGCGCAGCCTACGGCATACAGGGAATACCGTTCCTGGTGATTATCGACGGCGAGGGCAATGTGATTTACACCGGTCACAATCCCATGGAAGTTGACGAGATTTTGGCAAAAGTTTTGAAAGATTAGCAAACAGATAAGGTTTTTCGGTAATTTTATCGAAAAACCTTTTGTTATGTCATTATTTTTAAGTAATTTTGCACACGGAATAAACATGGTGCATACCTAATAGTAATGATGTATTGATGATAATAAACAAAAACAATTAATAATTTAAATTTTTAAAACTTCAATCATTTATGTGGTTAATCGATTCATCTATTGGTAGAAAAGTCGTGATGTCGGTCACCGGCGTTGCGCTGATTCTATTCTTGACATTCCACATGTCAATGAACATTGTGGCGCTCTTCTCGGGAGACGGCTACAACATGATTTGTGAATTCCTGGGTGCCAACTGGTATGCCGTAGTGGCAACGCTCGGACTGGCTGCCCTGGCTGTCATTCACATTGTCTATGCGTTTATACTTACAGCGCAGAACCGCCGTGCACGCGGTAACTCACGCTATGAAGTGACCGACAAGCCTGCAAAGGTGGAATGGGCATCACAGAACATGCTCGTGCTCGGTATTATCGTGGTGCTCGGTCTGTTGCTCCACCTCTTCAACTTCTGGTACAACATGATGTTTGCCGAGCTTTTGGAGATGGAGACTGCCATCGACCCCACCGACGGCTTTGAGCTTATCAAGGTGACCATGGCTAATCCGCTGTATGTGGTACTTTATCTCGTGTGGCTTGCTGCCCTGTGGATGCACCTCACCCACGGATTCTGGAGCGCCATGCAGACTCTTGGCTGGAGCGGCAAGATCTGGTTCTGCCGCTGGAAGGTGATAGGCATGATCTACTCTACCATCCTCATTCTTGGTTTTGCCGTTGTGGCACTGGCATTCTTCCTCTTCCCCGACTGTGTGGGCGGATGTTGATAAGAGTTAAAGTATAACTTAAAGTAAAAACGAATAATCATGACAAAGCAAATAAATTCAAGAATTCCTGAAGGACCAGTTGCTGAGAAGTGGACCAACTACAAGGCACACCAGCGCTTGGTAAACCCAAAGAATAAGCTGAAGCTCGACGTTATCGTTGTGGGTACCGGACTTGCCGGAGCCTCTGCCGCAGCAAGTCTCGGCGAGATGGGCTTCAATGTTTACAACTTCTGTATTCAGGACTCTCCCCGCCGCGCCCATTCTATCGCAGCTCAGGGAGGTATCAACGCCGCCAAGAACTATCAGAACGACGGCGACTCAGTGTATCGTCTTTTCTATGACACAGTGAAGGGCGGTGACTACCGTGCCCGCGAGGCAAACGTTTACCGTCTGGCTGAGGTGTCAAACAATATCATCGACCAGTGTGTGGCTCAGGGCGTGCCTTTCGCACGTGAATACGGCGGCATGCTTGCCAACCGTTCATTCGGCGGTGCTCAGGTGAGCCGTACATTCTATGCCAAGGGTCAGACAGGTCAGCAGCTTCTGCTCGGAGCCTACTCTGCGCTGAGCCGCATGGTTAATGCCGGCAAGGTGAAGCTCTACACACGTTACGAGATGCTCGACGTGGTAATCGTTGAGGGACGCGCACGCGGTATCATCGCCAAGAACCTCATCACAGGTGAGCTGGAGCGCTTCTCTGCCAACGCCGTGGTTATCGCCACCGGCGGTTACGGAAATGCTTACTTCCTCTCTACCAACGCCATGGGCTGCAACTGTACTGCCGCCATTGCCTGCTACCGCAAGGGCGCTTACTTTGCCAACCCTTCTTACGTGCAGATTCACCCTACCTGTATCCCTGTTCACGGCGACAAGCAGTCTAAGCTCACCCTTATGTCTGAGTCGCTCCGTAACGACGGCCGTATCTGGGTGCCGAAGAAACTTGAGGATGCCAAGAAGCTGCAGGCAGGCGAAATCAAGGGTTCTGACATTCCTGAGCAGGACCGCGACTACTACTTGGAGCGCCGCTATCCTGCATTCGGTAACCTCGTGCCACGCGACGTTGCCAGCCGTGCAGCCAAGGAGCGTTGCGACAAGGGCTACGGCGTGAACAACACCGGTCTGGCTGTGTTCCTCGACTTCTCGGAGTCTATACAGCGTCTCGGCATCAACGAGATTCTCCAGCGCTACGGCAACCTCTTCGACATGTATGAGGAGATTACCGACGTTAATCCCGGTGAGCTTGCCAAGACCGTTGACGGCGTAGAGTACTACAACCCGATGATGATCTACCCTGCCATCCACTACACCATGGGCGGTGTTTGGGTAGACTACGAGCTGCAGACTTCTATCCCGGGCCTGTTCGCAATCGGCGAGTGTAACTTCTCTGACCACGGTGCCAACCGTCTCGGCGCATCTGCCCTCATGCAGGGACTTGCCGACGGTTACTTCGTGCTGCCATACACCATCCAGAACTACCTTGCCGACCAGGCTATCTGGCCGCGCCTGTCTACCGACATGCCTGAGTTTGTTGAGGCAGAGAAGTCTGTTGCAAAGCAGATCGACGACCTCATGAACATCAAGGGCAAGCGCTCTGTAGACTCTATCCACAAGGAACTGGGTCACATCATGTGGGAGTATGTTGGTATGGGACGTACAGCCGAGGGCTTGAAGACTGGTCTTGCAAAGATGAAGGCTCTGGAGAAGGAGTTCGAGAGCAATCTCTTCATCCCTGGAACAAAGGAAGGTCTGAACGTGGAGCTCGACAAGGCTGTACACTTGCGCGACTTCTTCACAATGGGTCAGCTCGTAGCATTCGACGCCCTCTCGCGCAACGAGAGCTGCGGAGGTCACTTCCGCGAGGAGTACCAGACAGAGGAAGGCGAGGCTAAGCGCGACGACGAGAACTTCTTCTACGTTGGCTGCTGGGAGTATCAGGGCAAGGACAAGGATCCTGAGCTCATCAAGGAGCCACTGGAGTATGAGGCAATAAAGGTTCAAACACGTAACTATAAGAATTAAACAATTATGGCAAGAAATATCAGTTTTACAATAAAGTACTGGAAGCAGAACGGTCCCAAGGACCAGGGTCATTTCGAGAGCCGCGAGATGAAGGACATTCCTGATGACACTTCATTCCTCGAAATGCTCGACATTCTCAATGAGCTTCTCATCGAGGACGGCAAGGAGCCGTTCGTGTTCGACCACGACTGCCGCGAGGGTATCTGCGGAATGTGTTCGCTCTACATCAACGGTACACCGCACGGCAAGACCGAGCGTGGCGCTACAACCTGCCAGCTCTACATGCGTAAGTTCAACGACGGCGACGTAATCACCGTAGAGCCTTGGCGCTCTGCCGGATTCCCCGTTATCAAGGACTGTATGGTGGATCGCTCGGCATTCGACAAGATTATTCAGGCTGGAGGCTACACCAGCGTGCGCACAGGTCAGCCACAGGATGCCAACGCCATCCTTATCCCTAAGGAGAACGCCGACGAGGCAATGGACTGCGCCACATGTATCGGCTGCGGTGCCTGCGTGGCAGCCTGCAAGAACGGTTCGGCAATGCTCTTCGTATCGTCAAAGGTGAGCCAGCTGGCTCTTCTACCTCAGGGCCGTCCCGAGGCAGCAAAGCGCGCCAAGGCAATGATTGCAAAGATGGACGAGCTGGGCTTCGGTAACTGCACCAACACCCGCGCCTGCGAGGCTGTGTGCCCGAAGAACGAGTCTATAGCCAACATCGCCCGCCTCAACCGCGAGTTCCTCAAGGCTAAGCTCGCCGACTAAGGCTAAAAATACCTTTCAGCAAGGTTACACTATAAAGGTGCCGTGCAGCGTGATGCCGCACGGCACCTTTTTCTGTCCCAGAGCCTCTTTTTTCTTCCTATAACCAGTTTGTTTTACGTCTTCACGCCGACTTTCTCCTTTTTTTAGCGCAAGATTTGAAATTCTCTAGACCTAGAGAAATTTTTTCTAGCGCAAGAGATTTCCCAAACGTTCGGGAAAATAAAATCGAACGTTCAGGAATAAAAAATCGAACATTCGATTTTTTATTATATCCGGGTTGAAGGGAAAAATTGCAAGAAATCCCGCAAAATCCTTGGTAATGTCCGAAAAAAACAGTAACTTCGCCACCGGAACTAAACAGAAACCTATGAAGAAAGAATTCAGGCAGTGTCCCCAGGGCATAGACGAGAGCAAGCTGTATGGCTTTTCATGGATGGAACATGTACTTGCCATACCGTCGCCATTGGTTGTGGTGACGTCATATAAGGCAAACGGCAAGCCAAACGCCACCATGCAGTCGTGGTGTACGTTTACTGGAGACGGCGGCGCCATGCGGGTGATTTTTGCAGACGTAAACAAATACGGGCACATGTACCAGTCGGTGAAGGAAACGGGAGTGATGGTGGTAAACTTCCCCTCAAGGGAGATTTTTAATAAATGTATGACGACCATAGCCAACAATGGTTACGATACAGACGAGATAACGGCTGCGGGACTGACCGTAGAGCCTGCCACCGTGATCAGCGCGCCAAGAATCAGCGAGTGTTTCCTCAATCTGGAGTGCGAGCTGGAATGGGAGCATGACCTGTGTGCCGGCTCCTGCCATTCCGTGCTGTGCGCAAGGGTGGTGAATGTGTGCATGGACGAGGAGCACTATGACGCTGAGCGGCTTGGGCGCTATGGCGGCACGGGCTATCTGTATAATATCCATTCGCCGCGCAATCCCGAGACGGGAAAGGTTGAAAATACCTGTGTGGGCATTATAGGAGGACTGACAAAATACGAAGACCTTGAGAAATAAAATCAAACAACGATGACTGCAAAGACTCACAACATATTGCTGCCGCATTACTACGAGGGAAAGATTGAGGCGGGCTGCGACGAGGCAGGGCGCGGCTGTCTTGCAGGCAGCGTGTATGCCGCTGCGGTGATACTGCCCACGGACTATCACAACGACTTGCTCAATGACTCAAAACAGCTCACGGAGAAACGCCGCTACCAACTGCGCACGGAGATAGAACGCGACGCACTGGCGTGGGCGGTGGGCATTGTCCCCCCCGAGGAGATAGACAAGATAAACATACTCAACGCCTCGATACTTGCCATGCACAGGGCTGTGGACCAGCTGACCGTGCGCCCCGAGGCGATAATCGTGGACGGCAATAAGTTTAAGCCCTACCGCGACCCTCAGACGGGACTCATTCTGCCACACACCACGATAGTGAAGGGCGACGGCAAATATCTCGCAATAGCTGCCGCAAGCATACTGGCAAAGACCTACCGCGACGACTACATGAACCGTCTCGCCGAGGAATACCCTTACTACGACTGGCGCAGCAACAAAGGCTATCCCACGAAAAAGCACCGCGAGGGAATAAGGCTGCACGGGGTAACACCCTATCACCGAATGTCGTACAACCTGCTTGGCGACGGGCAGATGGAGATACAGTTTCCCGACTGACTCTGACATAAATTAGGCACGGATTACACATTAGTTCACTCGTCAACTAATGTGTAATCCGTGCCTAAAAGTAAGTAGACGGTTGGTTCTGACACCTCCCGTTCACGGAATCCTTATCAGCAGGATTTTTGTTTTCTGTTTTGCTGCTTATTCCTTTACTTCCCAGATGTCATTGGTCTCCAGCAGCTCGGCAAAGTTGTGATACTTCTTGGCTGCCTTAACCTCCTCAATCTGTGCCTCCACGGCTTCGTTGTAGGTAGGAGCGTCAACGTCGCGGATTACTCCGAGAGCCACCGGCCACTCCAATTCTGCCAGCTTCAGCTGCAGGGTGTTGTCCTCGCAGTGTGCATCGTGTACAAGCACGTCGTCAATTGTGTATCCGTCCTCACCCAGCTTCACAGCCTTAACGCCGAAGCCTTCCTGCACGATACCGTACTCATTGTTCTCGCCGAAGACCATCTTTTCGCCATGCTTCAGGTAGATGGCATTCTTGGCACGCCCAGCCTTGTCATAAACACTGTCGTGGGTGCCGTTGTTGAAAATCACGCAGTTCTGCAGAATCTCGCACACGGCGGCTCCCTTGTGGTTGTAGGCAGCCTTCAGTATGTCGATGGTGCCGGGAGCATCGGTTGCCACAGCACGTGCGAAGAAATGACCGCGTGCTCCGAAGCACAGCTCTGCCGGACGGAACGGGTCCTCAACGGTGCCGTAAGGGCTCGACTTGCTCACGAAGCCTCGGGGGCTGGTGGGAGAGTACTGTCCCTTGGTGAGTCCGTAGATGCGGTTGTTGAGCAGAATCATGTTGAGGTCGATGTTGCGTCGGTTGGCGTGAATGAAGTGGTTACCGCCGATGGCGAGACCGTCGCCGTCGCCGCTCACCTGCCATACCGTGAGCTTAGAGTTAGCCACCTTGGCTCCAGTGGCAATTGCTGCGGCACGTCCGTGGATGGTGTTCATGCCGTAGGTATTCATATAGTGGGGCAGACGGCTTGAGCAACCAATACCGCTGATAACTGCTGTCTCGTGAGGCGCAACGCCTATTTCCGCCATTGCCTTGTGGAGCGATGCCAGGAAGAAGTGGTCGCCACAGCCTGGGCACCAGCGCGGCTGACCTTTTTTGAAATCGTTAGCTGTATATTCCATTGTCTTTTATTTTATGGGGAGTTAAAAGGAGTTAAGGGAAGTTAGAGGGAGTTAGAGGACGTATGTCTCTGCCGTTGTATATGCACTCAACACACATGTCCTTTAACTTCTTCTATCTCCTTTTTACTTCATTTTACTCCTTCATTTTTTATTCCATTATTTTATTGAAAGCCTCCACCAGCTCGCTTACCACGAATGGCTGGCCCTTTACTTGATTGAACTGTGCAGGCACGAAGCCGTCCACCTTCATGCGCAGATAGGCGGCGAGCTGTCCCATGTTCTGCTCTGCCACAACCACTTTCTTGTATTTCATCAGCACCTCTGCCGTGTTCTTCGGCAGCGGGTTGATGTACTTGAAGTGTGCCATTGCCACCTTCTTGCCGGCGGCGCGCATGGTGTCCATGGCTGCATGCAGGTGTCCGAATGTGCCTCCGAAACCTACGATGAGCAGGTCGGCATCGTCTGCGTCGCCCATCACCTCAAGGTCGGGCACAGGAATGTTGTTTATCTTGTCCTGGCGCAGATGGGTCATGAGGTCGTGGTTCTCGGGATTGGTGGATATAGCGCCGGTCTGGCTGTCCTTCTCCAGTCCGCCGAGAATGTGCTGGAATCCCTCGCGGCCCGGTACGGCCCAGTAGCGCACACCCTCTGCGTTGCGGAGGTAAGGTGCCCATGTGCCCTTCATTTCCTCGGGCACGTAGGGAGGATTGATGGCAGGATAGTCGGCGAGGTTAGGCAGCTTGAATGCGCCAGAGCCGTTTGCCACAAACGCATCGGTGAGCACCACTACGGGAGTCATGTGCTCAAGTGCCATCTTCGATGCCATGTATGCCGTGTCGAAGCAGTCGGTTGGCGATGTAGCGGCAAGCACAGGCATTGGGCTTTCGCCGTTACGTCCGAAGAGAACCTGCAGCAGGTCGGTCTGCTCGCTCTTTGTTGGCAGACCTGTGGCAGGACCGCCGCGCTGTACGTCGAGCACCACTAATGGCAGCTCCATGATTACGGCAAGGTTCATTGCCTCGCTCTTCAGGCAGATGCCGGGACCTGATGTAGAAGTCACGGCAAGCGCTCCGGCAAACGATGCTCCTAACGACGATGCACATCCTGCAATCTCGTCCTCACACTGCACGGTGGTTACGCCGAGCGACTTGTGCTTTGACAGCTCGTGGAGCACGTCGGTGGCAGGAGTGATGGGGTAGGAACCGAGATAGAGCTTCAGCCCTGCTTTCTCGGCGGCTGCTATAAATCCGTAGGCAGTGGCCTTGTTGCCGGTGATGTCCATGTAGCGTCCGGGCACCTTGTTCTTTGTCTCCACGCGGTAGACGTTCATAGCCGAGGAGTGGGTGTTGTGACCGTAGTCGTAGCCAGCCTGAATCACCTTTATGTTGGCTTCGGCAATGCCCGGCTTCTTGGCAAACTTCTCCTTCAGGAAGTTGAAGGCGATGTCGAGGTCGCGGCTGAAGAGCCAGCACACCAGACCGAGGGCAAACATATTGCGGCACTTGAGCATTGCCTTGTTGTCCATGCCGCTGTCGGCAAGACAGTCCTTCACCATCTGTGTGATGGGGCATGCCACCACGCGGTCGGGGTCGATGCCCAGCTCGCCAAGATAGTCGGCTGTGGCAAACTGCGCCTTCTCAAGGTCTTTGGGACCGAAAGCATCAGTGTCGATGATGATGGTGGCGTTTGGCTTAGAGTATTTCAGCTGAGTCTTCAGGGCTGCGGCGTTCATTGCAACGAGCACGTCGCACAAGTCGCCGGGAGTGAACACCTTGCCGGCACCGATAGCCACCTGAAAGCCGCTCACTCCAGTGAGCGAGCCTTGTGGGGCGCGGATATCCGCGGGATAGTCGGGGAATGTAGAGATACCGTTGCCCACGGTGGCTGACACCGTGGAGAAGATGTTTCCGGCAAGCTGCATGCCGTCGCCGGAGTCACCGGAGAAACGCACGACCACTTGGTCGAGTTCCTTGATTTCCAAATTTTCTGCCATAATTTATTTTCTTATGTTTTGTATATTCAAAATATAAAATTTCGTGCAAAATTACACAAAATTTGACATATACCAAAACTTTTTGCAATAAAAGTCAAAAAATCGATATTTATTTTTGCTTTACGGCGCTTGTTCCTGAAAAGTCAGTTAGCTTAAAATGCGAGGTCAGCTTTTCATTTTATTGTCTGAATATCTTTATATTAAATATTGAGGAACTGATGTTCTAAAATATTAAATCCCGGTGAGGCGGCTATTTCTGCCGTCTCAGATATTCATAGCCTATTCGGCAGCGCAGACAGTTGCGCTTGTCGCAATATTCCTTTTTCAGCTGTATCAGCGCCTGGCTGTCGCCGGCAGAGGTTACGGGCAGTCCGCACTCCTGCCACATTCGCGTGATATGGTTGTTTTCCGCTTTCAGCTGGTCAAGCAGGTCAATCGCCCTGTCGCAGAGAATGTCGTTCATAGTATGTCTGCCGTAGGCGAACATCGTTGGGATGGCGGTATTTATCATCAGCAGGTTTATTGATGCGGCGGAGAGATTCTTTTGTGTCCGTGTGCTTGTGCTGCCAAAGGTATAGTGAGTTTCCCAGTAGGGTGTCACCTTGGTTTTCATCAGCTCCTGCAGCTGTTCCACGGTGGTGCATTCCATAATCTTGCTGAGGTTGGCGCTGTTCTCGTAGAAAAGGTTTGCCAGCTGCGATATCCTGATGTGCGGGAAGTTCTGCGGCCGTAGTCTCAGAAAGCGCCACACGCTGGGATTTATAGGCGTCATCGAGAATTTATGCGCCAAATAGTCGTATTCGTTTTTCAGCCGTGTGAAATATCCGTCGGCGAGAGCTTCATCGCGGTATCGCTCTGGCACGGTGCTGATGTCGAGCAGTCCTGCCTGTCCCATGAATATCGCCTCAATCTGAAACAGATTGTCGCGGTGGTGCATGGCTGCTCCCAGCGGCATGTTCTGCGCCCACAGCTCGAAGGCATCGCCGTTGATGCCGAAACCGTAGTTGCGGGCAAGAGTGGCGAAGAAAGCCGCCTCGTAGTCGCCGTTGCGCTGCTCGGCGCGCTTGGCGATGGCTGTGGTCTTTTGCTCCAGACGTTCTGTCTGCAGCGTTGCCATCCATGAGTGTATCATAATTGTTGGCAGCTGTGGCACAATCTTGTAGCATGGCGGATATTGGTCCTCGTTCAGCAGCTCGGCGTAGTTGTCTCTCACGTTCTGCGGTATGGGCAGCACCATCTGCGCTATCCAGTCGCCCTTGGTGTTCTGTACGTCCCTGTCGGCAGTCTCCACCACATGCAGCACCACATTGTCGTAGGCAGAGTCGTGGTCGTGACCGTGGCGGTACCAGTCGCTTGCCTTGCTGTGTATCTCCACGTTTCCCACCCACAGTGTGCCGTCAATCTTCATCTTTGCGTTGAAGAAGTCCGGTCCGCCGTCTTTTCTGTTGTGCATACCTGGGTCGATCACCTCCACGGTGCGACGGTCGGTGGTTGTCAGCTGTTGCAGCGGCAGCAGCTTGTGTTTCCATACATAGTGGAGCAGTTGTTCCATATCGTTTTATTTGTTTAGTAGTATTTAATTAAAATGCCGCCTCACCGTCTTGTGCGTAACGGCGGTGTAAAGGCATCCTCGATGTGGTTTATCTCATAATTATGGCAGTTGCCGGTGACGGCAATGATGTCGAAGCGTATTGGCGCGTCGATGCGGTTTATTTTCACGTAAGCGTTGGCGGCAAGGCAAACCGACTGTATCTTGCGGTAGTCTATAGCCTCCTCGGGAGTTACAATGCTGCCATTGGCACGGGTCTTCACCTCGATGATTACAAGCCATCCTTGGTGCATGGCAATGATGTCGATGTCGCGGTGACCGATGCGCCAGTCGCGGGCAATGATAACATAGCCTTTGTCCGACAGATATCGGGCTGCAGTGTCCTCACCCCATTTCCCCAGTTCGTTGTGTGCTGCCATAATATATAATATTTAGTATTTATGATGTTTTATTCCCACAAAAGTACAAAATATTTACGAGATATTCTGAAGTCATGGCAAATGCAGGATGTTATTTAACAATCTTTATTGATAAATCCATTATTTTTCCGTCAAGATTGAATTTTTTTTGTAACGCAAACGGCAAAATGTGCGTCTATGTTATTAGAAGCGCTTCAAAAAGTATGGTAAACAATTAAAAAATAAAACAAAAATGAAGAAGACTATATTATTTATGACATTGGTGCTGCTTAGCGTCACCGTAAACGGTCAGACTTTCCAGGAGGTGATAAATGAGTTTAAGAATAAGCCCAATGTTGAGCTGATACATATCAGCAAGTTTATGATGAAGGTGTTGAAGGCTTCCAGTGTAGTTATGAGTGATGTGTCAATACCGAAAGGTGTCAATATTAAATCTATGAATGTTTTGGTGTTGGACGAATGCACAGATGCAACAAGGCGGGAGTTTTTCGACAAGGTGTCGGCAATAGACTTTAGCGGTCAGGGATATGAGCTGCTTGTAAAGACACGTGATGATGGCGAGAATGTTATGATATATGGCAAGCCCGACGGTAAGGTCTTCAGCGAGGCTGTGATTGTTGCCGGCGACAATAAAGATGCAACACTTGTGCAGATGTTTGGCAAGTTGGATCCAAAGAAGCTGATGAAGTGACGGGCTGGTTAATCTATTGTGAGCAACAATTATGAATGTCGTAGAATTTAAGCAATGTTTTCTGCCGTGCAGCAGTAAGATGTATGTTGTGGCGTGGCGGCTTACAGGCAATGTCCAGTCGGCTGAGGATCTTGTGCAGGAAACATTTCTGAAGCTTTGGACAAAGCGTGACTCTATTGACAATGTCGGCAATGCAGAGGCTTATTGCATTTCCATGCTTAAGCACATATTCTGTGACAGGCATAGAATAAGGCATGTAGAGACAGTGGTCACGTCTGTGGAGTGCTTGCGTGCGTCGGATGATGGAGGTATGGCTGAACGTCTGGATCTTGCCGATGAGTCGGAACAGGTGATGACGCTGATAGATAAGCTGCCGGAACAGCAGAGACAGGTTATCACGATGAGGGACATTGACGGCATGTCATTCGATGAGATTGAGGCATGCACCGGGCTTTCAGTGGGCAATGTGCGGGTGGTACTGAGCAGGGCGAGGAAACAAATTAGGGAAAAGTTTAAAAGAATTAGAGAATATGGATGCAAATGAAATAAGGCAGTTGCTTGTCAGATACTATGACGGGCAGACTTCGGAGAAAGAGGACGCTATGTTGCGTGACTATATGTGTGGTGATGATTTGCCGCATGATTTGCAGGAGGAGGCTGATGTCTTTAAGGCTATGTGTTCTTGTGGCAGCGTTCCTGAGGGGCTTGAGCACCGCATAAGCCGCCAGATAGACAGTTGGAATATGGTGGAGAATGGTTCATTCCGCAAGGCGCGTGTTTCGGGCATCAGATGGATTGCGGGTGTGGCGGCATGTATGCTTATATTGTTTTCCGCCGGAATGATGCTTCATGATGACGGAGACCGGCAGCATGCGCAATGGCATGACACCTATGATAACACCGAAGATGCCTATGCCCAGACCCAGAAAGCCTTGCTGAAAATGTCGGCAAGCATCAACAAGGGGCTGCAAAAGATGGAAGAGGTGACAGATAATAAAAAGTAAGAAATAACAAAACATAGAAAGTGATTATGAAAAAGTTTATATTTACAGTTATGCTTGTCCTTGTGTGTGTGACAAGCAGCGCACAACAGTCGTTGTTTAACAAGTATGCTGAGACAAAGGGAATCAGTTCCGTTTACATCTCTAAAGCCATGCTCGGCATGATGGATAAGGTGAAAGCCGGAAAGAATGACATAGGCAAGATAGCCGGCAAATTGGAGCATGTACAGATAATGAGCTGTGAACGCCCCTCGATGATTGCGGTTGTGAAGCGTGATGCGCTCGATGCTCTTAAAAAAGAGGGATTTGAGCAGATGATGCAGGCTAATGATGATGGCGAGAATGTAGGTATCTATCACAAGGCACACCATAATAACCGGAATGAATTTACATTGCTGTGTGTTGAAGGCAGCAACGAACTGCAGGTCATCAACATATTGGGAAACGTAACCATGAAGGAAATAAAAGACCTGATGGCACGGTAGAGATAAAGATGCCTTTAGCCAGCGCTCCGCACCACGCGGTGAGGCGGCTAAAGGCATCTTTTGTATTTGTGTATCAGACTTTAGCGGGTCTTTTCGTAATCGGCAATTTTCTTCAGATAATACTCGCGCACATCCTTCCAATGATAGAGCGGCGCCATGTCCGAGGCTATAGGCAGCGTTGCCTCGTCCTCGTTGAGCAGCACCTTCACCAGCACATCCTTGTCGTTGCTGTCCTTACGGTAGAACACAAACTGAATGTTTGCAGCCATCGGGAATATACGGTAGTTCACCCAGCCCTGCTGCTCCAGCTGCCCGATGTCGGCAATCTGACGGTCGTGCCCGTTGAGCCCCAGCAGACAAGTGAGCGGCATCACCATCGTCTCGTGTCCGAAGCGCAGTGTGGCACCGGGTTTTGGCAGAGCTATTGCCGAGTCGGCTTTCTCGATAATGTTTTTCAGCAGATAGCGCTGTGAGAACGGCTGTGTGCCGCCGTTCTGCGGAGCCGGTCCATAGTGAAGATACCACCATGCGTTGGCAACCTGCCACAGACGGTAAAGCTCGTCGTTGGTGAAGGCATTATATAAAGAGGTGTCGTGGCGGCTCTCGGTGCTCTGTATGTTGCTTGCCAACTTGAACAAGCGTGATACAAACTCGTAAACATCGAAATTGTTCTCAACATACGACACATCGGTGAACAGACGCTCTATAAGCGGTTTGTAGTCGAAATTCTTTCTGAAATATGCCAGATACTCCATCTGCACCCTCGTCACATCCTTCTGAGCATTGAGCACCTTGTCGCCGTGGTTCATATACGGCATGTCGTATTCGCTCGCGTCCTGCGAAATCTGCAGCTGGGGATTCAGCAGCATCAGCTGTTGCAGCTCGTTCTCCATCGACAATATGCACCTTATCACCACAGTGCTCTTGGCATCGACATGCACATTGCCTGCAAAAACATCAGGGAAACGCTCATACATACGGCGGGCAATGTCGCGGTGCTGCTGGTGTCCTAATGGGGTCAGCTCACCATGCCTTCTCTGAGCGCGGAACACGAGAGTCCTAACTTTTTCGAGCGTCTCCTGCCCCAGCGGTGTCAGCTTGCCATCCTTCTCCGCCTTGCTCAGTGTGTTGAGTGGAATGTTGTAGTCATTGTCTCCAATGAGATAGCGCGAGCCGTGGCGCCCGTAGTGACTGATATAAAACGGTTTCAAGCCTTTAGGCACCTTTGTCAGTTCCTTTTGCGGACCACGGTATGCAAGATAATTGCTGGCAGTGAGCCTGATGTTGTTGCCGATTTCCTCCTTTGCCGACTGGGCAAGGATGTTGCCTGCCATAAGCAAGGCTGATATGAAGAAAAAGATTCTTTTCATAGCTGTATCTGTTTTTAGTTTCTATGATTTTTGGAAGTAATTAAGTGATGATCCCAACTACCAGTCGATGGCCTCCATGCCGTGAGCTGTGAGATACTCGTTGCACCTTGAAAAATGGTGGTTGCCAAACCAGCCGCCGCGGTTGGCGGAGAGAGGCGACGGGTGTACGCTCTCCAGCACTAAGTGGCGCGAGGTGTCGATGAGCGCCTTCTTGCTGCGGGCATATCCTCCCCAGAGGATGAACACCAGATGCTGGCGCTCAGCACTGAGCATCCGTATTGTTGCATCGGTAAACTCCTCCCATCCTCTTCTCTGGTGGCTTGCAGCCTGATGTGCCCTCACCGTGAGCGTGGCGTTGAGCAGCAGCACGCCCTGCTCAGCCCACCGTGTGAGATTGCCCGACATGGGAATGTCCTTGCCCAGGTCCTGCTGTATCTCCCTGAAGATGTTCACCAGCGACGGCGGAAACTGCACGCCGTCTGCCACGGAGAAACTCAGTCCGTGTGCCTGCCCCGGCTCATGATAGGGGTCCTGCCCTATTATCACCACCTTCACCTTGTCGAAGGGACACAGATTGTAGGCATTGAAGATGAGGCTGCCGGGAGGATAGCACTGATACTGAGTGTATTCACTGCGCACAAACTGTGTGAGCGCTGAGAAATACGGCTTGTCGAACTCACTTTGGAGATGCTGCTGCCACGAAGGTTCTATTTTTACGTTCATGTCCGTTTTAAGCAATTATATTATTTGTTGTGTACTCTCTGTTCATAAAACACGGTTGTTTTCTACAGTCAGTCTGTCTCTTTTTGCGGAGGCAAACTGTTCTTGCGCACAAAGGTAATAATAAAATATGAGAAAACACTTTCATTTAGTAATAATTTTAAAAAATATTAAAAAATACTTTGTTAAAATGATTCTTCATTCTTCATTCTTCATTTTTCATTTTTTTTATTAACTTTGCAACGAAATTTTAATATTATAACAAAAATTAATGAGTATTTGGTTATTCTTCAAAATCATCGGTTCACTTGCATTGCTGATGTTTGGTATGAAGTCGATGAGTGACAGCTTGCAGAAGATGGCAGGCTCGCAGTTGCGCCACGTTCTCGGTGCAATGACCACCAACAGATTTTTCGGTGTACTTACAGGTACCCTTGTTACGGCTTCCATACAGTCGTCGACGGCAACCACCGTCATGACGGTATCGTTTGTCAATGCAGGTTTGCTGACGCTGGCGCAGGCGATATCGGTAATCATGGGAGCAAACATCGGAACCACGCTAACGGCTTGGATTATGAGTGCAGGATTCACGTTCAACATCACTGATTTCGTGTGGCCTGCATTTTTTATTGCCATAATCCTAATCTACAGCAAGAAGCGCAAGATAGCGGGCGACTTCCTCTTCGGTATCTCATTCATGTTCCTCGGACTGGGCACTCTGCGTCAGACTGGCATCGACATGGACCTCGCTCACATACCCGAAGTCATCAACTTCTTCTCCTCGTTCGACCCCAACAGCTTTCTTACCACTCTGGTGTTTCTCATCATAGGCAGCATCCTCACCATGTGTGTGCAGTCGTCGGCAGCCATCATGGCTATCACCATGATACTCTGTTCGAGCGGAGTGCTGCCAATCTATCAGGGCATAGCACTGGTGATGGGCGAGAACATCGGAACTACCGTAACCTCAAACCTCGCAGCCCTCACCGCCAACGCTCAGGCACGGCGCGCTGCCCTCGCCCACATGTTCTTCAACGTGTTTGGCGTGGTGTGGGTTCTGTGCGTGTTCCATCCGTTTATCAACATGGTGTGCGGCATGGTAGGTGTCGATCCAAACAATGTTACCAACCCGGCAATACTCTCGTTTGTTCTTGCCGCATTCCACACCACCTTCAACATCAGCAACACACTCATACTTATATGGTTCATCCCGCTGATAGAGAAACTGGTGTGCATGGTTATCAAGCCAAAGACCACCGAGGAGGAAGAGGACTTCCGTCTGCGCTTTATCAGCAGTGGTCTGATGAGCACCCCGGAGCTTTCAATCCTGGAGGCACAGAAAGAGATTATGTCGTTTGCCGAGCGCATCAAGCGTATGTTCGGCATGGTGCGCGAGCTGCTTGAGACCAAGGAAGAGGCATCATTCGTCAAACTGTTCTCGCGCATTGAAAAATATGAGGGCATCTCCGACAACATGGAGATAGAGATAGCCAAATATCTCGACAGCGTGAGCGACAACCATCTGAGCGACGAGTCGAAGGCAAAGATTCGTGCCATGCTCCGTGAAATCAGCGAGCTGGAGAGTATCGGCGACAGCTGCTACAACATTGCACGCACCATCAACCGCAAGCAGCGCGGCAAGGAAGACTTCACCGGCAAGCAGTATGACCACATCCACCAGATGATGCAGCTCACCGAGGACTCTCTCGTACAGATGAATGTGCTCGTAACAGGAAGAAAGGGCAACTACGACATCAACCGCTCGTTCAACATTGAGAACGAGATAAACAACTTCCGCAACCAGCTCCGCAGCCAGAACATCAACGATGTGAACAACCACGAATACACCTATGCTATCGGAACTCTCTACATGGACATCATCGGCGAGTGTGAGAAGCTCGGTGACTACGTGATCAATGTGGTTGAGGCACGCATGGGTGTCCGCCAGCGCGAGGCGTAAGGAGCGGAAACGCAAAATTCTGAATATTTCATACGATAAAAATATCTCATTTTTATAAATAAATGAGGGTGTGCCAAAATTTAAACAAGTAATCATAATGACATAAATTAGGCACAGATTACACGGAATACACAGGTTTCTTCTTTCACTAATCTGTGTATTCCGTGTAATTTGTACCTAAAAGTAAGCAGAAGGTTGGTTTTGACATACTTCCATTTATGTTTTCTGAGACGTGCGGCAAAAATCCCGTGAGGACAAGCTGAAATGTTTTTTGCCTTGAAGCTTTTATGTTCAAAGTCTTTGGACGGAAAAAAGAACCGAGATAAATTAATTTCTGTACGAATATAGATAATCACTAGTGTCCACTAAAAACGAGCAAAAATCGTTGTAAATGGTTGATATAAGAAAAAATACGAGCAAAAATTGACTCTATGGGTTAGAAATGACTATCTTTGCAGAAAATTACAATCTGT
>Ga0129317_1001251_pt1 | contig 19827 bp, 13 predicted proteins | sample Cm1ome_FD_94430 | JGI IMG/M metagenome (GOLD analysis project Ga0129317, IMG submission 94430) | Eastern black-and-white colobus group fecal microbial communities from Wisconsin, USA - Cm1105 metagenome | ecosystem: Host-associated > Mammals > Digestive system > Large intestine > Fecal | place... | reverse complement strand
ATATCACAAAGTTACTAAAACTTTTTGATATGACAAAGCCCCAGCTTGTGAAAGTTGAGGCTTTGTTTTATGTTTTACAACAGGTTTAAAAATGGGGCTGCGCCTATTTTGACACAGCCCCATACTAATTCGGGCGATGTTTATTTCGTCCGCCACTTATTCGTTCGACATACCTTCATAAAGAATTTTCTCCAACTCAGCCGTGGACAACTTGACACGCAAGGCTCCGCGATGGGCCACGGAAATATAACCGGTTTCCTCGCTGACAACAACGGCTATGGCATCGGTCTCTTGCGCTATACCCAGCGCCGAGCGGTGGCGCAATCCCAGCGAACGGGGTACACCGCTGTCATGGCTCACCGGCAGTATGCAGCCGGCAGCTACAATGCGGTGATTAGCGATAATCATTGCGCCGTCATGCAACGGCGAGTTCTTGAAAAAAATGTTCTCGATAAGGCGCGTATTGATGGCGGCGTCTATTATGTCTCCACTCTTGGCTATAGACTCCAAGGGCATGTTTTGCTGGATAACTATCAGTGCTCCGGTTTTGGTCTTTGACATGGCTATGCACGCATATACGATAGGCATGATTTCGGCGCGAAGGCTGACAGCATCATCGTCATCGCGGTGATTGAAAAGCCTGTGCAAAAAACGCCAGCGTCGATGACTGCCCAATTCGATAAGAAAACGTTTTATCTGGTCTTGGAATATTATGACCAACACCAACAGGCCTATGGAGACAAATTGGTCAAGTATCGACCCGGTAAGGCGCAATTCAAACACCTCTCCGGCCACCGCCCACACGGCAATGAAAGCCATTACACCGTAAAAAATATTTATGGTGCCGGACTCTTTCATCTGCCGGAAAATATAGTACAGCAGCACGGCAACGATTAGGATGTCGATAGCGTCTTTAATTCCAAATTCCGGCATAAGCAGTCAAAAAAAACAGAGGTGAGTACTATGTATTTCAAGGTCGCCCGTGGACGGCCTCATATATGGCTACAGCTTGTTTGGCTGCACGAACATCGTGCACACGCAATATTGCAGCGCCACGTTCCAGTGCCATGGTGTTGAGAGCCGTTGTGGCGCATAAAGCGTCATCGACGGATATATTCAAAAGGCGTGTAAGCATGCTTTTGCGCGAGATTCCTACAAAGATTGGTCGGCCGAATACGGCAAAGGCGTCCAACCGACGCATAAGCTCGTAGTTTTGTTCCATCGTCTTGGCAAATCCAAATCCCGGATCAATGATTATGTCGCCTACTCCGGCACAGACAAGTCGCTCGTAGCTGTGAGACATCTCGGTAAGCACCGAAGCAACCACATCCGCACCATATTCGGTGTGTTGTTGCATGTCCGCAGGAGTGCCGCGCATGTGCATCAGCACATAGGGAACGCCGAGTTCGGCCACCGTTCGAGCCATGGCCGGATCCCTCGCGCCCGAGATGTCATTAATAATGTCCACACCGAGATCCTCGACACAATGGCGAGCTATATCGGCGCGGAAAGTATCCACGCTTACCGGCACACTCGCGTCTATCGACCGCAGCACACGCATTCCCATATCCAGCCGGCGGCGTTCCTCTTCGGCCTCGATACATTCGCATCCAGGGCGCGTAGAGCATGCTCCCACATCTATGACATCGACGCCCTCGTCTAACAGCGTGCGCACACGTGTCGCAACCGCCTCCTCATCAAAGGCACGCGACTCGCCGTAAAACGAGTCATTCGTGACATTGAGTATGCCCATCACCCAAGGATGGTCAATAATCTCAATCCTGCCTCGCAGTTTTATGGTGTATGGTTGCATGCGTCTGTTCGAATTTTTATGTTCAGTTTTGCAGGACTGTCGACTATCGGTTGGCGCGTTTGCGTTCGGTTTCGTCAAGAATGATTTTGCGCAGGCGCAGATGGTGCGGCGTCACTTCGACGTATTCGTCTTCCTTAATATACTCGAGCGCTTCCTCAAGGCTGAAGACCACAGGCGGTATAATACGGGCCTTGTCATCGGCGCCTGAGGCACGCATATTGGTAAGTTTCTTGCTTTTGGTGACATTGACGACAATGTCGTTTTCCTTGGCATTTTCGCCCACGACCTGCCCGGCGTAGACTTCTTCCTGCGGGAATATGAAGAAGCGTCCGCGGTCCTGCAGTTTATCTATGGCGTAAGCGTACGCCGTGCCGGCTTCCATGGCGATAAGCGAACCGTTGGTGCGGCGCTCGATATCGCCCTTCCACGGCTGATACTCGAAGAAGCGATGTGCCATAATGGCCTCGCCGGCACTGGCCGTAAGTACATTGTTGCGCAGGCCTATTATTCCGCGCGATGGAATTTGGAATTCCAGATTTGTACGTCCGCCGTTGGAAGTCATACCGGTCAACTCGCCCTTGCGACGGGTCACCATGTCTATTATTTTAGAGGCATATTCATCTGTAACGTTGATAGTGAGCAACTCCACAGGCTCGCACTTGCGTCCGTCTATTTCCTTGACAATCACCTGCGGCTGGCCCACCTGCAGCTCGTAGCCCTCGCGGCGCATAGTCTCGATGAGTACCGACAAATGCAGCACGCCACGGCCATAGACGGTCCAGACATCCTCGTGCGGAGCCTTGCTCACGCGCAAAGCAAGGTTGCGGTCAAGCTCGCGCGTAAGGCGGTCGCCTAAGTGTCGCGAAGTGACATACTTGCCGTCGCGCCCGAAGAAGGGACTGTCGTTGATGGTGAAGGTCATAGACATCGTAGGCTCGTCTATGGCTATGCGCGGCAGAGCCTCGGGATTGTTGATATCGGCCACCGTATCGCCGATTTCGAAGCCTTCTATACCCACCAATGCGCAAATATCGCCGCTGCCGACTTCGCCGACACGTTTGCGTCCCATACCTTCAAAGGTGTGTAATTCCTTGATACGCTGGCGCGAAATGCTGCCATCCTTGCGCATCAGGGCTATATCCATACCCTCGCGCAAAGTGCCACGGTGTACACGGCCCACCGCTATACGGCCTACATAATTGCTGAAGTCAAGCGAAGTAATCAGCATCTGGGCGTCACCCTCTAACGTCTGCGGCGCCGGAATGTACTTAACGATGGCATCCAGCAGCGGCAGAATGTTGTCAGTGGGCTTGCGCCAGTCCGTACTCATCCAGCCTTGCTTGGCCGAGCCGAAAAGTGTCGGAAAATTGAGTTGGTCTTCAGTGGCATCAAGATTGAACATCAAGTCGAAAACCATCTCTTGTACCTCGTCCGGGCGGCAGTTGGGTTTGTCCACTTTGTTTATGACTACGATGGGCTTAAGCCCTATCTGAAGAGCCTTCTGAAGGACGAAGCGTGTCTGGGGCATCGGCCCTTCGAATGCATCGACCAACAGCAGGCAACCGTCGGCCATATTGAGCACACGTTCCACTTCGCCGCCGAAGTCGGCGTGTCCCGGAGTGTCTATGATGTTGATTTTTGTCCCTTTGTAATTGATGGACACGTTTTTGGAGAGTATTGTTATGCCGCGTTCGCGCTCGAGGTCGTTGTTGTCGAGAATCAATTCGCCGGCATTCTGGTTGTCTCTGAAAAGGTGTCCGGCCATCAGCATCTTGTCCACGACGGTAGTCTTACCATGGTCCACGTGGGCGATAATGGCAATATTGCGTATATTCTGCATATAAAGATGTGTATATTCCTTATTTCTTTGCTCTTTTCAACCTGCAAAGTTAAGCATTTTAGCGGACATATCCATTGGCAAAACAGTCGGCACAAGGTTTTTCTCATAAAATATGCGTATCTTTGCGGTGCATCACGCCAAAGGCATAGCCGCTATCAGCAGTACCTGTACGGCAAAACGCTGTCGCCGCATGCCGCTTTTGTCCTTTTACCGCACGATATATCCGGCGGCCTTAAGCCTTAGTCTTCCTTAATCCAAAGCACTGCACGCAATGATTAATACAGACAACTATATATGCAGGGCGCTCATAGACCTGCTGTCCCAATGGGGCATCACCGACATCGTTGCGTGTCCGGGCACACGCAATGCGCCCCTGGTTCAGGCGGCGGCAACATCCGCCCTGACCTTGCATCATATCATAGACGAACGAGTGGCTGCCTTTGTCGCACTTGGCATGGCTGCCGAGCAAGGTCGTCCGGTAGCCGTGGTCTGCACTTCGGGCAGCGCCGTGCTCAACATGGCGCCGGCGTGTGCCGAGGCTTTTTACAGACAAGTGCCACTTATAGTGATTTCGGCCGACAGACCGCGTCAATGGATAGGACAGGCCGATGGGCAGACCATCCGCCAAGCCGGTGCCCTGGAAGCCGTTGTACGTGCATCCGGAGACATCCCGGTACCGCACAACGCCCAAGAGACCCGCGCAGCCTTACGCGTCATCAACGAAATTGTCTGCATCGCCAAAGGCGATGAAATACGCGGACAAGGGCCCGTGCACCTCAACATCCAAATAGACTCGCCGCTCGGCGGAACGATCGAAATAGCAGACGAAGATCATGCACCGGCCATACACACCTTGGGAGAATGCACCAATTTCTCGTTTGCTGCACACGAGTTGGAGCTGCTGCGCAAGGCACGCCTACTGTTCCTGGCCGGGCCAATGCCGCCATGTAAGACAGTTAGCCATGCGCTGTCACGACTGGCAACGCTGCCCAACGTGGCGGTAGCCACCGACATCTTAAGCAATGTGCAGGGCTGTGGGCACAATATAGACACCGTGCTCAATGCCCTGACACCCGAACAGCGACGCACCCTGCTGCCGGATATAGTGGTCACCATTGGCGACGGCATCACCTCGGCACTCGCCAAGGACTGGCTGCGCGACGGCGCCGCGCGCAAAATCACACAGCACCTGCATATAGGCACCGACGGGCCGGCCGTGGACACTTTCCTCTGCCAAACATCCTCAATACAGGCGACGCCGCGATTGGCACTGCCGGGACTGGTCGAAGCGATCAGCGCCAACGCCGCTGACAACGGCTATGCCGCACAATGGCAAGAAGCCGTGACCAAAACCGAAGAAGCCAACAGAATCTTCTGCAACGCCCTGCCATGGTGCGAACTGACGGTCATACGCCAAATTATCGAGGCCATGCCTGATGACTGGGGACTGCACCTTTCCAACGGGACTACGGTGCGATACGCGCAGACTGCGGACTGCGCTCGCCTGCGGCGCGTTGACGCCAACCGCGGCGTCAACGGCATCGATGGCAGCACCTCCACGGCAATAGGTGCGGCCATAGCCTCGCGCCACGCCACCCTGCTACTTACGGGCGACATGAGCGCGCAATACGACTTCGGAGCATTGCTGGTTGAGGATATCCCGGCGACCTTCAAGATGGTGGTAATCAACAACTGCGGCGGCGGCATTTTCCGCGCCATAGCCAACACTCACCACCTGCCGGTGACGCCGCGCTATCTTGCCGGCGGAGTAATCCTACCGCTCGAAGCGGTATGCCTCAGCCGCAGCTTCGGGTACTACCGCTCCGACAACCTTGAAACCTTGAAGTCCGAATTCGAAGCCATGACTGCACGCACCGACGCCCCATGCATACTCGAAGCCGTGGTACCACCCGAGACAGGAGCCGAAGTCTTCAAAAAACTGTACACTCTCTACAAAAGGCACTAACGACATTCGACCGCGACATGTCTACAGTAGCACACATTCGCATCCAACAGCATATAACACCCTATCACACACTCATAAACAAACTCGACATGACACGCCAATGGACACCCGTAAAAGAATACAGCGACATCCTTTTTGACACATACAACGGCATAGCCCGTATCACCATCAACCGTCCCGAAGTATATAACGCCTTCCGGCCGCAGACCAACCACCAGATACTCGAAGCACTCGGCATCTGCCGCGACCGCTCCGACATTCGCGTAGTAGTACTCACCGGCGCAGGAGACAAGGCTTTTTGCAGCGGCGGCGACCAGCACTACAAGAGCCGAGGCGGATATCGCGATGCCGACGGCACCCCGCGCCTCAACGTCCTTGACGTACACAAGGCCATACGTTCGCTCACCAAACCCGTCATCGCCATGGTCAACGGATACGCCATAGGCGGCGGCAACGTTCTTCAAGTGGTCTGCGACTTGACTATCGCCTCCGAAAATGCCCGTTTCGGCCAAACCGGGCCCAAAGTCGGCAGCTTTGACGGCGGATTCGGCTCGTCGTATCTGGCACGTTGCGTGGGACAGAAAAAGGCGCGCGAGATATGGTTTCTGTGCCGCCAATACACAGCACAAGAAGCTCTTGAAATGGGCATGATTAATAAAGTAGTGCCATTGGAATGCCTCGAAGACGAGGTGGTCGAATGGTGCGAAACAATCATGAAGCGCAGCCCATTTGCCATACGTATGGTCAAACGCAGTCTCAATGCCGAGCTGGACGGACAGCACGGATTGATGGAACTGGCCGGAGATGCCACACTGATGTATTACCTGATGGACGAAGCTCAGGAGGGCAAAAACGCCTTCTTGGAGAAACGCGACCCGGATTTCGACCAATACCCCCAATTCCCGGGCTGACGCTATGCTGCACGCCGATTGGAGCCGTTACAGGCTGCTTTTCAACTTCGTAGCCATAACCTCGCGGGCACGCATGGCCTTCAAGGATACATACTTTATACGCATATATGATGACTGCGACCCGGAACGTATTGTCATAACCGAAAGTCCGCTTTTTGCCGGGCTGAGTGCCGAGGACGCCCCCGATTACGAGGCACGCCTCGACCGCGTATGTCGAGACGTGGGAACATGGAACTATACGGAAGACGAGACATGTACATTGGCTTCGGCCGAAAGTTCGATACGTTTCGCGCTCGAATGCGGAGCAGCCGCGCTGCGGCTCGGACAAGGCGGCCGTGACGGCGTTCCTGCACTGCCGACACAAAGCCCGTGGACACGCGGTCAAAGACCCGTGACAATCAACGGCTTGGTATGGATGGGCGACATAGCCACTATGAGCCGACGCATGCGCGGCAAGGTCGAAGACGGCTTCTCTGTCATCAAGGTGAAAATCGGAGCCCTGGACTTTGATGCGGAACTAAAAATGCTCAAGACATTGCGCGACATTGCCGGCGGAGACACAATCATACGACTTGACGCCAACGGCGCTTTTACGCCACAAGAAGCCATGGAACGCCTCCAACGTCTGGCTCCGCTGAACATACATTCAATCGAACAGCCGTTGCGACCGCAATATGCAGCCGAGCTGTCCGATCTGTGCCGCCATACTCCGATACCGATAGCACTGGACGAGAGCCTGATAACGCGTCCTGCCGACATCGAACGCACCATAGACGACGTACTGCGCATACGGCCGCAATACCTTGTGCTGAAGCCGTCGCTATGCGGCGGATTGGGCTGCGCAGACATGCTGATACGCGTAGCCGAGTCCGAAGGCATGGGATGGTGGGCCACGTCGGCACTGGAAAGCAATGTCGGCCTCGCCGCCTTAGGCGCATGGGTGGACGATTATAAGCCAACCATACCGCAAGGCTTGGGCACAGGAGCACTATACACCAACAACATCGAGGTGCCGCAATTGCGACTTGAAGGCCAATATTTATGGTACCGTCCATGACATACGACGAATTTATGTCTCTGTGGCTTGACGACAGCGACACCGTATTATGCCATACATCCGGCTCGACGGGCATACCCAAGCCCATTGCGCTGTCCAAGGATGATATGCGCGCATCGGCACACGTCACCAACGCGTTTTTCGGCATCACTACCCGGTCTACGATATCGGTGCCGCTGCCCTTCGACTACATAGCGGCACGGATGATGGCTGTACGAGCCTACGAGGCCGGATGTCGTATAGTGACACCCGAGCCCTCAAACACACCGGATTTCTTCGGCGAGGCCGGATACTTAGATCTATTGGCAATAGTGCCGTCGCAAGTCGAGGCTCTGGTCGCAGTACCGGATGCCGGACAGCGCGTGCGAAATGTCATCGTGGGCGGTGCACCGTTGTCCGATGCTCGAAGGCAAATGCTGACACATGCCGGGATACACGGATACATCACCTACGGGATGACCGAGACTTGCAGTCATATAGCTTTGGCCGACATCGCAGACGACAGCGGCACTTTCCACGCTATTGCCCGGAATACGCGCTTCGCCACAGATGCTCGCGGCTGCCTGACGGCCGACATTCCGCATCTGAGCATCCGACAAGTAGTCACCAATGACATCGTGTCCATTGTCTCGCCCACCGAATTCCGATGGCAGGGGCGGGCAGATAATATCATCAATTCGGCAGGACTGAAAATATGCCCCGAAGAATTGGAACACACATTGGCATCGTTGTTGCCCAATGGTCTGACATTCTACATCGTAGGCGTGCCCGACACGCAATGGGGGTCAGCAGTCGCCATCGTTTTCGAAGGCACTGCCGACCTTATACCGACGGTCCGCGATGCTATAGCCCATATAAACGACCGTCGGCAACGGCCGCGATACATCTACGCCGAGGCGCGGCTCAGACGTACCGCCTCAGACAAGATTATACGCGATATCCCGCCGCGCCAAGGTCTGCGACCTTCATTTCCTTAATTGTACGGTCTGAGACACCGCTAAGCAAAGTACTCGGAGTGCTCGGAGCGCTCGAAGCTCTCCAAACAAATGGGGGACGGCATCATGAAAGGTGCCGTCCCCCGTTGCAGGTTATGTTAAGGTAGGATTAATATACAAGCCGGAAATCGTCAATCCACATGGTCGAGACTCCGCCGGTGAAGAAGTCGCCGTAACGGCTGGCCGAGCATACAATCATGATATTCGAGACCTTGACATCCGATTTGAAGTACGTCAGGGGTATTTCGAATTCCACCATTCCGTTGCCGGCTGTGGCTTCGGCGAAAACCTTTTCGCCGTAAGCAATGACATTCGAGGCGTTCTTGTCAAAGAGCTGGCGTTCGCTCTTCTTGGTCTTGACGATTACGGGATATGTGCCCGAACCATTATTAGACGAGTATGTCTCAGTGTGATTGGTCAGCAGGGCAATATAAATGATGCCGGTATCGGGATCACCCTTGGCTATAGACGATGGAGCGCCGTCGCCTATGTACTGAATGGTGCCGGGAGCATACTTGATGTAGCCCTTGAGAGCCTTAGGACGCGAGCCGAAGCTGCGACCCCATCCGAGGACGCCGTCCGTGCCTTCGGTGGCGATATACTTTCCTACGAAAGCGTTGCCGGCGGCAAATTTGCCTATAGCGCCTACGCCTACAAATTGTGAAGCCAGTTTTGCGCTATAATTGCCCTCGACCTTTACATCGCCGTCGGGGGTGGTGATATTCTTGCTCATGGTAGCCGATCCGTGGTTACCGCTATCCCACCACATTTCCTGGCCTTCGGCATACATCAAATACGGAGCCTTGGCCGTGGTCCATCCCTCGAAACCGCCGTTGACCAACTGCTGGGCGGCTTCGGTGGTGAAGGTCATAATTGCCGACGTGTATTCGCCGCTCTGAGCCGCGTACTCGTAAGTGGTGCCGGGAGTCAAGCCCGAAAGAGCGGCCGAAAGCTTGGTGCCGGTTGTTGTGGTAGTGGCGGTAGTCCATGCAGCAGCACCCTTGGCGCGGTATACGAGAGTGGGCGCTGTTGCACCTTCCTTGAGTATATTGCCATAGATAGTGGCTGTTGTGGGCCATATCTCGGTGGCTATGGTAGCCGCAGCCGCTACAGGAGCGCTTGTAATATTGAATTTGAGAGTGCCGTTGCTTGTCTCGCCGTTGGCATCGGTAGCAGAGACGTTGACTGCGTATTCGCCCTCCTTGAGGGTGTTGAGCAGCGAAGTCTCAAAATTGATTTTGATCCATGAGACGTCTTCGTCCGCATCATAGTTGTAGGTATAGTTGATACCTCCTGCATTGAGTGCCTGCTTGACGGCATCGCTCATCTTGAACAGGTCGACATCGTTGCCGCCTACTCCGCTTATGCCGCCGATAATTGGCGAAGACAGTTGGAGTCCGGTGAGAGCGCCGGCAGCGGTGATGTACAACGAAGTACGTTTCACGTTGCCCGGTTCGCCGGCCACGGGTTGGGAGATGTCAAAGTCGTAGCCTTCTATTTCCGGAGCAAGGGTTATGACTACCACGTCATTGACTTCGACTGCATGTTCGTCAACTTCGATGACAAAATATCCGCCGCCTATGGGGTCGTCATGACCGGTGTATTTGACATTGAGAATATACTGCGTAGCAGGCTTTGCATTCTTTATGGTGCCTTCGCGGGTATAGGTGTCGCCGTTGGCCAATTTGCCGGAGAAAGTCCATTTGAGGTCTTTGTCTTTGGAGGGCATCATAAAGTATCCGGCACGTTTTTCATCGGCAGCGAAGTCGAGAGTGCCTTTACTGTGGCCTATGGTCATTTTGTAGTCTGTAAGGATTTCGCCGACTTCGGCAGCGTAATTGACCGAAGCGAGGACGTTGGCTATGGAGCATGCAAGGTCCACCTTGGTGGTGGTGCCGTTGGTGACTTCAAACTCCGTACGGCCTTTGAACCATTTGTGTTCAAAAGACGCCGAGACGCTGTCACCGGCCCAGCCTTCGGCTATATAGTGGTCGCTGACCAACTGGATGCCGTTGGCCGGCACTTCGCTTATGCCTTTGAAACGACGTACAAGACCCTTGTTATTAGATATATATATCAGACAGTTGTCTGCATAATCAGAGACGTCGCCACGGGACTGCACCTTGACGTCCGAGTTTATTTTGGCGGTCAGATAGACGGTCCCTTGACCTTCAAGGTTGCCTAATTCATCATGGCATGCCGTGAATGTTGTCGCAAGTACGAGCACGGCGCCAAGTATTGTAATGTTCTTTTTCATGACGGTGTGTATTTGGGACTATTGTTATTTGGCAATGAATTTCAGAGAGACAATCTTGTTGACAGATTTGTTGTCGGTAAGATTGAGCGTAAAGGTGTGGTTGCCCGGGAATGCCGACAGCAGCGGTATGAACTGGCTGATGTCAAAAGTAAGATTGGTGGCATTGATAACCTTGTCTCCCGTTGGGAAGCCCAGTGACTCGAAAGCCTCGGCGTTGTCGCCGGGATATGCAAGGTCAAATTCGATGGGCATTAAGTCCTTGACCGAATTGACGAAGTTTTCGTTGTCGGAGGCTATCTTGACTATAAAGTGTTGTATGCCGTTCTTGGCTTCGATGAGGACGATGCCGGTTGTCGTAGTGGCTACGTCGTTGACCTTATCAAAGTTCAGGGTTTCACTGGAGACCTTAATGGCATCCGTATCCTCGCCGGGTGTGGGAGGTGTCGGGGGATTGGGGTCTTCTCCGCCGTCTTCGCCACCGGGACGGTCATCGTCCGGAATATTGTCTTCTCCTATGGTGATATTCCCGGTAAGATTTTCGTCTACGACTTCCACATCGAGATATATACCGCTGCCAATGACGATTTGTCCGTCTTCATCGGGCTTATCAGGCTTGCCGGTCTTTACAGTGAAGGTGATGATACGGTGCTGGCCTGCCTCGACGTCGGTAATGACGTGACGCATAGTCTTGTACTTGCCGTTAACGGTGCCGGCAAATTCGGCAACGAGCGTGCTGCTTCCTTTCAGAGCCTCGAAGTATCCCGAACGGGTTTCCTTGGGCGTGAATACCAATGAGCCTTCGTCATTGGCAATGACGGTAACTTTGGCATCGTCGGTCAGATACTTGAGCAGCGACGAGTCAAATTTGATGGTTACCTTGATGTTGGAAAGCTTGCAGGTGACAATACCTATTTCGGTGATATTACCGTCGGTGATAGTGAAATCCTTAGAGCCGGTAAAGTATGGATGCTCCCATTCGGCCTTCTGTACTTCGTGGCTGTAGATATCTACGCGGTACGAGCCTACGGGCAACGAGAACAGCTCGGGCATCTCGGCGTATTTCCAGGCGTTCACTAAGGCGTTTTTGCTGTCGTAAATCTTTATTATAAAGTCGGAGAGGTCCACCGTTGCTCGGGCACTGGTGTTGATGACCTTCTCGGCGTTGTCGATGTCTACGCCCATAGAGCGCATGCTGACCTGGCCTTTTTGGTCGGAGGGCGTAGGCTTGGCTTCGTCGTGACACGCGGTCATACCCAGGCCAAATACTGCTATCGTCAGCAGGGACAATATTTTGCTTTTCATTGTTGTCTTGCGTTTGAATGTGTTAGAGGGCTATTTTAGTACGCCAGTGAGAGGTTGTCTACGCAGAGTGTCGCGCCATGCATTGCGCTCTCGTAGCGCGAATTGAAGGTGGAGACTTTGATGGCGGCTGTCTCGGCGGCCTGATTGTCCGACGCATGTGTACTCGAGGTTATCATCACGCGGATGGACGTAGCCTTGCCCACATTGGCCTGGTAGGTCACCGGGACATTAAAAGCGGTGTATTTGGCCACGGCGCCGAGTGTCACGCTGCCGCTACCGATAACCGTCTCGCCGGAAAGTACCTGTACCGTAACCTTGCCTTTTTCGGCTGTATCACCGGGGTCGTTGGTGTAAGTGTAATACCCTTTGAGGGATGTAGGACGCGAAGCAAAGGCCACTCCTTGATTGTAGGTCTCGGAGCCGTTGTTATAGGTGTATGTGCCAAGGAAGAGCTTGCCTGCGCTGCGCTGCGACACTTCGGGAACATTGTGTCCGTAGTACTCGTCAGTGCCTGCAAATTCCTTTTTCCATTTATCGGGACGCTTGCCCTCCGGATCCCAGGCTACGTTGCGCAGCACCATAGCGTTTTTGCCATGCTGTGCCGTGAAGCCTTTGTACGAGTCGGGAGTCTCAGTGCCGCCGCCTGTACCCAAGACCTTGATATTGGGCACGGTGGAGAGCCATGTCAGTGTGCTATTGAAAGTGGAGGGCACTACGAAGAAACTGTTCTGTGTCTTGTGGCTTGTGCTTGCTGTCTTGGCATTGACCGTGGCCCAGCCGTTTGGTTCACTGATGGTATAGCTCAACTTGTTGTCGTAATATATGCCTGCCGAGATTGACCATTGTCCGCCTTGGAGCATGTCTTTAGCTGTTACATTGGCGGTAAGCGTTTCAAAATCGCCGTTAGGCAATGCCGTTGCGTTCTCGGTGGTGAATTCGATGTCCTGGGATGCCTTGTCCGGGTCGGCCACAGCGCTCAAACGAAGCTTGTAGGCCGTTCCGGCTTTGAGACCCTTGACGAGAAGTATGTCGTCCTTGGATACCGAGGCCGTCGCGGCGGTGTATGTCGAGCCGTCCGTACTGACATATGCCGTGATAAGCGGTGCGAGAGACGAGGCGTTAACGTCTTTGCTGACTACTTTGACGTATGCCTTGGTGGCCCAGACGTCCTTGTCGGCGGCGGAAGCCTCCACGGCCGGCACCTCGCGTTTCACAGTGAGTTCGGAGCTGACTTTGGTACCGCTCACTGCACGCAGCCGGAGGTCATCGCTGCCTGCGGAAACCTTCAATGTCACCGCGTAGTTCTTCTCGGAAGAGCGTGCGCGAGTCTTGGCCGCGATGGAGACCACTGTAAGGTCGCTCCAGGTGCCACGGTCGTTAAAATACTGGAATTTGACATTCTCTTGGGGATTGGCACCGTTATAAGTCAGAGTCAGGTCGAGTTTGTCCTGTCCTATATATAATGTCGAGGGTTCGGAGATGGTGACCACCTGCGGTTCGAGGTTTATTGTCCAAGTGTACACCTCGCTGGCCTTGCCGTACTTGTCGACAACCTTGACAGCGAAGGTGGTGGTATTGTCAGTGGATGCCTCTTTAATATGAGGAATGACGTTGGTAAGGTCTATAATAGCCATCTTGTCGGGATTGCGGAACAAGCCCACGCTTTGGAAACCAAGGGCTTTCATACGCTGTTGCATGGCTTCGTCTGCCGCGGCGAGGTTAATCTCGGCGGGCCAGCCCTGGTTTGCCACAAGCGATTTGCTCTGTGTCGTAAGAGTAACGCTGCTAAGGCCTGCGCGTGCCACAATATTGAGCTTCAGCGGCGTATTCCATGGTGTGCCTTCGACGTGGTTCATGGCTGTCCCTCCGGCGGGCACTGACGCGTCGGCAGCAGTGACCGTGGGCGCGGGGGCATTGAGCAATTCATCGCTCAGTTCGATATCCACGGTTTCTTCAGAGACGGTATCGTCAAAGGTGATATTGAGCACGGCTTCGCCCACCCCTCCGTTATTGACGTCTATGGTGGCGTGATAGTGGTGGCGTGCTTGTGCCTTGAAGCTGAGCACTTGCAGTTTGACCTTGTCGGTTTTTCCGGGCTTGACAAATTCGACAGATAGTGTCGCATCCCCCGTGCGGATATACAAGGGACGCGTCTCCTCGGAACCGATGTAGAGGTATCCGCCACCATCGGCATGTACTTCCGCGCCCCACGAGGTCATGTATTTTTTGAAGGCATCAGTGTATTCCACCGAGACCATCGCGTTGGCCAGTGTGGCGGTCAACGACACGGGAGTGGACTCATTTTCCACCACAGTGACGGAAGCCGAGCCGAAATATGCGGGTTTTTCGAAGCCTTCTTCAGTCGGTTCGCCGTAAGCGGCGCTGACCGTGTATGCCCCGATGGGGAAAAGTTCGCTGCCGTCATAATCGGCTACGGACGCCCAAGTCTTGGAATATGAGCCGTCTGTACTTTTAATCGTTAGCGAGAGATCGTTGATGGTGAGATCACCATCGCCTCGAGCCGAGGCCTTGGAGCCTACCACTTCGGTGTTAAGCTCTACGCCGGGGACAAGTTGTCCCTTGCCGATGGTTCCGCCGCCGGGAATATCTTCATTGTGACATCCCGTCAGCGCCATCAACGTAATCGCACATGCGATTGCGGCACTCTTGGAGTTCTTGGCCATAGAGTTCAATTAAGGTGAATATATTATTTTCTGATTTTCAATAATCTCTAATGCGTTCAAGGACTATCCTTGCGAGCAAAATTCGAGCAAAGTTAAGCAATTTTACTGAAAAACAGAACATCCACAATGTTAAAAGTGACTCTTTTCGTCAAAAAAAAAGCATTCAGCGTCCTTAGGCAATGTATGTACGATATGTATATGCGGAAATATGCGCCATTGATTTTTTCGTCTTTTGGCATTTACTTTCAGCATCGATCGGGTATATCAATACAGAAACGACATCATCAAATAATCAAACATTATCATGCAACAAGGACCTGCAATCATCGTTTTACTAATTCAAATCGCACTTATCATTGCCGCTTGCGTTAAGATTTCGCGAAAGAACCGCGGCGCAGGATATTACGTTTTGGCAATACTGTTTCCGCTCATCGGCTTTATCGTAGCCTGCTGTCTCAACTACCATATAGAGCCGGATAAGACCGACACCCCGCAACCGCCAACATATCGCGGTATCGACTCCTCCGATTTGGATATTACGCGCAAATAAACTACGGATTTTCGAATTATGCTCAATTATTATCACTTGTTGAAGATATCGGACCTGTGCAACGATGCCGAAGTCATTACTATGGCCTATCGCAGGGCTATTGCCGAGAAGGCTCACGGCAACGAATCGGACGATGGCTTTCGCGAGCGCATTTGCGGCGTCACCGAGGCATACCTTGTACTGTCGGATATGCTGTTGAAAAATCGCTACGACCACGCGCTTAGCGAAGGCACGCCGCTCGACGATGACCTATCGCAGCACATCGCGGCCAAACGTTCCGAGGCCGAGGCTTTTGTCCTCGCACGCCTCGGGGCGCGCGGCTCGCGCTTACCCGAGTCATATCGTTCGAAGCGTAGACATCACAAGTCGTTAATCGGAATTGCCATCGGGGTTATAGTCTTACTCGTAACAGTTTTCGGCCAATGTCATTCGCCGGTCGATGATTTGGGCCGGTTCCAAGCCCCACCCTCGTGGGAAAAAGTTTCCGTCTCGAATGCCGAAATCCAAGTGCCGCCCGGAATGGAATTGAGCCGCGAAGACGGCAGCTTGGCCGGGGAGGGCCTGATTTTACATGTCGAATACTTTGCTCACGGCGATGTTCCGGCGCACGACCAGTCTCCGCGAATTACCGAACAGGATTGTAGGGAGGCGGAGAGCGCCATGCGCACATATATGCCGGAAATTGGCGTGACAAATTTCTCGAAGCTAGAATTGCGCTGGGTGTCCGTAGGTCCGAACAACGCCCTCGAGCTCCGAAGCAATGTCACCTTAGAGGACGGAAGTTCGCGTGTACTATATGTTTACACCTTCCCCAACGACACGCAGGCGGCGTATCTCACCATTGCAGCGGGCGAAGGCATGTCCTACCCTCTAAGTACCCTCAAAGATATTGTCCGGACTTTCCGATGGAAGTAGTATAACTCGAAGAACAGAAATTATAAGAATTGGGAATTACGGGAATTATGCGATTTATACACCCATTATGTCCATAACTCCCATTGCTCCACAATCCTACGCAATATCTCCGCATTATCCGAATTTGCTGATTTTTCGGAGGGCATCTTCGTTGACAATCTTAATGCGGCGTCCGTCCACTACAAGAATATGCTCGCTCACAAAAGCGGCAAGCGTACGTATGGCATTGGATGTGGTCATATTGGAAAGATTAGCCAAGTCTTCACGTGAGAGATATATTTTGAGAGTGGCGTTGTCCTCCTCATATCCATAATTCTCGCATAGTACGCACAAGGCCTCGGCCAGTCGTCCGCGTATGTGCTTTTGGGTGAGATTGACAATACGGGTGTCACTGCCGCCCAGATTGGTGGACAGTTCTTTGATAAAAAACCACGCCACACGGATATTTCCATCAATAAGGCGTTGTACAATATCGATGGGCAAAGTCCCGAGTATTGACGGCTCGAAGGCACAAGTACTTGACCCATGAACTTCGTCGGCAAAAGCCGCACGATATCCGAAGTATTGCACCGGGCGAAAAAGGCGTAATATCTGCTGCCGCCCGCCGATGCCGTCTTTGTACATCTTCACCTTACCTTTAAGCAAGCACCATAGATGCTCGGCGCGGTCGCCTTGGGAATATATTATCTGGTTCTTTTTCAGATGATGTATCTCGAAATTGTCCACAATGAGTCGCCGCTCATCGTTGTCGAGGAGCGTCCATATCGCCGAGAGGTCGTCGTTGATAACCCTTTCGATTGCCGCCTTTATCATCGAATGCCTAAGTATTTTTGTCGTTTGTATTATCACAGGCAATTATATTGCCCATTGTTTTATGTTGTATAACGATGTTGTACAACATTTTTTTCTAAATGCAAAGTTAATAAGTTTTTCTTTATGACAAAATGCTTTGCTGTAAAAAAATATCCACTCGCTGCCCACTTCCCGCCCCCGGATACACCTACAATATGATATGGGCGGTGTGCCCATCTCGGCACGCCGCCCATATCGCGTTGTAGAGATTTATTGTCTACGTCGTCATTCTTTGGGCATACGCACAACAGCCATCAGTACAATGCTGCCGGTATTGTTATCCCGGATTATCATGACAAACGGTTGGTTAAACACAAGCCCACTTTGAGCTCCGCCCATATCACTCGATGTAACGGAGGCAACCCTTGTCCCTTCTTCGTATAACGATAGGAATGTCGCCTGCTGTATCCCGATAGGATTGCTTCGGCCAAAGCCAAGCAACTTTTTGTTTGTGAGGTCTATCCCATTATTACAGATGTATTCGTCTATTCTCCCGGACGATTCTATCGTCATCCTGGGCAAATATACCTTCACCGACTCATGCTCACCACGATCAAAAGCTTTCGACACAAGCATTTGCTTTAATGACGGCAAAATATCCTTGGTCGTGTTTTTGATGCCATTTCCACTGCGCAGAAGAGCAAAGATTGCCGAATAGTTGCAGTCGGCATACGGAATTCTGATTGCCGAGCAGATGTCCGATTGTACATAATCGACATCAATATTATTTGACATCATGTGCACGCCGCAGCGTCTCTGTCCGTCTTCATCGTAAAAGTCATACACCGCATCACTCTTCGTTTTTGGGAACGGCTGCTTCCAAGCGCAGTCAAAATACAACATATTGATTACCATGCTCTGGGTTTGATTAGACGGCGCTTCTTTCAAGAATTCGGGGATAAGCCCTTTTGTCTTATCCGAGCACCAACCATTAATCAACGACAACACATCGCTTTTGCCAAAATCAAGGATACGACTCTCTGCCGCGTAGTATTTATCCAAGACATTCGATACGGAAGCGTAATCGCTCGCCGATGTCATAGTCAGCGAATTGGCCCACATCGAGTTGGCAAATAAGTTACGATACGAGTTGAAGTGGAAACATATGAGAATTGTGATAACCTCGGCATCGGACATCATACGTTTGCGCCGCCGTTTCGGGGCATCGGAAGTTGAACGAATAGCTTTTTTCGCTACTTCAATATCAAATTCTTTGCAAAAATCGTCGGCAATACAGAAAATTTCGATAACTTTACTTTCGTTAATCATGATGGTAATTATTGTTTTTTACACCTGCTAAACTACTAAAAATCAGTAAGATTACCAAAAGAATCGGCAACTATTTTTAGCTGCCGATTCATCTTTTTCTATCCATTCCCTTATCCCGAACTCGCGTTATCAGTCTTTTCATAGATGTTGTTTGTTTTTATGTTGCTTATTTTGTTTGTTTTATTCTCCCTAACCGTCTGTCACTCCGAGGGTCTATGAGACCTCCAATCAACCGATCGCCGACCCTGTCCGGCGAAACCGGCTGTCGGTTTCAGATTGACCGACAGCCGGTCGCCATATTACAGGATAAGCGAATCAAATCTTCTCTTTGCGAGTAGCATTGGGTGATACGAGGATATAGATGCCGTGAGGCAACGCGTCCGACATCTCGGCGCGGCGCAGTCCGCCGGCGACCTTCACGCCCTGCATATTGTACACATCGTACAGCGTCTCGGCATCGTCCGCGTCCACGGTAATATCATCCACACCGAGTAATCCTACAATATTGTAGAAGTCCTTCCATTGCTCTGCCTTTTTGTATAGGGATACATACTCTTTGGCAACATACAACGTACATTTCGACTTATCGATATCCGTGAGAGCATTTATGTCGCACGCAGGAGGGTTGGGTGCAAGGCAAGTCAGCACCTTCAAGCCGCTGCAGCCGTAGAAAGCATAGTTGCCGATGCTCGTCACCGAGTTGGGGATTGTCACCGACGTCAAGCCGGTGCAGCCGCGGAAAGCATAGTTGCCGATGCCCGTCACCGAGTTGGGGATTGTCACCGATGTCAAGCCGCTGCAGTAGGAGAAAGCACTCTTACCGATGCTCGTAACCGAGTTGGGAATTGTCACCGACGTCAAGCCGGTGCAGCCGCTGAAAGCATAGTTGCCGATGCCCGTCACCGAGTTGGGAATCGTCAGCGACGTCAAGCCGCTGCAGTCGTTGAAAGCATACTCGCCGATGCTCGTCACCGAGTTGGGGATTGTCACTGACGTCAAGCCGGTGCAGCCGGAGAAAACACCAGCGCCGATGCTCGTCACCGAGTTGGGGATTGTAACTGAAGTCAAGCCAGTGCAGCTATTGAAAGCATTATTGCCGATGCTCGTCACCGACTCTGGTATCGTCACTGACGTCAAGCCGCTGCAGCCGCAGAAAGCCCGCTCGCCGATGCTCGTCACCGAGTTGGGGATTGTCACAGAAGTCAAGCCGCTGCAGTCGAGGAAAGCCCACTCGCCGATGCTCGTCACCGAGTTGGGGATTGTCACCGATGTCAAGCCGCTGCAGCCGCGGAAAGCCTCATCGCCGATGCTCGTTACCGAGTTGGGGATGATAGTACTGTTACACCCGGTTATCAGTGTATTGGTCGCCGTCTCTATTATGGCATTGCAATTGTCACGACTGTCGTAGTTTACGTT
>Ga0129317_1001250_pt1 | contig 19837 bp, 12 predicted proteins | sample Cm1ome_FD_94430 | JGI IMG/M metagenome (GOLD analysis project Ga0129317, IMG submission 94430) | Eastern black-and-white colobus group fecal microbial communities from Wisconsin, USA - Cm1105 metagenome | ecosystem: Host-associated > Mammals > Digestive system > Large intestine > Fecal | place... | reverse complement strand
CCTTGGGTGCAGTCTTTGCCTCAACAGGCTTCTTCTCCTCTGCCTTGGGAGCAGCCTGTGCCTCAACAGGCTTCTTCTCCTCGTCCTTGGGTGCAGTCTTTGTCTCGACAGTCTTTTTCTCCTCTGCCTTGGGAGCAGCCTGTGTCTCAACAGGCTTCTTTTCCTCTGCCTTGGGAGCTGCCTGTGCCTCAGCAGGCTTCTTCTCCTCGACATCGGAGCTGCGGCGAGCCTTCACGGCTCTTACCTTTACTACCTTGCCCTTCCTCGGCGCTTTGCCCTGCACGGTACCCTCTTTGAGTTCCCCCGAACAGTAAGGACAAGTCTTATATGTATCAGCATCATAAAGATGCTTTTCGGGACACCTTGTCATTTTCATTTTGTTATCACTCCAACAGTATTTATCTGGATATTGTTTCTTACGGAAAATGAATTCAATACCATAATTATAGCATTTCATCGACGAAAAATCAATAAACTGAGCCGTTCAGCTCCGAAATTTGTGAAAAATAACAGGATAACTGATTTATATGGTCTGCAAATGCGGATTTTCCGCTTGCCGGATGGGTTCGATTTAGACAAAATGCACAAAGCAAAAAATCCGCAGTTCCTGACGAACTGCGGATAATTTCATACTATGAGCAGAGCACTGCTGCCGCCGTTTTTGTCCTTGGTGACAACTATCTGCTTATCTATGCGCTGCTTCAATGCCTGTACATGGGAGATGATGCCCACAAGGCGGCTGCCGTCGGAAAGTCCCGAAAGCGCTCTTATTGCCTGTTCTATGGAGTTTTCATCAAGTGAGCCGAAGCCCTCGTCCACGAACATCGTATCAAGCTGTATGCCTCCCGCCGAGCACTGTATCTCGTCGGAAAGTCCCAGTGCCAGTGCCAGCGAAGCCTTGAAGGACTCGCCACCCGACAGCGTCTTTACGCTTCTCTCGGAGCCGTTGTAATGGTCGATGACGTCAAGGTCAAGTCCCACCTGTGCCTTTTTGTCAGCATACTCGGTGCGGCGCTTCAATGTGTACTGCCCGTCGGACATGACTCTCAGGCGCTGATTTGCACGGGCGATTATCCTGTCAAAATATGCGGTCTGGATATAGGTCTCCAGCATGAATTTGCTCTGGTCGGAAAGCTTTCCGTTAGCGGTGTCAGACAGGTTTTTCAGCCATTTATAGCGCTGTTCCAGCTCTGTCAGCTCCGCCGAGCCGTTCTTTATATTCTCAAGGGCAGTCTCGTTCACAGTTACCCTCGTGTGCAGGGTGCGGAGCTGTTGGGCACAGCGGCTCTTTTCGGCGGTAAGCCGCGTTCTCTCCGCTGTTTCCGCAGCCATATCAAGTTCACCGAGGGCATCTGCCTGTTCCATCAGCTGTTTCAGCCTGCCTTCCTGCGCCGCGCATACCTTTTCAGCGTCACTTAATGCCCTGACCGCTGCTTCATAGGCTGTACGTATCTCTGCGCTCTCCTTCTCGGCTGCTTCACAACGAAGCTGTGCCTTTTCACCGTTGTCAAACCTCAGTTTTCCACGAAGCTCCTCAAGCTGTGCCGAGACTGAATCTGCTCTGGTCACAGCCGCTGTCCTCTCCTCGGAAAGCTTGGAAGCTGTCTCTGTCACGCTTTTCAGCTTCTCCTCTGTCTCGGGAATGAGCTTTTCTATTTCTGCTCTGCGCTGCTCACGCTTCTCCTCCAGACGCAGCTTCTCGGCATTGTCCGCAAGACGCGCCTTTATATTGAGGTTTTCCGCAACTATCCTGCCGCGTATCTCCTCAAAGGGGCACTCGCCTATCATTGCAGCAGCCGACTTTTCGGCTGCACTTCGCAGCTGCTCACTGCTTCCCTCAGCTGTGTCCCTTGCACTGCGAAGCTCCGCTATCCGCCTGTCAGTATCAGCCACTGCCTCCATTATGCCGCCGAGCTGCTTCTCCTTGGACGCAAGCTCCGCGGAAACTCTGCCGTGCTCCGCTATACGCTCGCCTGCCTCAGTCAGCTGCTTTTCAAGGTCGCCGCGCCTGAGCGAAAGGCTGTCGAGTTCTTCCTTACAGCGCGCCGCACCCTCAGCTGCTTCGCAGCTGAGGAGCTCTGAAAGCCTGCCGCCAATATTCTTTTCCAGCTCCTCCGCAGAGGCTTTCAGAGCTGACGCCTCGGCGCTGAGCGCCGAGGCTGCGGCGCGCCTGCTGTCCAGTTCAGCCTTCATGGCGTCCAGCTCCGCTTCGGAGGGGGCTGCGCCCCCTCTTTTCGCGGGAGCAGGATGCTCCCGCGAACCGCACACGGGACAGGGACTCCCCTCCGCAAGACCTGCCGCAAGCACACCTGCCTGATCATCAAGGAACAGCCTGTACCCATGCTCGTACCGCTCCGCCGCAGCTGCGGCGGAATCAGCGGCTTCGCTGTAACGCTCAGCCGCCTTTCTGTGCTTATCATAGCGTTTTTCAAGGTCGGATAGGTCTGCCGACAGCTTTTTCAGCTCGGATACGCGATTATCCGTGTTCTCGGCAAGTCGTAGAAGCTTTTCCCGCTCCGCTCCGGCGTTTCCCAGCTCCTCGCGGCGGAGCTTCAGCTCTCCCAGCCGTGTCTTTAGCACTTCGGACTGCTTCAGAAGACCGTCATGCTCTGACTGCTTGTTCTTCAGCTCAGCGGCAGCTTCCTTCAGCTTCTCCGTACTGTTCTCCCAGTCGGTGAGCTGCCTTGACAGCTTGTCCAGCTCGCCGCGTCTGCGCTCCAGCTCTGTGCGCTCAGCCTCCAGCTTCGCGGCGCTTCCGCTTGATCCCGAAAGCTGTGACAGCTCTGCTTTAAGCTCCGAAAGCTTCTTATCGCAGCCCTCCTTATCGGCAGCACACTTCTCCAGTGCAGACCTTTTTTCGTAAACAGTCTGCCTCTCCTTCATGAGCGCTTCATTGAGCCTGCTTATCTTGCCATATTCGGGCATTTCCGCCTTGATCATCGCTATCTCGCTGCTCAGCTCTTTCAGCTTCGGCTGACGGGACCTTTCGGATTCCAGCGCTGCTTCCAGTTCCTGTCTGTTCTGCCTTGTGCGCTCAAGCTCCTTGGCAGTCTTGTCTCTCTCCGCAACTACTTTCGCCTTTTCCTCCGCCTTTGCTATCCTCGCGCTGACTTCCTCCAGCTTTCTGTCATTCTCCTCGGACTCGCGGCTGCATATCTCCGCTCTTGCACGGTCGCGGCTAAGCAGCCTTTTTATCAGCTCCTCCACATATTCAACAGGGGGAAGCTCTGCCTTTACGCGCTCCGTCTCCTCGGCGTACTCGTCCTCCTCGCCGCAGACTATTCCGCCCACATACTGCCTTATGCCCTCGCGGCGGCTGTCGCACAGCGTCCTGAGGCTGCTGCACTCCGACTTCAGTCTCTCCTGAAGTATACGATAGTTATCCGTTCTGAATATATGGCGGAGTATCTCGCGCCGCTGCACCGTGTCCTCGGTTATGAGCTTCATGAAGTCGCCCTGCGCTATCATGGCTATCTGCTTGAACTGCTTTTCCGTCAGCCCTATAAGTTCGGCAACTGCGGCGTCTACGTCCCTCTTTCCCGAGAGCTGCCGCCCGTCCGGATAGGTAAACTCCGCGTTTGCAGGCTGCGTAGCCACACCGCCGCCCCTCTTTGCCTGTCGGGTATATGCAGGATTTCGGCTGATCTTATATCTCTTTCCCGCGTAGTCGAAGGTGAGCTCCACATATGTCGGAGTGTCAAGGGCGGAATATTTTGAGCGCAGCAAACTGTCGTCAGCGCGGTTATCGCCGCTGGCACTTCCGTACAGAGCATAGGTTATGGCATCGAATATAGTGGTCTTGCCTGCTCCCGTGTCTCCCGTTATAAGGTAAAGACCGCTGCTGCCGAGTGCGTCAAGGTCAAGCACCGTCTTTCCCGAATAGGGTCCGAAGCCCGATATCTCAAGTTTTATGGGTCTCATTCTTCTCCCTCCCATATCTTCTCTATAAGCGCCTGAATATACTCATGCTGCTGCTCCGACATCTCACCGCCGTTGCTCATGCTGTAAAACTCCTCAAATAGCTCGATGGGACGCTTGTTCTCCGCTTCGGCAGCCGCCATTACGCTGTGGTCGCTCCTCGTGCGGCGGTTGTCGTACTCAAGGCTCATGATGTTGGGGTATACGCTGCGGAGCCTTCCCATTGCCTCGGGTATCTCCTCCTCATCGGTGAGCACCGCATGGATATAATCCGTCCTGTCACCTGCGCTGCTGCACTCCGACGATGCGATATATTCAAACTCTCCGCGAAGCACACGCATATCACGCCGCGGCATTATGGGAACTGTCCTGATTTCAAGCGTTCCCTTTTCCCTTATCTCTGCCACAGTGACGGACTTCTCCTGCGATGCCTCGGAAAACGAGTATTTCAGCGGAGTTCCGCAGTAGCGTATACGCGGACTTCCCACGTTCTGGGGACTGTGGATATGTCCCAGCGCCACATAGTCAAAGCCGTCAAAAGCTGAGCTGTCCACATTGTCGGTGCCCCCCACGGATATCTCCTCGGAGTCGCTTTTCAAAGCTCCCGTCACGAACTGGTGTGTGATGATGATGTTTCTCTTGTCAAAATCCGCGTTCATGGCGTCCACCGCCGCATTTACCGCATCGGTGTAGGACTCCACGGCAGTATCGGGGAAAAATCTCCTTACCGTCACGGGCTTTATAAAGGGCAGCATATACACATTGATCTCCCCATAGCTGTCAGTCAGCACCGTGGGAACTATATTTCCGTCGTATACAGGCGACATATGTATGCCGCTCTTTTCCATTATATGCGAACCGAAGGCTATCCGCTCCGCAGAATCGTGATTGCCGCTGATGACGAAGATATGCTCCGTGCGCTCAGACACCCTTGTGAGGAAGCCGTCAAACAGCTTCACCGCCTCCGCCGAGGGAACAGGCTTGTCATAGACATCACCTGCGATAATTACGAAATCGGGCTTCTCCTCGGATATTATGCTGTATATCTCCTGCAATACGAACTCCTGATCCTCTATGAGGGAAAACTCGTTGAGCCGCTTTCCGAGGTGAAGATCGGAGAGATGTATGAATTTCATAGCTTACCTCCTTATTGCATACTGACGGTAGTATATACTTAATTATATCTGCTTTTTGCAGGGATGTCAACGAGGCAAAAAAAGTCCCTGTCCGAGTGCTGCGGACAGGGTAATTATGGAGAAAAAACTTATTGTCTGAACACAGGTCGCACAAGTCAATACGCCTGTGTATGGCGATGTCTTATTTATTTGCCGCTTATATGCTGCCTGTCAGCTGCCGTCCTCGTGACGGCTCGCAGGCAAATTCCCCCGAAAGACTGTGTATGCTCTCTCTTATGCTTCAGCGGCATTTACCCAGCTTGCGGAGCTGCTTCCCGACCGTTCTCCGATCGCCCGTGCAGATAGGCTTTACGGAGCCGCAGTCATGTCCGCAGACGCAGCATTGATGTTCTGCATTATGCGTTTTGTTCTGATCGTCCCCCTTACAGGATATGTTTGTGCATTTATATAACGGGATCAGCTCCGCTTGGGTCTCTTGCTGTGCAGGAAAAGTGCAACAGCTCCTGCGCTGCAAAGTGCCGTGAACTCCATAACAGGCAGTCTGTCACCCGTCTTGGGCGAGCTGCTCTGCGCTGCTGCGGCAGTAGTGGTCTGCGAGGGCTTTGATGTGGTCTTTGCAGCGGTCTCAGTCCTTGTCCCCGAGGTGCTCTTTGCACCGTTTACGGGAGCGGCTGTTACCCTTCCACGGGCAGATGTTCCCGATACTGTTGCAGATGTCGTTCTTGCAGCAGATGAGGTAGTCCTCCTTGCTGCGGTAGTGGATGTTGTGGTCACACGCTTTGATGTTGTCCTTGTGGTGGTAGTTGTTGTCGAAGTGGTAGTTCTTCTTGCTGTGGTTGTGGTAACGGGCTGGGGCTTTGGCTGAACCCATTTTGATGACGAGGTCTGTACCACCGTCTGTATCCTGTCTGAGCCCTCTCTCGCGTAATGAACAACGGAAACTCTGTAAAATCCGCCGCCCTTTACCTCGACCCTGCGGCTGTCAAGGCTGTAATATCTTGCATTGCTGTTTGTAAGGTCTCCCAGCGATACCTCATCGCTCCAGTTCTGACCGTCGCTGCTGTACTGCACCACCACGTTCCTGAAGCCGACCTCGCTGATCTTCCCCGAGACCTGTGTCTTTGCTGTTATCTCAATTGCTCCGTCAGCGACAGGTGTACACTTGATGGAACATTTCTCTATAAGTCCTATTGCTCTTTCGTACTGTTCATATGTGCTGTTATCCACCGCATTAACAGTCATCTGTGCAGGTGAATTCAGAAGAAGTATTCCGAGAAAGGCAGCTGTGATGTATTTCATTTTCATGCCGCTGCCCTCACTTCTCCGATGATCCCGTGAAGAAGGGAACGAAATTCTCGGCTATATCCCTGATGTCTGAGCGGTCAAATCCTCTGGTGTGGAGAGTATAGACCGTATTTCCGTACACGAAAAGTGCCGTATTGCTCTCATCCTCAAAGATAATGAATCCGTTGTAATCCGCGCTTTCCATGAGATAGTAATCCATTTTATCGCTTGGGATCACTGCCTCGGGCATCAGGTCCTTGGAAATGTACTCCTCGATAATCAGATCAAGAGTCTTTTCACCGTTTGAGAATGTGAAGTAAAGGTCCTTGGAATCCTTCAGCTGCTCAGAGCTTGAATCCGTCAGTTCAAGTCCCTCGGCATCATAAGGTATGTATGTCGGGTAGCAGACCTCCATGCTGTTCTGTGAGGATGCCTCCCAGATGGCTCTTACAACGGGCTCAGCCGCTTCAGCGCTGTTTCCAAGTGCTTCTGACAGCGGATCTGCTGATACCGAAGGTGTACTGCCTCCTGCCGACCGTGTCGTTGTTATTGGCTCAGTAGTTTGTGCCTCCGTGCTTCCCAGTGTGCTCTGCGACTTGATGGTCGTGACCGTTACAGTGGTCACGCTCTGCATATCCTCTGTGGTGACAGTAGTCGCAGTCGTTGCAGGTGACAGCGGGAGCTGATCATCAAAATGTGCCAGGTCAACACTGAAGCCCGAGCTTACAGCCTTGATCAATGTCTCGACGACGTTGTAGCCGTAGGTCCTGAGGGTGTAGAAGTTGAGTGCGATGCAGACTGCGAAGCAGGCGCTGATAACTGCTGCCCACCTGCGGAGCTGCACGATGCGTCCGCGCTTTTTCCGTGCGCTGACTTCTGCGAGGATGCCCTCCGCGCCAACAGGCTTCGGAATCTCCTCATCATTAATGCCGACAATTGCGTCGGTAATGTCCTTAACGGCATCAAGATCACGCTCCTCCAGAGGCTTTGCAAGCTCCTCATCGAGAAGCCGCTGCAGATCGTATAGCATATTCTTATCCGAAAGCTTATCGGTGATAGATATATCCTTCAAATTAAACCACTCCTTGTTCATGATAACGTCCGCCTCACTTTTCAGCGGCACGAAGCTTCTTTTTCAGCTTGTGTATCTTTCTGTAAAGCGCGGGCAGGGATAGTCCCAGCCGTTTTGCAGCTTCGTTTCGTTGTCCGTAATCACTGTTGTAGTACAGCTCCAGGAGCTGTCTCTCCTCAGATGACAGCAGGTCAAGAGGGCTGTCTCCGTTTTCCGCAAAACCGCCGCTGTCGGCGATATTCATTGCCTCGGGACTGTCCTCGAGACTCACGGCAGGCGGCGGAGCTTTCCGCACGAACGCCTTTATGACGTTGTCTGCCGCCCGGTACAGCCACAGCCTTATGTTGTCGGTCTCGTCAAGTCTCTCATGCTTTGAGAAGAACACCACGAAGACCTCCTGTGTGCAGTCCTCTGCGGAATGATGACTGTAACCGAGCTTTGCATAGCAATAGCTGAATATCTCATTATAGTATTTTTCGATTATCAGCGTGCAATGTTCGGGCTCTATCAACAGTCTCACTTCCTTCCGTCGATAAGCTTCTGTAATATAAATGTCGCAAAAGCGGCTACTTTTTCTCATGAAGCCTGATCTTTGTACGCCTGCACAAAAACTGCGGCACTAATTTGGGTATTATTGCCGCAGTTTCCAAGCATATTTTATTTTATCATCTTACGGGACTTTTGTCAATCATACCGTTGAATGGGCGGTATTGAGAATGAAGTCCTCACAGGCTTTCTGACATTATTCATCAAAGTTTTCGGGGTGCTTTGGCTTGCGCTTATAGCGCTTCTTATCGGTCTCCACTACCTTTGTGGCAGGATCGACGCCGTTCCAGCTCCCTCTCTTTGATGAGTCTATCTTCTTTTTCTCCTTTTTGCTCATTTTATCATAGGATACGAATTTTTCCATATTGCCTCCCGCAGGTCATTCCTCGCCTGCCTTGAAATTATAGATGGGTCTGATGACCTCGTTTATCTCCACCGTATCGCCGATATTGTCAACGATATCCTCCATCGACTTGTACGCCATGGGACACTCGTCAAGCGTCTGTGCGTTTACGGAAGTGGTGTAGATGCCTGCCATCTGCTTTTTGAACTCCGACACAGTGAAGCTCTGCTTGGCCTGTGACCTTGACATAAGACGTCCTGCACCGTGGGGAGCGGAACAGTTCCAGTCCCCATTGCCCTTGCCTGTACAGATAAGGCTTCCGTCGCGCATATTGATTGGTATGAGGAGCTTCTCCCCTGCCTGTGCAGAAACAGCGCCCTTGCGGAGTATCATGGTATCGGTGTCTATATAATTGTGTATAGTCGTGAACTGCTCCTCAACATGGAGGTGCATACCCTTGATGATCTCGTCCATCATTGCCTGTCGGTTGAGCATGGCGAACTTCTGGACTATCTTCATATCGTGGATGTACTGCTCAAAGAGCTCTCCCTCGCAGTAGGCAAGGTGCTTGGGTACATCTGTGGTCTTGGTATTTGCCAGCTTTTTCAGCTCCGACTGTATCTGCTTTTCCCTGCCCTCTGCCTTCAGCCTTGCAATGAGCTCCGCAGCCTCTTTGTCGCTGCTCTTGTTAAGTCTCCTGTAAGCCTCGTTCTGGTAGAACTTTGCGGTCTCAACGCCGAGGTGGCGGGAGCCCGAGTGGATAACGATGTAAATGCTGCCGTCCTCGCCCTTGTCGGCTTCGATGAAGTGGTTGCCGCCGCCGAGAGTGCCGATGCTCTTTTCCGCGCGGAGAGGGTAGATGTGCTTATAGCAGTAAAGCTCGGTCAGGTCTATCTTTTCGCCGTAGCGATGGGGCTTTTCCCTGATGGCAAAGCCCGAGGGTATCTTCTCGTAGATGAGCTTATCAAGCTTCTGGAGCTCGATGTGTTTCTCCTTCAGCCTTACGGTCTCCATGCCGCAGCCGATGTCAACTCCCACAAGATTGGGGATTACCTTGTCGGTGATGGTCATGGTGGTACCGACGGTACAGCCTGCGCCTGCGTGAACATCGGGCATGATGCGGATCTGTGCTCCCTCGCTCATGGGCTGGCTGCAAAATGCGATGATCTGAGCAATTGCGTCCTGTTCGATGTTATCGGTAAAGACCTTGGCTGAATTATATTTTCCGTTTAAAATGATCATATTTTTCCTTTCCGAAGCTGCCCGAACGCAAAAAAAGCACCCCCGCAGGAGTGCATAATGCTCATATATGCGCAAAGCTTCAGCACATGGCTGAATATATCGGGCAAACTCCATGCTTATCAATTATATTTTGTTTTGCTGTGGGTATGTAATATATGCTTATTGTCATGGTGTTCACCATCCTTTCGCAGAATATGGCATTATTATAATCAGTGATATGGCTAAAGTCAATAACGGCACCCAAACTTTAATCAAACTGTAACCAAACTGTAATAATTAATATTTCAGGCAGGTTTTGTACGCTGCGGAGCAAGCCGAGTTCCTGAAACTGTATAAAAGGTTCATATGAACTTATTTTTGCAGCTGCTTCTTCTGTATATTCTGCACAATTTCATATTTTAAGGTATACGCTCCGTAATTATTTTGTCGCATATTGACAAAGAGAAGGAATTGTTGTATAATACTGTCATACGGCAGAAACAAGTCTGCCGTAAAACTATTGGCGCTCCGCATAAGCGCCCTCATATGATATGGAGGTTTATATGTTTGACAACATCAACTGGGGACTCGTTATCCCGATCGCAATAGGAGTTATATTACTCCTCCTTATAATCATCACAGGCTACATCAAGGCTCCCCCGGATACCGCGTACATCATCTCGGGTCTCAGGAGAAAAATAATCATCGGTAAGGCAAGCATCCGCATACCCTTCTTTGAGCGTGTGGATAAGCTGAAGCTCCAGCTCATCGCAGTTGACGTAAAGACTTCAAGCGCTGTTCCTACCGCAGACTACATCAATATCAATGTTGACGCTAACGTTAACGTTAAGGTCAGCAGCGATCCTCAGCTCATAAAGCTGGGCGCCGAGAACTTCCTCAACAAGGACACAGCTTATGTGGCTAAGGTGGCAAGAGAGGTACTCGAAGGTAATATGCGTGAGATCGTTGGTCAGATGTCCCTTGAGGCTATGGTCAACGACCGTAAGGCTTTTGCCGAGAAGGTACAGGAAAACGCTGCTCCCGACCTCAACAGAATGGGTCTTGAGATCGTTTCATTCAATGTTCAGAACTTCACCGACGATCAGAACCTGATCGAAAACCTCGGTATCGACAATACCACAAAGATACAGAAAAAGGCTGCTATCGCACGCGCTGAGTCCGAGAAGGAGATCGAGATCGCCAAGGCTCAGGCTAAGAAAGAAGCCAACGACGCTAAGATACTCGCAGAGACCGAGATCGCTCAGAAAAACAACGAGCTGGCTATCCGTCAGGCTGAACTCAAAAAGGAAGCCGACACTCAGCTGGCTATCGCAGATGCTGCTTACGAGATACAGCGCGAAAATCAGCGTAAGACCATTGAGGTATCAAAGGCTAACGCTAACATCGCCGCTTCCGAAAAGGACGTTGAGCTGAAGGCTCGTGAGGCAGAAGTTACAGAAAAGGCTCTCGAAGCTCAGATCAAGAAGAAGGCTGAAGCTGACCGCTATAAGGCTCAGCAGGAAGCCGACGCCAAGCTCTATCAGCTCAAGAAAGAAGCTGAAGCCGATCGTTTCCAGCGTGAGCAGGAGGCTGAGGCTCAGAAGGCTGAGGCTGAAGCTCAGAAATTCGCCAAGATGCAGGAGGCTGAGGGTATCGCTGCCGTAGGTAAGGCTGAGGCGGACGCTATCCGCGCTAAGGGTCTTGCTGAGGCTGAGGGTATCAATGCAAAGGCTGAGGCTATGAAGAAGTACGGCGAGGCTGCTGTTCTCGAAATGTACTTCAAGGCTCTCCCCGAGGTCGTAAAGAACGCCGCTACTCCTCTGTCGCAGGTCGACAAGATCACTATGTACGGCGAAGGCAACTCCAGCAAGCTTGTTGGTGACATCATCGGCTCTACCACAAAGATCACCGACGGTCTCACCGAGGCTACCGGCGTTGACATCAGATCGCTTCTTGCTGGCTTCTTAGGCGGCAAGATGGCAGCTCCCAAGGCTGCTGCTGTTGTTGAGGCTGCTGCTCCCGCTCAGGAGAAGGACTCCCCCAAGGAGTCAACTCTCCCCGATGACAACGGAAGCTTCTTCTATGACAGCGACAACATTCCCGAATTATAATTTTACCACAGGCTCCCCTGACGATATGCGGTCGTCAGGGGAGCTTTTTGTCACTTCCCTGTTGCACGGCTGTAATCGCTCTGTAAAAATCGCCTGTTTTTTGCGGTTGACCACAATTCATTTTGCGCAAAAATTGGTTAGTCCATTTGTATAGTTTTCACAAAGTTGCACAAAAAGCGTTTACAAAAAACGTCATATAGATTATAATGTTATTAGTAATTAAGTTGAGACGAAACCAAATGATAGCAATATTTGGTCACGACCTCTGTAAGTGCAGTTCAGAGGGGGGGTATTAAAATGATAAAACATCTCTCGGGCGACTTTGAGACTGTGGAGTATGACACCCAAAAATATGCCATGCTCTACGACAATAACGAGAATGAGGCTTATCCCGTTCACTGGCATAACGCCGTTGAACTCCTCATGCCGCTGAAAAATGAATACACAGTCACTGTGAACGGTATCGACTATATTATTCCCGAAAACGATGTTCTCATCGTTCCCCCGGGCGAGCTTCACAGTATGCCTGCCATTCCCGGAAGGCGTATAATCTTTCAGTGCGATAACAGTATCCTCGGCGAGATATCTGCTCTCGAGCCTGTTATGCGTTCACTGAATTCGGCTGTTCTCATCAATGCGGATATGGATAAGGAGCTCCATGTTCTGGCGAAAAAGACTATGCTGGATATCCTTTCTCTCTATAACTCGAAGTCGGAGCTTGCCGACGTCAAGATATACGTCAAGGTCATCGAGCTGTTTATGGCTCTCCGCGAATATCAGCTGGAGCAGCAGAAGATAGTTATGGACTGCGATGACGAGAAGATAGACGAGTACAGCGAAAAGTTCGGTACCGTACTCAAGTATATCGACAATAACTATATGTACGATATCACACTTGAACAGCTTGCCGATGTTGCCGGCTACAGCAAGTACCACTTCTCGCGTATATTCAAGCAGTATAATGCTATGTCCTATCTCCAGTACATAAACGCAAGACGTACCAAGGCGGCGGAGCTTCTCCTCCTTGACCCAAGCATTCCCATTACAGAAGTGGCTATGCGCTCGGGCTTCAAGAGCCTTACTACCTTCAACCGTATCTTCAAAGAAATCAAGCACTGCACTCCGACTGACTTCAAAAAGCTATATTCACTAAGATAAAACAAGACCGCACATCATATGATGTGCGGTATTTTTATTTTATCCCTGTTTTGCTATGTCATTAAGCGATTTTTTTTCGCCAAGTCTGTAATATCTGATATTCTCATTTGCTTCAGCCATGCCTGAGTGGTTTATTTCGATGCGGATAGTATCAAAGCTTTTGTCAAGATATTCGTCGTCGATCACATATCCGACCCTGAATGTCCTACTCTCTCCTGCCTTAAAGTCTGTCTTAAAGTAATCTGCTTCATAAACAGAACGCTCTCCGTTAAAAATGTACGCCGTAGCTTCCATAGAGTTTTTAAAGTCCAGTTCTTCGCCGTTATAATTATACAGATCGACGCGTGTAGAGTTCATATACAATGACCTGTCCGTATCAGTATTGTTAGTCAACTCTATATCTGCAATGATATAGGAACTGTCACCGATAAGATCGCCGTTTTCGTCACAAGCGTAATGCCCCTCGGGAAAAACGTCCATTCCATCGCCGCTCTTGGTCACATCAACTGACTTTATAACGTATTCCCAGCCTTCGGTCTCACACCTCTCTCCAAGCTCTGCTGTATTTCCCGTATTAAACTCATCATCCCCGAGTATCCCCCTCAGTCTGCTCTCAAATTCCTCGATATTGATAGAGTAATTATCCGCAGTGTAAGGTAAAAGATCGTTGCCAGTACCCATATACTCGCTGCTGCTCACAACGCCATTTTCATAAATAGTGAAGTTTTCAGTGTGCCTTTGACCATCGTCGGTCTTAAATTCAAGCATCACGCTATATTTTAAATTGTATCCTTCGGAAGCATTATCAGGTACACTTCTTTTCAGCATATAGATAAAGCCGTCCCTAAGGAACTCATTGAGCATTTCCCTTGCTTCCGCCCTATCGGGTTCTATCCTGACGTTATTACTATCAGTCAGCTCGGATAATACGAAGGAACCGCTGAGAAGTCTGTCCGCCTCCTCCTGACTGATGTACACATCCTGAGCAAGAATATTTTGCAGCCCTTTGTCAAAGGCTTCAAAATCTATGCTGTATGACCTTCTTTCGACCTCCTCCGAAGTCAGATAGTCCTCGGAATACTTATTTGCAGAGTAGGAAACAAACCCGTCATCTGCTATATAAAGCCACGAAACGACTCTGTTTTCTTCCCACGAAATGTTATAAGCATAATCAGTAACAACAATTTCATCACCTCTGCCACTCGTGTCTTCCACGGGCTCGCCCCAGTCGAAGGTGTTGAGAAAACCTGCCAGCCCCGTATATATCGCTGCACTTGTCCTCTTATTATAGTTCCAGACACCTGACTGAAGATCAAAGTCAAAGGCGGTAAAATCGCCGAAGGGTGAAATTATGCCTTCGGCAGATGACTCAGCTCCAACATGACCGAGTATTTCCTTTATCCCCTTATCGAAGGCTTCAAAGTCTATCATGTAGTACTTGGTGAAGGCGAGATCCATTGATAGATTTTCAGTTTCTCCACTCAAAATGTACCTCTTATAGCTGATAAAACCGTCCGTTTCTATGGTAATGGAACTCTTGCCCTTGTCATCGTCCCAGTTTATCGCGCCGTATCTGGTCAGAGAATCCTGTTGGAACTCTCTGCCCTCTGCATTCTCATACTCTTCGCCCCAGTTGAAACTATTGAAGAAATCGGCAAGTTCAGCGTAGGTCTCGTCTGAGAATCCGTCGTAGTTTTCGTCAAAAAGATATAAATTGAAGTCCACCTTGGTGAAGTCACCGAAAGGACTGCGCAGCTGTTCATTACTATCAACGACGTCACTGTCTGCCAGCTGGCTTCTGTGATTCTTATGGAGGAGCACTCCCGTAGTTCCTATGCCGGCGGCAAGCACTGCACAGGCTGCAGCAGCGCTGACTACGCGGATAATGTTGTTTCTTCTGCTTATGCGCTCGGTACCGCTTACGACTTCGGTATAGCCGTCGTTATCGATGCGCTCTATGTTCGTTTTGTCTATGTTTTCGCAGGCTTTTATGATACGCTCTTTCATATCCTCGGGCATTGTTATCTTTTCAGCCGCATTTCTGAGCTTCTTATCCATACTACATATACTCCTTTCTGTATTTCTCCTCCAGCAGCTTCCTGCCCCTTGACAGGCGCATTTTGACTGCCGAAACGCTTACTCCTGTTATATCCGCGATCTCGTCTATCTTGTACTGTTCAACATAGAACAGTATCATTATTATCCTGTACTTGTCGGAGAGCTCCATAAGAGCCTCAAGTATTCCGCTGTCGCTTTTCTCTACAGCGTATGTATTCAGAACCTCCTCGCTCTCAGTCTCGTGGCGTGAACGATATCTGAGCATATCGCGGCATCTGTTTGTGGCTACAGTGATGAGCCATGCTTTTTCATGTTCTGCGTCTGTGAACTCCGGTGCCTTCGTGAAGTATTTTATGAAGGTCTCCTGCACAGCGTCTTCTGCGTCGGCAGTGTTTTTCAGAATAAGCAGGCTTATCCTATACAGCATATCACCGTATTTCTCGACCGCCTCGCGAGCGCAGCCGCATTTTTGCATTCATCATCAGCTCCTTTCACTATATACACGCTTTGAGTAATACAAAAAGTCACATAGTATTATAGCATTTTTCTGAAAAAATGAAAAGACAGCCGATTTACACCGACTGCCTTTCAGGGGATATTAAAATTTGGAGAAATCTTAATTAGTGTGCCGACCACCGAAATGATCGGCACATTTGAAACTCTGATAAGAATTATTACTTATCAAACGCGCTTGTAGATAACGCCGCCCTGGAGAGTCTTGCCCTTTGCAGCTGCCATATCAGAGATGGTTACGTTCTGGTAACCATTCTGTGCGAGCCAAGGAAGAACTTCTTCCATAGCTGCTGCTGTTGTAGCATAGTTCTCGTGGCAAAGTACGATAGCACCCTGCAGTGATCCGTCGTTAGCTGCGTTCTTGATTGTCTGAACGATCTGATCCTTAGAAGCATTGCTCCAGTCTCTTGTATCGATTGCACAGTCAATAAGGGGTACATCATAGAGAGCTGTTGTAACCTGTCCGCCGCCATCGAGATAAGGAAGTCTCATGAGGTGTGAAGGCTCTGTGCCGATGATGCTCTTGAGCTTGCTGTTACACTCAGACCACTGATATCTGATCTGGTCACTGCTGAGCTTGCTGAGGCCTCCCTCGGGATGTGACTTAGTGTGGTTTGCAACTTCCATACCGTTCTGGTATGCGAACTTAACCTGCTCGTTTGTCTTGATCCAGTCACTTACATAGAAGAATGTAGCTGTCATGTTGTTCTTGATGAGCGCGTCCATGATCCTGTAAGCCGGGTCTGTTCTGCTTGAAGCTGATGCACCGTCGTCGAATGCGATAGCGCAGAGCTTCTTGGAAGTATCAACACCGGGTGTTGTTACTGTCTTGGGCTCGGGTACCTTACCCTGACCGCCTGTTGTTACTGAAGACTTTGTGCCCTCAGCTGCAACTACTACGTTATCGATATAGAAGTCCATGAGATCACCTGAATCCTGAACTGTCTCTACGTAGAGGATCATATCGCCTGAGTTATCAGGAATTGTGAATGAAGTATTCTCAATCTTTGTCCATGTGCCCTTCTTGCACTCAGCCTTAGCGATAGATGTGTATGAAGCACTGTCGCCCTCTCCCTGCTGGAGTGAGATCTGGATGGTTGCATTGTCCTTAGCGACCTGAAGAGCTGCTAAGCTTACGCTGTATGTCTCGCCAACCTTGAAGTCGGAGCCGAGTGAGATAGCTGCGCCGTTCCACTCCTGTGATCTGCCTGATACTTCAAGAGCCTTACCGGATGAACCGTAGTAAGCATCAGATGTTGCTGCAACTGAAGCACTTCTTGCTGACCAGCTGCCTGCGCCGCTGTCAAAGTTGCTGTTTATTGAACCTTTGCCTGCTGATGAAGGGGTATTTGTTACCACTGTCTGCTGGCTCTTGGTTGTTGTTGTCTGAACCTGAGGTGTGTTGCCGGTAACTGTAACAACCTTTGTAGAAAGCTTGCTTGAATAGCTCTCGGGAAGTGTATTGATGAGACCGAGGAGCTTCTTCTGGATAGCAAGAGCATCGTTAGCTGTTATACCTTCGCCTGCCTCGTAAACGTCACCGTTGTACTTGCCCTGATCTGTGAGAGAGTACTTGTTGGGGTTAGCAAGTGCCTGCATGATGAAGATAGCATCTGCCAGCTCTGTTGTGCCGTCGTTGTTAGCGTCGCCCCACTTGGTAACCTTCTTGTTGAGCTCTTCCTTCTCGTCGATGACCTGAGTAACGATCGTAGGAGTTACAGAAGTTGTAGTTGTAGTTGTAGTTGTTACAGGAGTCTGTCCGCCTGCTGTTGTTACAGGGGGTGTCTTATCGAGAATGCTGAGGATCTCGTTGTAGAAGGACTTAGGCTGATAGTTGCTGAAAGGAAGCGGTGAACCGCCGTTCTGATCCTTTCTCCAGCTTCTCTCGTCTGTTGTACCCCAGAGGGTTACAGATGAGATGTTGTTAGCGTGATCAGCGATCTTCTGGAATATCTGAGGATATGCCTTATCGTTTCCGCCTAACTCGTTTGTGATATCAAGCTCTGTTACCTGAACGTCAAGACCGAGGCTTGCGAAGAGCTCGATTGCTTCCTCATACTCAGAAGCTGAAGGATATCTGTCAGAAAGGTGTGACTGCATACCGATACCGTCGATATAGTCGCCCTCTGCCATGATCTTCTTAGCCATGTTGTAGAGGTCCATTCTCTTCTTGGGCATATACTCGTTGAAGTCGTTCATGTAAAGCTTACAAGTAGGAGGTGCATACTGTCTTGCATACTTGAATGCGTTGATGATGTACTCGGGGTTATCCTTACCGTAGATACTTACCCAACGTGAACCCTGCTTCTGTCCCCACATCTCGCCGCCGTTCTCGAGAGTATCTCTCATTGCGCCGCCGTCGTTGATGAAGAGCTCGTTACAAACATCATATGCATAAAGCTTGAGGTTAGGATACTGAGACTTGAGAGCAGAGAATGTATTCTTGATCATGTTCTCAAGACGCTTATCCATTGTAGCCTTTGAAGCGTAGCCGTTTCCGTCCTTGAAGAAGAACTCAGGAGTCTGCTGATACCATACGAAGGTATGACCGCGGACGCCGAGACCGTTCTTGCTTGCGAAATCAAGAGCAGGCTTTGCATCGTTGAGGCTGATGGTAACATCTGTACCATTTACGCCCTTAACTGTTGAATCAGGCTTCATCTCGTTCTCACAAGTGATGGAGTTGTAGTTCTTGAGGATGAAGTCCTTACCTGTATTGCCTGAATTGAGCTCGTACTGGCTTACGGAAGTACCGAGTCTGAAGAGATGACCTGCGTGATCCTTGAAGCCTGAGCCGCCCTTTGTGTATGTGTAATCACGGTTTGCGTGACCTGTTGAACCGCTGCTTACAGTGGGAACAGGATCTGTTGTGCCGGGATCTACTGAACCGGGATCGGATGATGAACCGACCTTGCCCTGACCTGTTACAACAGAGGACTTAACGCCTGACTTTGAACCCTGAGCAACGTCTATATAGAAGTCTGTGAGCTCGCCGGAATCCTGGGGAGTCTCAACATAAAGAGTCATTGTGCCTGAATTCGAGGGGATCTTGAATGAAGTATTCTCAAGCTTTGTCCACTCGCCGCTCTTAGCATCTGCCTTAGCGATAGATGTGTAAGAAGCGCTGTCGCCCTCGCCCTGCTGGAGTGAGAGCTGCATAGGAACTGTGCTGCCTGACTTCTGGAGCACGCCTACGCTGAAGCTGTATGTTTCGCCGGGAACGAATGCTGCCGAGTCAAGCTCGATAGCTGCGCCGTTCCACTCAGCTGTTCTGCCTGTAACTGCGAGAGCCTTGCTGCCGTCATAGCTTACATCAGAAGTAACTGCGACCTTTGTCGATCCGCTGCTTCTTGCTGTCCAGCCGTCTGTGCCGCTCTCGAAAGTACTCTGGAAGTAATTTCCGTTTGTATCGGGCTCTACTGTAGGTGTGGGTGTAGGTGTAGGCTCGGGATCGGGTTCCTTGCCAAGAGTAATAGTATTCTTATTTACGCTTGCCTCACCGTTGCTCTCCCAACCTTCTACGTTGAAAGCAACCTCGTACATTTTACCCATCTGAAGTCCCTTGGACTCCCAAGCCTCAAAGTGCTTTGAAACGCTGATGGTACCCTTTGTTCTTCCGCTGCTGCGGACACTGAAGTACTGTACGAAGGGCTTGTTGCCCTCGATAGTATATGAGTTACGGTTCTCCTTGTAGATGTAGTAGTTAGCTCCGTCAAGGCTTACTGTGCCTAATGGGCTTCCTGCTCCGGGTGATCCGTTAGGAGGACACCAGTTCTTCCAGTCCTCAACTATATAGTACTCTACGAGAGGATTCTGTGTCCAGCCGTAGATACAAAGACGTGAGTTACCTGAAGAGCTTGCTGACCAGTTTACATCGAAATCGCAAGTGATTCCGCCGTAATCCTGGAACTTCTTTGTGCTGCCCATATCGATACCGCGGCGGGCAAGGAAGTTTCCGCTGGGTCCAGCACAGTTCCACTTTGTTGTGAAAGTACCGTTGTCGCCAAGCGTCATTGATGACGGCTGGTTTGTATCAGCAGCCCAGATCTCATAGCTGTAGCCATCGGGGCCAGTACCCTTATGCTGACCTGCACCGTTCAGAGTATATGTCTGACCGGCAGCAGCATTGAACGCTGTGAAAGGTACTGATGAAACGCATACGATGCTGGCTACGAATCCGAGTGCAGCTCTTTTAACACCTCTGAATTTCATGTTTAATCATTCCTCACTTTCATTTCGTGATATATGTTTTCTTCGTGACACTAAGAAAAAGCGCAAAAGCACAATACCTGCTTTTGTGTCCCTCCTTTTCCTCAGCTTCTGTCTTAATTTTATTACATTTCTGTGAACTATTCAAGTCAAATGTTGCTAACAATTTTTGGGCTTGCTCATTTTTTGCTCTTTTTGCACATTTTAGCTTCCACTTGTTGCGTTTTTTTATACATTTCACGGTTCTGCGTTGTTTTTCCGTTGTTTT
>Ga0129317_1001248_pt1 | contig 19847 bp, 20 predicted proteins | sample Cm1ome_FD_94430 | JGI IMG/M metagenome (GOLD analysis project Ga0129317, IMG submission 94430) | Eastern black-and-white colobus group fecal microbial communities from Wisconsin, USA - Cm1105 metagenome | ecosystem: Host-associated > Mammals > Digestive system > Large intestine > Fecal | place... | reverse complement strand
TGGGCTGGGAGCCGGAGCTTTCCCCCACTACCGCCTGACAAACGTGACGCTCCCTACCCGGCACGGAAATCCGCGGCGGGCAGCTCTGCTGCGCCCTGACGGAGATAGGTTTTCATAATAAAGAAATGGTGCCCAGCCCAGCTTATAAATTATCGTAGTCAGAAATGCATCGGATTCACAGCCGGGAACAATTCTTTCGTATGGAGCTAGAAAGTGCTCTGTATCCCATGTTCCCTCTCCCATCCATTGGGAATGCCCCAGTGCCTCTCTAATCGTCAATGCATAATATCCCCGTCCCAGCGGATCAACCTCCGGATGAAGGGCTATCCCTGGCGTGGAGGCTATGCGGACAAAGCTGAAAAAGTACGACAAGACCTACAAGGAACTGACCGCAGAAAATGCGGAGCTGGAAAAGAAACTCAACTCCGCATCCCGTGAGAGCATCCAGAAGAAGCTGGAAATCCAGCGCAAGCTATCCGAGCTGGATGAGCTTCGTCGCACGGTGGATGCTATCCCCGATGCCGTGATCCGAGAATACACCGAGCGGAAATATGTGCATCACGGTCGAATGAATCAGGAAATCTGAGGCAATACTGCTTTTGAAAGAGAGGAATTCTATGGCAGAAACAAAGGAAATGAAACCGGGCATGACCGAACAGAAGAAGCAGGCTGTCATTGAACAGCTCTGGCTGACTTATTACAACGATACGCTATTTGCAAAGGGTTTGATCACGGAAGAGCAGCGCAATAAAATGCGCTTGATGATCAAGAGCCGTACCGCTGCAAAGACGCGATAAGATAGATCGGGCGGCAATCGTGGCATACGGTTGCCGCCCAAACTTTTTTTGACAACTTTTCAGATCATCTTGAAAAGTTCATTTGCTTACGATATAATATTTATAGATGATGATAAAACGAACTTTTACGAAAGGAACCATTATGGATATACATTCTGTCAGACAACAGCTGCGAATGAAAAGCATCTACGATATTCCGCTTCGGGTGACCTACTATGCCCGTGTTTCCTCGGAATCGGATGAGCAGCTGAACTCTCTGGGCAACCAGATCGGATATTACGAAGAATTCATCAGGAAGAACAGCGCATGGACATTCGTGCCGGGATATATCGACGAGGGTCTGTCCGGTATTTCTACCAAGCGCCGCGAGAATTTCAATCGCATGGTAGACGATGCAGCAGCCGGTAAATTTGATCTTGTCATCACAAAGGAGATTTCCCGTTTTGCCCGTAATACGCTGGACTCCATCCAGTATACCAGACAGCTTTTGAGTGCGGGAGTCGGTGTCTTTTTCCAGAACGATAACATCAACACCTTTGACGAGGATTCTGAGCTTCGTCTGTCCATCATGTCCTCCATCGCACAGGATGAACTGCGCAAGCTGTCTTCCCGCGTGAAATTCGGGCATCAGCAGGCCATCAAGCAAAATGTTGTGCTGGGCAACAGCCGTATCTTCGGCTATATCAAAAATGATGGCCGTCTGGTTATCGACGAAGAGCAGGCTGTCATGGTTCGGGAACTGTTTGATCTTTACGCCACCGACGAATACTCCATGAAGCAGCTTGAAATCCTGTTCTGGGAAAAAGGCTACCGCAACCACAACGGTAAGAAGATTGCCCACTCCACCATGTCGGGCATGATCTCCAATCCCAAGTACAAAGGATACTATGTGGGCAATAAGGTCAAGGTAGTCGATATGTTCACCAAGAAACAAAAATTTCTCCCGCCGAAGGAATGGGTCATGTTTAAAGACGAAACCGGAGAGATCGTACCGGCTATCGTATCCGAAGAACTTTGGGAGCAGGCCAATGCCGTACTCCGAAAAAGAAGTGAGGATGTGAAGAATCGGCAGGGGGTGTGCAACCATGCAAATCTCTTAACCGGCAAGCTGTTCTGTACCCATTGCGGCACTCCCTACTACCGCCGTGACTCCGTAGACCGTCAAGGCAACAAAAACTCCAAGTGGGTCTGCTCCGGCAAAATCACCAACGGCAAGGACAGCTGTGATTCTATCCCGATCTACGAAAAGGAACTGATTCCGCTACTCTTTGAGGTGTTCCGTGATACCAAAGATGCCTCTGCAGCTATGCTGGAAGAATACGAGCGGATGTACCGTGTGATGACAAGCGATGGCAATATCGAAAAGAAGATCGAAGCAGCACAGGCAACCATTGAGCTGACGCTAAAAAAGAAAAGCAAGCTGTTGGAACTGGTAGCCTTGGACAGTATCACCCCTGCTGATTTCAAGTCCATGACCGCGCAGTGCAATGCCGATATTAAGGCCAGTGAACAGGAGCTTGCCGAGCTTCGGGAACAGCAGGAGTCCAGCGAAGAATTCCGCAGCAATATGGAACGTGTCCGCCGTGTGCTTCGTGATGCCGAGCGTGACTGTGCAAACGGTGAGATCAGCAAAGAGTTTGTAGATACCTTTATCGATAAGATCTTTGCCACACCGGATGGTGACGGCACCATGCATCTGGCAATCAAGATTTTCACCGGCGAAAGCTGCGAAAAATATCTGCAAAAGCTGAAAAGAAGAGCAAATCCCGAAAATCGTACGGGACACACGTTCAAGAAGATGATCGAGTCCTACGAGAAGTCCCTGTAACTTCCCGCTGGAATCCAAAGGAGGACCGGCTCAGGCCGGTCCTCCTGTTTGTTTCCGCGTCTGCTCCGCCAGCAGGTCTGCCAGCGTATAGCGGTCGATGTAATTGTTCACTGCGGCATACAGCCCCGTCCAGAAATCCAGGGTCGGACACTCGCCGCACCGCTCGCAGCCGTTGGTCTCCCCCGCCAGGCAGGCCACCGGCGCCAGGGTCCCCTCCGTCAGCCGCAGGATGCTGCCCACGGAGTAATCCTCCGGCGCCCGCACCAGACGGTAGCCCCCCTGGGCGCCCCGTCCGCTGGACAGCAGCCCCGCCTTAGCCAGCAGGCCCGCGATCTGCTCCAGATACTTCATGGAGATGTTCTGCCGCTCTGCCACATCCTTCAAAGATACATATCCGTTTCCGTCATGGGCGGCGATGTCCGTCATCAGCCGCAGCGCATACCGGCCTTTTGTGGAAACCTTCATGGCCGCACCTCCTTTTCAATTCCTATTTTGCCATAGGATTTCCGGGATTTCAAGTATTTCTTCCGAAGAATTGACAATGGTGGAATTTTCAAATAGAATAAGTACGATTTTTTGAGAGAGCGAGTGATTTCATCATGGATTACGCAAAAGAATCCCTGCGCCTGCACTACGAGTGGAAGGGCAAGCTGGAAATGACCCCCCGTGCGGCGGTGGACAGCAAGGAAGCCCTGTCCCTGGCCTATACCCCCGGCGTGGCCCAGCCCTGCCTGGAAATTCAGAAGGATATCAATAAAAGCTATGAACTGACCCGCCGCTGGAACACGGTGGCCGTGGTCACTGACGGCACCGCCGTTTTGGGTCTGGGCGACATCGGCCCCGAGGCCGGTATGCCCGTCATGGAGGGCAAGTGCGTCCTGTTCAAGGCCTTCGGCGGCGTGGACGCCATCCCCCTGTGCGTCCGCAGCAAGGACGTGGACGACATCGTCAACACCGTGGCCCTGCTGGCAGGGTCTTTCGGCGGCGTGAACCTGGAGGACATCGCCGCCCCCCGCTGCTTTGAGATTGAGCGGAAGCTGAAAGAATGCTGCGACATCCCCATCTTCCATGACGACCAGCACGGCACCGCCGTCATCACCCTGGCGGGCCTGACCAACGCCCTGAAAGTTGTCGGCAAAGAGCTGGAGGACGTGAAGATCGTGGTGAACGGCGCCGGCGCCGCCGCCATCTCCATCACCAAGCTCCTCCTCTCCGCCGGAGCGAAGAACATCACTCTCTGCGACCGCAAGGGCGCCATCTACGCGGGTCGGGACGGCCTGAACTGGATCAAGGAGGAGATGGCCCAGGTCACCAATCCCGCCAAGCAGTCCGGCTCCCTGGCGGACGTGCTGGTGGGCGCCGACGTGTTTATCGGCGTCTCCGCCCCCAATTCCGTCACCACCGACATGGTGAAAACCATGAACCGTGACGCCATCGTGTTCGCCTGCGCCAACCCCACCCCTGAAATTTTCCCCGACGACGCCAGGGCCGGCGGTGCGGCGGTGGTGTCCACGGGCCGCAGCGACTACCCCAACCAGATCAACAACGTCCTGGCTTTCCCCGGCATTTTCCGGGGCGCGCTGGACGCCCGGGCCAGCGACATCAACGATGAGATGAAGATCGCCGCCGCTCACGCTCTGGCAGACCTGGTGGGCGACGACCTGTCCGCGGACTACATCATTCCCGCCGCCTTTGATCCCCGGGTGGCGGACGCCGTGGCCGCCGACGTCAAGCAGGCCGCCTACGACTCCGGCGTGGCCCGCATCTAAGCGTTAAGCCATGAAGAACCGCGCAAATCTGATTCTTCTGGTCATATTCCTGGCCTTTCTGGCAGTGTGCTGCCCATGTTGTCCATTCCCGTGGACATCGGCGAGCACACCTACACCGGCGGAATTTATGACTGGGAAACCCAGGAGGAAGCGGAAGCCGTCACGGTAACCCTGTCCGGCAAGCGCATCTATTCTCTAGGCAACAGCCGATATTACAATTGTGAATTTAGTATTCTGATTCAGGCCGAGAGCTTTGAAATGGATAGCCCTCTTGGGCTCCGTATATCAGAATCCCTGGGTGGCTGGACATATTGCTTTTACCCAGCCGGTTCCGGGACCCGTCAGTGGGGTGATTACTCCCCCACGCCAGACTTCGCCTTCCGCGAGAAGTATACCGCCATCATAAAACCGCTTCAAACAGGCGGTAAGACCCTGTATCTCTCCGCCGTGGAGGACCCGACAGAACAGACGCCCCAGGACGCCCTGACGGACTTCCTCACCGCCATGGGCTGGCAATAAACCCACGCAGCCCCGCCCGGACCGGGCGGGGCTGTCATCTTTTTTTAACTTTTCTGCACCGTTTTCCCCGTTTCCATCGTACTTTATATGAACCCATCCAAAGGAGGTGCCGCCGTGACAGACCGGGAACTGCTCTCCCGCCTCTCCTCCGCCCCGGAGGAAGCTTTGGCCGCCCTGTCGGCCCGCTATTCGCCCCTGGCCGCCGCCATGGCGGGACGCCTGCTGCCTGGCCGTCAGGCCGATATTGAGGAGATCGCGGCGGACACTCTCATCGCCATCTGGAAAAACGGGGATACCCTGAACCCGGACACCCTCCGGGGCTTCGTCATCACCACCGCCCGGAACCTGGCTATTGACCGCTGGCGGCAGCTCCGCCGCCGGAATGAGGTCCCCCTCTTCGACCACGACGGCGCCGACTCCGATTTTCTGGAGCGGGAGGTGCTGACTTCCGCTCTGGCGGACTACATCCGTACCCTCTCCCCGCCGGACGGCGAGATGTTCCTCCGCCACTACCTGCTGTTGGAAACGGCGGCGGAGATTGGAGCGCGCTACGGCCTGACGGAATCCGCCGTCCGCTCCCGGCTCCACCGGGTCCGTCAAACGCTACAAAAGGAGGTGCCGCGATGAACGACTGGTATGAACTGATCAACGGTCTGGAAACTGAAACGCCGCCCTTGGATGATATGACTTTGGCCCGGGTGGAAAAGCGCGTCCGCGCCGCCCTGCCCCGCCGCCGGAAGCGCCTCGCTCTGTTCGCAGCCATCGCCGCCGTGCTGGTGCTCTCCGCCTGCGGGTACGCCGTGGCAACGGGACAGTTCTCCGACTGGTTCCGACAGGTGGCGGAGGACCCGGCGGAGCCGGAGGCCTCCGAGGAGCTGCTGGCCAGCATCGGCACTGTCATCGGCCAGAGCCAGACGGTAGACGGCGTGACCATGACCCTGAACGGCGCCATCCGGGACGGAAACACCTTGCTCCTCTCCCTGTCCGTGGACGGCGTTCCCCTTTCCCAATGGCAGGCCGATGTGAAAACAGAGCGTTCATGGCTCCGGGCCTCTGACGCCTTCATAAAAAGCGACCTGCTGGAACAGCATCCTGATTTGACAGAAGAAGATGTGAATGCGTATCTCCAGAGTATCAAGGATTTTAGCGGCAAATGGAATTTCCTTAGCCTCACCTTCTTTTATGACCGTGATACGGATGCCTGTACGCTGCTGGCTCAGCGGGAAGTCACCTCCCAGAAAAATCAGGTGGAGCTGACCCTCCATTTGGAGGACCTGTCCTACCAAGTCTCCACCATCTCCGAAGGGAAACGGACAACTCAGGATATTTCGATTTCGGGTCCCTTTGAGTTCACCTTCACCACCCAGCAAAAGGACGCGACAGTCCGCTACACGGGACGTACCCTGCTGGCGCAGCGGGACGGATATGACATCTATGTCACCGGCGCGGAGGTCTCCCCTTTCCGGGCAAAAATCATGTATGCGCTTTCTGTTCCCCTTTCGGAGGGGCAATACGATTTCGAAGCCATCCACTACGCCACAGCCGTGGACCGCATCCGGATAAACGGCGAGGAATATAACCCCACCACCTCCCGGGGAAGCACCCTGGAGCAGGACGAGGACGGCAATGTGCGCGGCAGCGCCTATACCGGCTCCTTTGACCGCATTGTGGACCCCGCCCAGGTGGAAGCCATCCGGGTAGGCGGCGTCTGGCTGGAACTGGATACCTTCACCTTTACCGAAACCCCAAACTCCTGATTGCAAAAAGACAGCAGCGGCGATGCCGCTGCTGCCTTTTTGTATGTAGTTTGGGCTTACACCGTGGGATATTCGCCGTCCCACAGCACCTTGCGGAACTTCATGGGGTCGGTGTTGCCCTCGGTGGAGAACATCAGCACCTGGCTGAAACGGTCCAGACCCAGATGGTCCCGCAGGTCCTTGTACTCGTCGTTCTCCATGAGAGCGGCCAGCAGGCCCATGCCCACGGCGCCGGACTCGCCGGAAATGACGGTGGGGTCGCCCTTGACGGGCACGCCCAGCATCCGCATACCCCGGGCGCTGACCCAGTCGGGGCAGGACACGAAGGCGGAGACATGGTTCCGCAGGATATCCCAGGATAGGATGTTGGGTTCGCCGCAGGCAAGGCCCGCCATGATGGTCTGCAGATCACCCTCCACGATGCGGGGCTTGCCGTCACCGGCCAGAGCGCCCTGATACAGGCAGTCGGCGGCCATGGCTTCCATCACCACGAACTTGGGAGGATCATTGGGGAACAGATTGGTGAAATAGCCCACTACAGCGCCGGCCAGGCTGCCCACGCCCGCCTGCACGAACACGTGGGTGGGGCGGTTCACATTGATCTGGCGCATCTGCTCGGCAGCCTCGGCGGCCATAGTGCCGTAGCCCTGCATGATCCAGGCGGGAATCTCCTCGTAGCCCTCCCAGGCGGTGTCCTGGACCACCACGCCGTGCCAGGTCTCGGCGGCCTCGGCGGCGGCCATGCGGACGCAGTCGTCGTAGTTCACGTCCTCAATGGTGACCTGAGCGCCTTCCTTCTTGATGTTGTCGTAGCGGCTCTGGCTGCTGCCCTTGGGCATATGGACCACGGCCTTCTGGCCCAGCTTGTTGGCGGCCCATGCCACGCCGCGGCCATGATTGCCGTCAGTGGCGGTGAAGAAAGTGGCCTGACCGAACTCCTCCTTGAAGGCCTCGCTGGTCAGGTAGTCATAGGTCATCTCGCTGACATCCCGCTCCACCATCTTGGCGATGAACCGGGCCATGGCGAAGGAGCCGCCCAGCACCTTAAAGGCGTTCAGGCCGAAGCGATAGGACTCGTCCTTCACAAAAAGGCCGCCCAGGCCCAGGTATTTGGCCATGCCGTCCAGGCGAGCCAGGGGGGTAACCGTGTACTGCGGGAAGCTGTTGTGGAAAAAGCGTGCCTTTGCCACGTTGCTCAGGGACATGATGGAAAGCTGGCGGTCATCGCTGGCCGGCATGTTGTTGGCGACCCATTTAATCTTCTCTTTCATGATCCTCACCATTCACTTAAAAAAATTTTTAGTCAAACAAACTTTTTGTTAGATTCCGATATCATCATACCATAGAAACCCGGGAAGTCAAGGGGATTTTATAAAAATTTCTCGAATGACAAAAACTTTTAATACGTCTCTTGACAAATACCCCCCAGGGGTATATATTAATGAAAAAGCCAAATACCCCCCAGGGGTATCTAAAAACAGGAGGTCCCTCATGCGAGAGGAAAAATACGATATCTCCGGCATGCACTGCGCCGCCTGCAGCGCATCCGTGGAGCGGGTGACCCGGAAGCTGCCCGGTGTGGAGCGCAGCGAGGTCAATCTGGCCACCGGCATCATGACCATCCGCTATGACGAGTCCCAGGTAGGGCCGGAGCAGATCATCGCCAAAGTGGAAAAGGCGGGCTTCGGCGCCGCTCCCCATCCGGAAAAGCGGGAAAAAGCCGTGGAGGTCCCCAAAGACGACGAAACGGCGGCTCTGAAACGAAAAAAAATCGAACTCATTATAGCAGGTGCCTTTTCCCTGGTGCTTTTATATGTATCCATGGGGCAGATGCTGCCCTTCGGGCTGCCCGCTCTGCCCCTGCCGGACCTGTTCTCCATGCACACCCATCCGGTGAACTTCTCCATTTTACAGCTTTTGCTGACCATCCCCGTGCTGTACTGCGGCAGGAACTTCTTCATCAGCGGCTTCAAGGCCCTGGCCCACGGAAACCCCAACATGGATTCCCTGGTAGCCATCGGCTCCGCCTGCTCCTTCGCGCACAGCGTGGTGATGACCTTTCTGATCTCTGACGATCCACACGCATACGTCCACAACCTCTATTATGAGTCCGCCGCCGTGGTGCTGACTTTGGTGTCCCTGGGCAAGTTCCTGGAGAGCCGCAACATGCAGAAGACCAAAGGCGCCATCACGGCCCTGATGCGGCTGGCCCCGGACACCGCCATTCTGGCGGATTCAGGCCGTGAGGTGCCCACGAACAGTCTGAAAACCGGGGACCTGGTGCTGGTGAAGCCCGGCCAGCGTGTTCCGGTAGACGGCGTGGTGACCAGCGGCGAGAGCAGCGTCAACGAAGCCATGCTGACTGGCGAGAGCCTTCCCGTGGAAAAGTCCGTGGACAGCGAGGTCATCGGCGGCAGCGTCAACCAGAACGGGGCACTGTACGTGAAGGTGACCCGCACCGGGGAGGACACCACCCTAGCCCGCATTATTCGCTTCGTAGAGGACGCCCAGGGCAAAAAGGCACCCATTTCCAAGACCGCCGACAAGGTGGCCGGGGTGTTCGTCCCGGTGGTCATGGCCATTGCCTTGCTGGCGGCCGTGGCCTGGGCCATTGCCGGGCAGCCCTTTGCCTTTGTGCTGAAGGTCTTTACCTCCGTGCTGGTGATCGCCTGTCCCTGCGCCTTGGGACTGGCTACCCCCACCGCCATCATGGTGGGCACCGGACTGGGGGCCAGACACGGCATCCTGATCCGGTCCGGTGAGATTCTGGAGATCACCCACAGTGTGGACACGGTGGTGCTGGACAAGACCGGCACCGTCACAAAGGGCGAACCCGCTGTGGCAGAGGTTCTCCCCTATCAATGTGACGAAACCGCCCTGCTGAAAACGGCGGGAGCCGTTGAATCGCTCTCCGCTCATCCCCTGGCTCAGGCCATCACAAGTCATGTAAAGGAAAAAGGCATCACAGAAATTCCACAACCAGCGGACTTTGAAAACCTGTCAGGCCGGGGTCTGAAAGCCACTCTGGATGGCAAAACCGCCCTGGCGGGAAACCAGCGGCTGTTGGAGGAGCAGGGTGTGGACGTCTCCCCCCTGCTGGAGCAGGCGGAGCGGCTGGCCGCCCAGGGACAGACCCCCATGTTCTTCGCCATGGACGGTGTTCTGCTGGGACTGATCTCCGTGGCGGACCCGGTGAAGGAGACCAGCGCCGACGCCATCCGCGCCATGAAGCAGCAGGGCATCCGCACGGTGCTGCTGACCGGAGACAACCGGGCGGCGGCGGAACACATCGGCGCCCTGGTGGGCGTGGACGAAGTGATTGCGCAGGTACTGCCGGAGGAAAAGGCCGGCGCCATTCAGCGGCTTCAGGAGCAGGGCCGGAAGGTGATGATGGTGGGCGACGGCATCAACGACGCCCCCGCCCTCACCGCCGCCACCGTGGGCTGCGCCATCGGCAGCGGCAGCGACATCGCCATTGAGTCCGCCGACATTGTGCTGATGCGGGACGACCTGCAGGACGTGTCCCGGGCCCTGCGGCTGTCAACCCTGACCCTGCGGGACATCAAGCAGAACCTGTTCTGGGCCTTCTGCTACAACACCATCGGCATCCCCATCGCGGCGGGCGCTCTGTACCTCTTCGGCGGGCCGCTGCTGTCCCCCATGTTCGCGGGCGCAGCCATGTCCCTGAGCTCCGTGTGCGTGGTGGGTAATGCCCTGCGGTTGGGCCGCGCCAAATTGTAAAGGAGGAGACTCTATGGAAGAAAAGGATTGCTGCCGCCACAAGCACCGGGAAGCGGAGGAATACGAAGCCCTGCTGAAACGGCTCAGCCGCATCGAGGGACAGGTCCGGGGCGTCCGGGGCATGGTGGAGAAGGATGCCTACTGCACGGACATTCTCACCCAGGTCTCCGCCATCCAGTCGGCCCTGAACGCCTTCTCCCGGGAGTTGTTGGCAAACCACATCCGCACCTGCGTCACGGAGGGCATCCAGAGGGGCGACACCGAAGTGGTTGACGAGCTGGTGCGGACCGTGGAAAAGCTGATGAAGTAACGCCAATACAATATTTTTATAGGAGGATATCTATATGACCACCATCAAAGTACCCGACATGATGTGCACCCACTGCGTTGAGCGCATCACCAACGCCCTGAAGGCGGCAGACCTGGCTTTCACCGTCAGCCTGGAGGAAAAGGCTGTCACCATCGACGGCTGCCAGAACTGTGTGCAGACTGCTGTCAGCGAGCTGGAGGACCTGGGCTTCTCTCCCGAAGTCCAGGCATAATCCCCGGCAGAACACCCCGGCGTCACCATGACGCCGGGGTGTTTTCGCATCTTTTTCTGTTACTTTTTGTTACTTTTTTATTCAAGCAGGCAGTATATCCCAGTTTCTTTTTGTCTTGTTTCGTCTAAAGTGGGGGTAAAAGTTGCTCTGCGAGCCCAAAAACTTGACAAAAGTGGGACGTAGGTGTATACTATGCCCAGTTTTTCAGTTGGTAACAAAAGTTACAAGTTGTTTCTGTCAAAGAAACAGCCGCGCAACGCTCCCCGTCCGGACCGGATCCGGGAGCCTGAAAAACCATTTTTCAGGAGGTATGGTTTTGAAAACACATGACCTGCGAAAAAAACTGCATGAACACCTGAAGTCCCCCACCCTGGCTCTCTTTGCCCTGGCCGCCGTGCTGGTCTCCGGTGCTGCCGCCACGAACTGGGCCGGTGCCCTGTATATCCTCACGGGCGTGGAGGACTCTGCCATCGTACTGGACGGCTCTCAGAGTATCCCGGACCTGTCTGACCGCATGATGTATGTGGCCTCTGGCAGCAAGGGCTATGATATCCGTCTGGACGCCAAGCTGGATGTCACCATCTTCCGCGACGGCGAGACGCTCACTACAGTCTCCAAAAAGGAGACCATCTCCGCGCTCCTGACCCGGATGGGTATTACCCTCAGCCCGCTGGAAATGGTGGCGGTGGACCTGTCCGATCAGGAGCTGGTCCTGACCGTGGCGGAGGACATCACCTACTACGACAAAGTCTGTGAGGTGGAGCCCTTCAACACCGTGCGGGTGGCCAATCCCGAGCTCCCCGAGGGCACCGAGCGGGTGGTCCAGGAGGGCGCGGACGGCATCCGCACCTCCATCTATGAGGTGGTTTGGTCCAACGGCACGCGCATCAGCCGCCAGTTCGTAGAGGAACTGGACAACACCGCCGTGGATCAGATCGTGGAATACGGCACCTCCGCCGCAGCTGTGGAGCAAACCGACCGCATCGCCAGCGTCCAGAAAAACGCCGACGGCAGCGGCACTTTGATTTTTGAATCCGGCGCCACGCTGGACTTCTCCCAGGCCAAAAGCATGACGGCCACCGCCTACACCGCCGGTCACGACGGCGCGGATTACACCACCGCCACCGGCACCTTCGTGGAGGTGGGCACCGTGGCCGTGGACAAAAACGTCATTCCCCTGGGGACCCGTATGTATATCGTGACCAACGACGGCATCGTCTACGGTATGTCCGTGGCCCGGGACACCGGCGTCAAGGGCAACAAGGTGGACCTGTACTACAACACCTACCGAGAATGCATCGAATTCGGCCGCCGCAGCTGCACCGTGTATATTCTGGAGTGACTGAGTACTCCGGTGATTCATGCAAATCGTTTTCTCCCCCGGTACCAAGCGTACCGGGGGAGTTTTTCACAGGGTATCCAGCAAAGCGGGAAGCTGGCCCAGGTCAGTGATCATATCATCCGGCGTGATGTCCGGCCGGGCGGGTTTCCGCTGGGGATTGAACCAGCAGGTCCGGATGCCTGCGTTGCGGCCGCCCCGGATGTCGGAGGTCAGGCTGTCTCCCACCATAAGGGCAGACGCCGGGTCAAAGTCCGGGATGGCTGCAAAGGCAGCGACAAAAAAGGCGGGGCTGGGCTTATCGGCCCCTAATTCCTCGGAGATGAAGATGTTTTTGAAATACGGACTGATCCCGGCGCTCTTCAGCCGTGCCCGCTGCACCGCCGCCGCGCCGTTGGAGGCCAGGTACAGGTCATACCGGGGCGCCAGCTCCGCCAGAAGCTCCTGTGCGCCGGGAACAAACCAGTGGCCCTCCGCCAGAAGCCCCTCGTAGCAATCGCAGACCTCCCGGCTGGAGCGGCAGACGCCCAGTTCTTCAAACAGCAGGTCGAACCGGCGGGTCAGCACCTGATCCCGGGTAAGGACGCCCTCCTCCAACAGCTCCCACTGCTCCCGGTTGATCACATGATAGCGGTCCAGAACTGCCGGGGCCGGGTCAATGTCAAAGGTCCGGAGAGCACGGCCCAGTGCCTCCGCCTCCGCTCTGCTGAAATCCAGCAGGGTATCATCCAGATCAAAAAAGATGGTTTTCAGCATCATGCTCTCCTTTTAGCGTTTTCAGTTCCAGTATATCGGTTTTTTGCCAAGTTGGCAAGCCGCCCGGTTTTTGGTATACTAAGATATCAATAAGCAATCTGAAAGGTGGGCGTGCTGATGAATCTCTGCGATTACAACACGATCCGGGAGCTGCTGGGGCGGCACGGATTCCATTTTTCCAAATCCATGGGACAGAATTTTCTCATTGACCCGGCGGTCCCGGCGGACATCGCCGCCGCGTCTCAGGCGGACGCGGGCTGCGGCGTGCTGGAGATTGGTCCGGGCATCGGCCCTCTGACGGCGGAGCTGGCCCAGCTGGCCGGCAAGGTGGTGTCCGTGGAGCTGGACAAATCCCTGCTGCCCGTTCTGGCGGAGACCATGGCCCCCTATCCCAACGTGGAGATCGTGCCGGGAGACGCCATGAAGCTGGACCTGACCGCCCTGGCGGCGGAAAAGTTCCAGGGGCTGCGTCCCATTGTGTGCGCCAACCTGCCCTATAATATCACGACACCCGTGCTGACCAAGCTGGTAGAGACCCCCTGCTTCCAATCGGTCACGGTCCTCATTCAGAAGGAAGTGGCTCAGCGGCTGTCCGCCCCTCAGGGGTCCTCTGACTGCGGCTCCTTCTCCCTGTTCCTGCAATACCACATGGAGACGGAATACCTTTTCGACGTGCCGCCGGAGAAGTTTCTCCCCGCCCCCAAGGTGACCTCCGCCGTGTTGCGGTGTGTCCGCCGGGAAAAGCCCGCCGTGGAGGTGGCTGACGAGGCCTTTTTCTTCAAGGTGGTCCGGGGCGCCTTCCTGCTGCGGCGGAAAACGCTGGTCAACAGCCTGGCCGCTGCCCTGCCGGGATACGGCAAGGAGGACATCCGGGAGGCCATCGTCAACTGCGGTCTCAGTCCCGAGGTACGGGGTGAGCGGCTGACTCTGGCGGAGTTTGCCCGTCTGGCAGGCGTTCTGGAAAGCCGCTGAACCCAGATACGCCATACAAGCAAATTCGGACCGGATCCGTTCCGCTCTCCCGGGCAGTCTCCGGTCCTTCAAACAAGGAGGAATCTTATTATGGAAACTTATGGTCTGGAAGCTCTGGGCATCATCAATGCCTCCGCTGTCTACCGCAATCTGACGCCCGCCCAGCTGACGGAGCACGCCCTGCGCCGCGGCGAGGGCAAACTCTCCAACACCGGCGCCCTGGTGGTCAAGACCGGCAAGTACACCGGCCGCAGCGCCAACGACAAGTTCATCGTGGACACCCCCGCCGTCCATGACGAGATTGCCTGGGGCAAGGTCAACCGCCCTATCGAGAAGGAGAAGTTCGACGCCATCAAGAGTAAGATGATCGCCTATCTCCAGAACAAGGAGATCTTCCTTTTCGACGGCTTCGCCGGTGCCGATCCCAAGTACACCCAGTCCTTCCGCATCGTCAATGAGCTGGCCTCCCAGAACCTGTTCATCCACCAGCTGCTGCGCCGGCCCACCGCTGAGCAGCTGAAGGATTTCCAGATCGACTACACCATCATTGCCGCTCCCGGCTTCAAGTGCATCCCCGAGATCGACGGCACCCGCTCCGAGGCCGCCATCCTGGTGGACTATGAGGAGAAGCTGGTGGTCATCTGCGGCACCCAGTACGCCGGTGAGATCAAGAAGTCCGTCTTCTCCGTCATGAACTACGTGCTGCCCAAGATGGGCGTGTTCCCCATGCACTGCTCCGCCAACATCGGACATGACGGTGACTCCGCCGTGTTCTTTGGCCTGTCCGGCACCGGCAAGACTACCCTGTCCGCCGACCCCAACCGGATGCTCATCGGCGATGACGAGCACGGCTGGGCCGACGACTCCGTGTTCAACTTTGAGGGCGGCTGCTATGCCAAGTGCATCAACCTGAGCCCCGAGGGCGAGCCCGAGATCTACAACGCCATCAAGTTCGGCGCTCTGGTGGAGAACGTGGTGATGGATGACGAGACCCGGGAGTTCGACTTCGATGATGACTCCCTGGCCGTCAATTCCCGCGTGGGCTATCCCGTGGAGTACATCCCCAACGCGGAACTGTCCGGCATGAGCCCCAGCGTGCCCAAGACCGTCATCTTCCTGACCGCCGACGCCTACGGCGTGCTGCCTCCCATCTCCAAGCTGGATAAGAATCAGGCCATGTACTACTTCGTCTCCGGCTTCACCTCCAAGGTAGCCGGCACTGAGATCGGCATCACTGAGCCCGTGCCCACCTTCTCCACCTGCTTCGGCGAGCCCTTCCTGCCCCTGGACCCCTCCGTCTACGCCTCCATGCTGGCGGAAAAGGTGGAGAAGTCCGGCGCCCACGTCTATCTGGTGAACACCGGCTGGAACGGCACCGGCAAGCGCATGAAGCTGAGCTACACCCGGGCCATGGTCACCGCCGCCCTCACCGGCGCCATTGAGCAGGGCGAGTTTGTCACCGATCCCACCTTCGGCGTTCAGGTGCCCACCACCATCGAGGGCGTGCCCTCTGAGCTGCTGATTCCCGAGAACACCTGGGAGGACAAGGCCGCTTACAAGGCAAGCTGCCAGAAACTGGCCAAGAGCTTTGTGGAGAACTTCAAGAAGTACACCCACATGAGCGCCGAGGTGGTCGCCGCCGGTCCCAAGGCTGAATAACAAACCGCATCTATACGTCAAACGACCGCCCCATTCGGGACGGTCGTTTCAAATATCCAAGGACTTTTCCTCCAGCAGGCGGTCGATCTCCTTCAGAAACCGCACATGGAACCAGCAGGCGGCATAGCAGACCATGCGGACCATTTCAAAGCGGAACCAGAGGACTGTGCACTCCTCCTCCGCTGTCAACACGGCAGGAACGGGGCGGCGCTCTCCATGGTCCGTGACGGTGATGCCCAGCAGGCTGACAGAGAAGAGATCGGTTTCACCGCTCTCCGTTCGGAGCCTTCCCCGGCCGGACAACAGACAGCCGATGCGGCCTTCACTGTTTCGGGTCTCCCCTGCCGGGATGTGTTCCTCCGTCAGGTCAAAACAGGCCCCCAGAGTCTCCAGTCCCTCCTCCGGGAGCCAGTAAAAGGCCTCACTGTCGCTCCACAGTGTTTTCTGTGACATGGATGCAGACTTCCCTTCCATCAGGCCCGGTCCGGGAACTTTTCGCAGAGCTTGTCCAGTTCCTCCAGCAAAGTCTTCATCTCCGCGTGGGTCATGACGCACTCCACCTCGGCGGTATCATCGCCGTCCATGGTATTGGGCAGGAAGAAGGACACAGCCATGCGGATGGCCTCCTCCCCCTCCGCCTGGGCGGCCACCTCGAAATAGGGCTCCACAAAGGCGCTCTCATAGTGGTCCTTGATCCCGGCGTTCAGCACCTTCAGCCCGGCGGTCATCTCCCGCAGCTCATAGGTCAGCAGGCAGCTGTTGGAATCCTTCACGATCTCCCCGTCCTCGTTGGTCCAGGTGGCCCGGAGAATCAGCCAGTTCCGGTCATCACTGTCCGGTTCTCCACCATCGGGAGGAAATTCATAGTTTACAATGTCCAGTTCCAGGCTGGCGTCTTCATTTCGAAACAGCATTGCAGCATCTCCTTGTTTTTTTCGGAATTCTTTGTTATTGTACCACACTTTCCCCTGTTTGCAAATCTGTCAATCTGTGCTATAATAAAAAACATATGTGGGCAGTGGTAAGGATTTCCACTTTTCAGATTTCCATACAAAGGCCCAGTCTCCCTATCATCATCACCAGGCTGCCGCGGCGGCACCGGTGGAAACGGAGGTATCCCATGGAGAAGGAACTGCATCTGAAGCTGACGGTCCGTCTTTTCACAGAGGACGACCAGCGCTGCTTTGGCCCGGGTATCGCCACGCTGCTGGAGCGTGTGCAGAAGCACAAATCCCTGCGGGCGGCGGCGGCCTCCATGGAGATGGCCTATTCCAAGGCGTGGCGCATTATCCGTACCGCCGAGGAGGTCTTTGGCTGCAAAATGCTCTCCTCTACCATCGGCGGCCAGCACGGCGGCGGCGCGATCCTGACCCCGGAAGCCGAGCAGCTGCTGGCGGCTTACCGCGCGTACGAGGCCGATGTGATCGCGTATGCCCAGGGGAAATTCGAGGACAGCTTCGGATTCTACCGGGAATTGGATCAGAAATAGGCAGCACATTCAGAACAGCCGTTTGCACAAAGCAGGACTTCACACGTTGTGAAGTCCTGCTTTTGATTATCGGGGAATGAATTGCAGATTTGCATCCACACGGCCGCCGATGCCCGCAACGGAGCTACTGCTGGAGAACTGCCAGTAGTCCATCTGATAGTAGAAGGACGGACACAGGCTCTCGGATTTCTCGCTTTTATACTCAGGATACCAGGCCAGATAGGGCTCGATGGCACCCTGGTCATACTTCATGTAGCTGACGTACTGTCCCGCATAGACCATGGCGTCATACCCGGCCTCCTCAATGCGCTGGCAGAACGCCACCGCGCAGGCCGTAGCCATCTCAGGAGAGGTGCCGTAGACCCGGTAGCTGGAATCGTGCATCTCCCAGTCGTAGGCCACAGGACCGTCGATCTCCAGGTCCTCCAGCAGGCTCAGTACGAAGTCCGCCTCCTCGATGGCCTCCTCCACCGTGATGGCCTGGGCGAAGAAATAGACGCCGGTCTCCAGTCCCGCCTCCATGGCGCCCTGGATATTCTCCCGGTAATACTGGTCCGCGTGAATCTCTCCGGTGGAGGTACCCCGCAGGCCGATACGTACCATGACGAATTCCACGCCGTCGTCCGCCACGGCCTCCCAGTCGATGGTGTTGTTTTCGCTGGCCCGGTTCTGATAGGCGGAGACATCGATGCCGAAGCGGGTGTCAAAATCCCCGCCCAGGTATTCCAGCCGGTCGCCGTTCCAGGCAAAGTCTCCGTCGTACAGGCGGCTCTTCTCCACGCCCTTATAGATGGGGATCTCCTTCCCCCCGTAGGCAAAGGTCCCTTTGGTCTTGCCGGGAACATAGACCTCCTCTGGTTTGATTCCGGGCTTCTCTTCCTCTTCCGGCACCTGCTCCGGTGTCTCCTCCTGGGCCTTTTTCCGCCAGGTAGGCTCCACACTGCTGAAATTCCGGATGTTTCCCTCCAGAACCACATTCTCCAGGACCACCTCACCCTGAACGCCCGGTGCAAGGATCAGGTCCCCCATGATGGTGAGGCCGGACAGGGTGGCGCCGTCGGGACTGCTGACCATCAAGGTGCCGTACACATCCTCCCTGTATGGCTCCGTGGTCTGGACCAGCGTCTGGATCATGTTGCCCAGAATGTTGACGATCTCCGCCCGGGTAATAGGGTCCGTGGGACGGAAATTGCCGTCCACGGCGTCATTCACATAGCCCCGAATTGTCATCTCCGCCACGGAGGCACGGGCGTATTCCGAAATCCTGTCCGCGTCTTCGTATGGCAGCCAGGTGGTCTCGGCGTCGATGTGGAAGGCACGGGCGATCATGGCGACCGCCTGCTGGCGGGTGATGGTGTCCCCCGCCAAAGCCTTGCCGTTGTTGCCCAGATACACCCCGGCCGCATTCAGCTTCAAAATAGCCTCTTCCCAGTAATTGCCCTTGATGTCCGAGAATGTATTCACTGGCGAAACCGCCTGAAAATGGAGGAATCGGTCCATGATACCCGCGAAAGCGCCCCGGGTGATGGAGGCATCCGGCCGGAAGGTCCCATCCTCATAGCCCTGGATAATACTGTATTCCTGACTCCACTTGTTGATGGCTCCCTCAGCCCAGTGGCCTTCTGTGTCGGAAAAGGCCCCGGCGGTGGTCAGCAGCAGCCCGGTGGCCAGCGCCCCGCAGGCCAGCCATTTCGGCAGTTGAAATCGTTTCATGGCAGTTCCTTTCTGTCGGTATTTGTCGAAGCGTATTACAGAAAAACACCGCAGCCCCCATTGGGCTGCGGTGTTATGTCACCTCAATAACAGCGCCTGCCGCTATTATACCGGAGATTCTCATTATGGTCAATATCTGACTATGGATTTTCCAAAAATATTATGTCACCTTTACCGCAGAGAAGTTCTCTCCGGACCTCATCGCATTATAAAGACGAACCTTCCGCCGCTTTTGTTTCACCCCCTGGAAATAATCAGCGAAACGTCCAAAATACGACCCCCGTTTTGTATATCTTTCTCATTCCGCAAGGACAGCCGGATATGGGAAACCGTGCTCCGTGCCACGCTGTTCTCCCCTGCAATGGGCTCCTGGCGGAAAACCGACAGGGCCAGGCCCATGAGGCCCATGGTCACCACCGTGGGCAGGTTGCCCGTCACCAGCGGCATGGAAGCGGAAAACAGCACATAGCCCAGGTTCTGCATAATGCTGAAGATCACCTGCAAAGCCAGAGGCACGATGACCGACAGAGCCACCAGCCGCCCCGCCTGATTCCTCTGCCGCAGGCACTTCCAGAGAAGCCACAGCAGCAGTCCCGCCACCGCCAGCACCAGCAGCAGAAACGGCAGCCAGCCCAGCTTATACACCACGGTGGTCAGGAAAAAATCATGGTTCCAGTCAGGAACAGTCCTTTCAAAGGGGTATGGGGAGGCCACTTCGCTCCAATTTCCAGTTCCCAGCCACTGGGAAACGGAAAGGGCCTTGCGGACCGACATGGCCTGATAACCGCCCCCGAAGGGGTCCAGCTCCGGGTGCAGGAATCTCAGAAAGCGGCTCATAAAAAGGCCATTCTTCCAGACCTGCCACACCATGCTCCCGGCCATGGCCGCCGCAATCCCCAGCACCACCGCCGCGGTTTTTCCCCTGCCCACACTGAACCAATCCGTACCGGCGGCAGCCAGCATCAG
>Ga0129317_1001241_pt1 | contig 19949 bp, 26 predicted proteins | sample Cm1ome_FD_94430 | JGI IMG/M metagenome (GOLD analysis project Ga0129317, IMG submission 94430) | Eastern black-and-white colobus group fecal microbial communities from Wisconsin, USA - Cm1105 metagenome | ecosystem: Host-associated > Mammals > Digestive system > Large intestine > Fecal | place... | reverse complement strand
GGCGTCTTTTGAAGCGTCTGAATGTATTTATCTACCACACGGGGAGTGATCGCCTGTACTTCCATATCCCCGATAATCGGATTGATATAGTTGGCAATTAGGGCTGTTTGGCTGTCATACATAGATACACCCCATTTTTTCTCTCCATAGGTAGAAACAAAGTCATACAGAAAATCAGATACTTTCTGATTGCTTGGAGGAAGAAAGGTGCCGTTGTTTTGCTGGTTCTCAACCTCTGCTTTCCGTTTCAATGCTTCTTTGTGGGTATGCCAGGTTTCCCACTTTTGTTTTGTTTCTCCGTTTTCATCCACGTAATTGTAGACAACGGAATAGGATTTTTTACGTTTGATTATGGATGCCATACTGATCTTCCTTTCTGAACTAAAACGACTGAGCGTCTAACCACTCGTCAAATGATTTTTTGGAAACTCGTATGGCATGTCCGATTCTAACGGTTTTGAAATGCCCTTCTTTTACAAGGCTGTAGGCAGAGGTTCTGCCAATGTTCAACATCGCAGCAATATCCTCAACCTTATAGGTCCGTTGTTCAAAAGCATTTCTTGGTACACTCTTTTCAGACGGGTTCATTAGACCTCCTTTCCGCAGACTGTAAAACAGTGTACCGGACATAACTTCCTAACACTATTCTACCGCGCAGGGGGCGGTTTGTCTGCTGCTAATTGAAAAATTTACGATTTATCCATAATCTAAGGTGGAACTGAAAAGATTATCAAAACCACATGAATAGGTCGGACCTGCGCTATGAAAGTCACAGATCCGGCCCATTGTATCTGATTTCGATTTTGATTGCCGTATTTGCCACGCCCCCCGGCAAGCCCTGAATATCAGGACGGGGCTGTTATAGGCTGCGGAAAGCGTCGCCGCATCATAGTCCCGCATACGCCGCCGCTTTGCCAGAGCAGGCGCACGCCGCAGGAACTCTCCCCAAGTCTTTAGGGAGCCGTGAAGAAGTACCATTGTGATCTGCATCGTCGTCGCGCCCGACCTGCCACAGCCGGTTTCGTGAGTTGCGTTTATCGCTCGGACAGCCTCAATTCATCACCTCCCTGGCTGCCTGTCATCGCGCCGCCCCATCTGCCGCTCGGAATACAGAATGAAGTGCCTGTAACAGCGTATATTCAGTTGTCAAGGAGCAAGCGAGGGGCGTGGCAGTTATGACAGTATTTTAGTTGGGGCGGGCCGGAGCTGTGCTGCCGGCCACACCCGTCAGGCTTGTCCCGCCGAATATGTCCCTCTATTATTCAGTACATTTTTCGGGGCAAAGTTGCCGTCTGTTAGAAAATTTCTTTGAAATATTTTTCTAGGCGGCGCAATCCAGCTTCGATAGAACGAGTAATCCGGCTTTTGTGCGTTCCCTCTGCTTTGGCAATGTCTGCTTTGCTCATGCCAAGGAAGAAATGCGCGTAAATCCGCTGGCGCTGTTTCTCCGGCAGCATGGCAAGCCCTTTGTAGAGGGATTCTGTCATTTGACGCTGTTCCAGAATTTCTTCTGGGCTAATCGGCTTTTGCAATATCTCACGTTCAATACCTTCATCACGATCCAGAGAGTAAAATGCTTTGTAGCGGTATGTACGAATCCGATATGCTTCTTCCAACAGCATATATTCACGAAGAAGCAGCGCTACCTCGTCCGGCACTTCAACAATAACGTCCTGCGTATAAAACGGGTAGTAATCCCGCAGATTGATTTCTTTCATGGGTAATTCCTCCAATTTCGATTTTTAGGTTGGTAAGCAAAATCAAAATCAGAGGGTGGGGAGCGGCAGCGCGGATAACCCTTGTTGTAACAGCCGCTTATATAAGAAATGCGCGCCCATCGAAAATTGGGCGCGCAGGAAAATGTATAATATAGAAATTCCTCAAATGCGGTCAAACTTAAAAACGCCGCAATCCACACCACATGGATTACGGCGCATAAAGCTCTATACGCAAAATAACCTTTCTGTTGAATATTCCCCTTTGGCAGCATTTATCAGCCCTCCCCGAAAAGGAAGCGCAGAAGGCTTGTCCTTCATCAGCCTCCTTTTGGGGAAATTATATAGGGTTAAATTCTATGTTCTTTCCTGAACCATCATAGTTTTGGCAAGGTAGATATAAAATACTGCAAAAGGTATGGTGTTTTCTTATGTTAAAAAGCATAGGGAAATCATTGACAGTTACGCGGAAAAAGGTTTTCGATACGTCGGTTTTGTCCCTACGGAAGTTGGAGCAAATGGCTGCATTTCTTTTGTGAACCATTTTTTCGGAATTTTTCTTCTTTTTCTTTGCGGCGGTTACTTCGCGATTTTTCGCTGTGAAAACAATAATGAATGTCACGGCCAGTATAAACAGGATGGATGCTATGCTCAACAAGATGTTTCCTGTTGGATCACTGCTTCCATCCTGATAACCAATTACGGTAAGGCCTGCTGTAATAGGATATAGATCGCGCAGGCCGTGGCCAGAGGCCATCATTCCAACGAATTGTCTGCTGAAAAAACGAGTATTATCCCGTTTCTAAGTTTGCATTTATGTAAATCGAGTTCTGGAATACTCTGAATTTTTCTATCGTTGATTAGTCGTAAATAATCTTTTTGTGATAAATGTAGTTTTTCTCTTATAATCGAAGATACTTTTATATTAGAAGAATATTTACTTTTTATTTCAAGTGTTACAGCCTCGTCCAATGAAAAATTCTCTCCAATAATTGTGTAAAGAGGGGAACCTGTTTCTACGCCATTTTTTCGTAACAAATCAGAATCCATCGCAAATTGTTCAACAAGTGTTTCATCATTTTTATGAAAAGCTTCTAACACTTCGGGCTCCAATGATTGAGGAGAAATGCGCGAATAAAGAGTTGCGTTCCATGTAGTGTCACAGCACGAACATTTGTATATCAACCAAATATCCAAAGATTTTCTTTGAGCATTGATGCGGAATTGCCCTGAGCAAATAAATTCCTTTTTTTCTCTACATTTTTTGCAATATCGGAATATAGGCAGTACCGAAAGATATTGCACCTCCCACACAATTTTCTTCATTGCGCATTTCCTCCTACAACGTCGTTAAAAAATAAAGGGCGGAGTATCACAGCACTTTTTCATAAACGCTACCTCCTTTCTTTTATAGGTAAATTGTAACATCGTAATTTGAGGAACCCAATCTAATACTCTTTTGATAGATAAACATAAGAAATGAGCTGGTATAGTCTCATTAACCATACCAGCTCATCATTACTCATTATGTTCTTTTTTTAACTGCCCTACAATTCGCTGAATACTTTTCAAAGACAGAAAATATTTATCAGCCAAAGATTCCATACGCTGTCCAGCGAGGTATTCTGCATAAATACACTCATTTCTGCTATGCAATTCTTGACGGGTTGAAGTAGTTTCTCCCCAGCTTTTTTTGTTATCTGAAATTCTGGGAATATATAAAAATTCCCCGTCAATGTATTCTTGAACTTTTAATAATAACTCTTGAGGCAGAACTTGTGTTGCTGTTTTATAGCTCATTTTGCGCTCCTTGTTTTTTTTTGCAGGAACGGCAAAGCTCATTCGCAACACTTATTCAATTATGATCGCTGCGATAGCTTTGCCTACGCAACAATAACGATAGGATTAAGCATAAAATCCGAGCCTCCTTCTTTTGGTTTCGTATATATTTTAGAATAGCATAGAGCAAGACAAAACCTCAACTTCGTCTATTAAAAGAAAATGAGGAGTGCCATTTTTATTATAGTTTGCTGTCACAAGATTGTCAATTTAGATGATGGAATAGAAAATTGCTCTCCGCTTTTCTTTTTGAAATTAGGAATATCATCGGTATATCAGTTCACTTAGTCACGCAACGCAAAAATTGAAATATGTATTCGGGTACGGTTCATCTGCCAGAACATAATGCCACCACTCGTTACAATAGGCTTCAAATCCGCTGCTTTCCATAATATGACGCAGACATTCCCGATTGCTTGATTCCGTCGCGGTTAGGCCGCTTGCAAAATGATGGGACCGTTCATCCATAAAATCAAAATCTCCGCCCATAGGAACAAGCATACCGGTATCCAACCGATAAATCGTGAGGTCAACCGCACCTCCGCGGCTATGGCTGGACTGTGAAGCCACATATCCCTTTGTAACCATCTCATTCCTTTTTATATTGGGATAATACCGTTTTTTCGTCAGGTTGTTCTCCGGGAGTGATGCCCAATGCAGAAAACAATCTACGGCGCATTGGGGGCGATAACCGTCCCATAAGAGCAGCCCATACCCCTGTTTTCTGGCAAGTTTCTGAGCTTTGCGTAAGGCAGCTCCCAACTCTTTCGTTCCCACAATACGGTTCACCTTATATCCATCCACCGGTTTGCCTGTGAAATTGTCCCATGTAGCATATTTGGCGTCCCAACGGACACCGGGCAGCATTTCATCTAAAAAAACAAAATTCTTTTCCATCGTGTTTACCTCCTGAGAGCCAGTTCAATCAAACGGTCAATGAGTTTCGAAAGGGTAAAGCCTGCCGCAGTCATCATGCGGGGATAACGGCTATACGAAGTAAAACCAGGCATGGTATTCACTTCATTGAGGACAATCTGCCCGTCCTCACATAAAAACAGATCAATGCGGGCCAACCCTCTGCATCCAAGTGTCTGATAAATTTTCTTAGCTGTTTCCTGAATCCGTTCTCTTACCTCCGCCGTCAGGTCAGCCGGAACTTTGATCGTTGCGTTTTCAGATCCCTTTTCCGGCTGCGCTTCCTGGTGAATCTTAAAAAAGCCGTGTTTCAGGCTGATCTGATCGACCTCGCCGACAATCAAATCAGAACCATTTCCCAATACGGCGCAGCCGACCTCACTCCCGGAAACTGCCTGCTCGATCAATACTTTTCTGTCGTATTTCTTTGCTTCGTTTATCGCTGCACATAAATCTTCCGCTTTCTCTACCTTGTTTACTCCAAAAGAAGAACCGGAGCGTGCAGGTTTCACAAAAAGAGGGAATTCAAAATCCTCTATTTCCGGGCTGTCGCCATCCTGGATAATCTGAAAATCAGGGACCTCTATACCTGCATTTTTTACAGTGGTATAGGCAAGAGACTTGTCCATACAAATCACAGAACTTTGAATATCACAGCCAACATAAGGAATACCTGATAGTTCGAGCAGCCCCTGTATTGATCCATCTTCCCCGAATTTGCCATGAATGATCGGGAACACTACATCTATAGGCTGGGTTTCATATCCACCATCTTTTTGTATCAGCAAACCATGCGTATTTCTCCCCGGCGAAAAGACGACCGGATATTTTGTATATCGTTCCCAATCCAGGCAAGGCTTTTCGCACAGTTTCCAAACTCCGGATTTTGTGATCCCAATATAAAAAGGTTGATATTTTCCCGTATCTATGTTTGCAGCAAGCTCCATAGCAGATTTTATCGATACAGTATGTTCCTCTGAGCAGCCCCCGAACAGGACCGCAACGTTTATCTTATACATTTCCAAGACTCCTTTCAAAATTCAGACAATTTCTAATTGTATTGCTCACTGTGTCAACCAACACCCGTTCCGTATGGTAGGCCGTATGCGGCGTAACAATCACATTTGGCATCCTTTGGAGAGCAGATAAGTAGGGATGTTCTAATGCCTTATGCGTGCAGTCATAATAAAAAATTCCTTCTTCGCCTTCCAGAACATCTAAGGCGGCGCCTCCAATTCTCCCATCTTCCAGCGCGTCTACCAGTGCCTCGGTGTCCACTAAAGCACCCCGCGCTGTATTGATAAGAAGCGTCCCTTTCTTCATCATTTCTAACTGTTCACGGCCAATCATATAGAGAGTATCTTCTGCCAGCGGAACATGAAGCGTAATGATGTCGCTGCTTTGTAGCAGCTCACAAAACGAAACATAGTCTGCTTCTGCCTTATGATTGCGGTCATATGCCAGCACCGTACAACCAAATCCCTTCAAGCGTTCCATAACTGCCTGTCCGATCCGCCCGGTCCCTATCACACCAACCGTCATATCCCGCAGTTCCTTCCCGCGAAGGTTATTCAGACAATAATTCTGTCTTTCTGCCCTGTGTATCACGGATTTTGTTCCACGCATCAGCATAAGCATCAACATAATGGCATAGTCGGCGACACTCCCTGGTGAGTATGCTACCGTGCCGATGGTCATTCCCATTTTCCCAGCCGCCTGTATATCAATGTGGTTAAATCCGATACTCCGGGTGCAGATATATTTTACGCCGGCGTTTTTCAGCTCAAAAAGCAGAGGTTCCGATAATTCCGCTTTATGGCTCACGCTGATACATCGGCATCTGGCGGCTAATTTTGCATTGTTTTCTGAAACGGCTTCTTTTATGAGTGAGACCGTAACGCCAAATTCATAGGAAAGTTTATTGAAAACCGCCGCTTCGTCCGGCTCACATCCAAATACAGTAATATCAATCTTTTTCTTCATTGGTTCCCTCCTTAATAGCTCATTGGGTTTTTATTGCGTCATAAATATTGATACTGTCCTGAAATCTACCATCCTCAGTAGACCCCATAACTGCGCAGATATAGGTGTTTCCGTTAATGACAGCAGCAGAGACGATACAGGCGCCGCCGAGGCTGCTGGTTCCTGTCTTTAGGCCAATCACTTCAGGCAGGTAATATTGGCTGTTTGGATTGAGAAGTTCATTTGTATTGTTGTAAGTAACCTCCCGGCCATTCGGCCATCTTTCATAAGACGAATCGCTTGCCACGATCTCTGAAATATAAGGGTTATCTAAACATGCCTTTGCAATAACGGCGAGATCATATGCCGTAGTATACTGCCCATCGGCGTCATATCCATCCGGGACTACAAAATTCGAGTTTTCTGCGCCAAGCGATTTTGCTTTTTGATTTACTTTATCCATGAACACATCAATGGCCTGCGCATTTGACAACCCCATATCTCCGGCAATTTCCTTTCCGGCATTGACCGCAAGCGTATACGCCGCGTCATTGCCGGAAGGAAGCATAAGGGCAACTAAGAGCTGTCTGACGGTAAGGGTATCGCCCTGCATAAGCCATGCCCTTGACGAATCATCTTGCATCATTTCAATTTCTGCGCCTACCCTCATTTCATCGTCCGGGGAACAGTAATCCAGCACGGTCAAGGCCGTAATCATCTTAGCTGTGCTGGCCGGCGCAATTTTGTCTGTACCGTTTTTCTGATACAATACCGTATTGGTGTCGGCATTGATTACAATAGCGTTTGCCGCCGTGATGTCCACGGAAAGGGAATTCGCAGCGTCAAGGGAGGGGGAAACCGCCTCGCTTTGTCCGCCATCCCCCAGAGAATAATCCTCATTGTTTTTGACAATCTTTTTGCCGGGGATAGGAGTTTCTTTGCCGCTTTTTATCATATTCACAATTCCGAATGCTGTAACGGCTATGAGTAAACAGAGCACAATACATACAGCCCTGTAATAACCCCTTTTTTTCTTTTTTGCTTTCCTCCGGTTCCTGTTATCGTAGTTTCCGTTATTGTTCTGATATTCCATCGTTATCCCAAACTCCTTTCTGGAAGTAAAAAAATCGCTCCACCCGATATATAGCATATCAGAATGGAGCGATTTATGTTTTCGCTTTCCTTTGCGGATAATATATGATTTTTAACGGAATTTTTTACGATTTTCCTACGAGCGGCAATGACACCTCAAAGCAGGTGAGGCCGTCCGCACTGTGGGCGGTAATCTGCCCGTGATGAAGTTCAACAATCTCCTTTGCAATGGCGAGTCCCAGGCCAGTCCCGCCCGTAGCCGAGCTTCTTGACACATCCAGGCGGTAGAACTGCTCAAATATTCTTTCTAATCGTTCCTGTGGGATTGTGTTTCCCTCGTTCATGACTTTGATCAGCGCGTGATCTTCTATTTGCTCTGCAGCTATCTTAATGCTTGTATCTGCATTACAATAGCTGACAGCGTTTCGCAGCAGGTTATCAAATACACGCTGCATCTTATTTGCATCGCACGAAACAATAATGTCTGGTTGCATTTCAAATTCCAGCTTCAGGTTTTTCCCGGTCAGCATCGGCTTAAACTCATATGCCAACTGTTCGAGCATCCTGGTCAGATTGATTTTACCGTATACAAGCGTAATATGGGAAAGGTTGAACCGTGTGATCTCAAAAAATTCGTTAATCAAATCCTCAAGGCGTTCCGCCTTATCCAGTGATATGGATAAATACCGTTCCCGAAGTTCATCGGAAATCTGGCCTTCATCCCTTAATAGGGTCAAATATCCGATCACCGATGAAAGAGGGGTTTTTAAGTCATGGGCCAGGTACATAACAAGATCATTTTTCCTTTGTTCCGCAAGCTCGGCATCCGATTTTCTTTTCATCAGGGTATGCCGTATGGAATTGATCTTTCTTTCCGTTGAGGCCAGTTCTGCCGGCAGAGCAATATCCTGGGCATCTTCATGCACCAGGGAGTCAATGCCACGGTTGATCTCCTGAAAGTATTTTGAAACATTGTCCACAAACATGCGAAAAATCACAAAAAACACACCCAGAACCGCCAACAGGAAAAGCCATATCTCATATCTCTTGAAGGTTCTAAGATAGACAGACACAGCCTCGTCACGGTCATAGTAGACAAAGCGTTCTAAAAAGCCTACTACGGCATTTGCGAAATTTCCTTTTAAGATAAACAGATAAACAACCGCTATAATCAGAAGGGAACAAACCATCATGAGCAGCATTTTGACGGATAATCTGTTTTTGAAAAGCAAATAGTCATCTTCACATTTTGTTTTCTTTTTATTTTTCAATGGTATATCCCACTCCCCACACAGTTTTTATGAATTTCGGATTTTTGGCCCGTTCGTTCATTTTCTCTCTGAGACGTCCGATATGGGCCATAACGGTATTATTGTTATCCATGTATTTTTCGCCCCATACCGCTTCAAATAGTTCCTCCGTTGAAACAACCTTCCCCTGGTTTTCACACAGATACCAGAGAATAGAAAACTCCGTTGGCGTCAGTTGAAGTTCTTTTCCAAACAAGATACATTTGTGGCTGATCTTGCTGATCGTCATCCCTCTTATATCGTATTCGTTGCGTTCATCCTCCTGTTTGAGTGATGGCTGCCTGTATCTCATATACTGTCGTAACTGCGCTTTTGCTCTGGCAACCACTTCCAGCGGATTGAACGGTTTCGTGATATAGTCGTCCGCAACGGACAGCCCCATGATTTTATCCCCATCAAGGGCTTTCGCTGTCAGCATAATCACAGGAAAATAAAATTTCTCCCGGATCTTCTGGCAAATTTGAAAGCCATCAATATCCGGGAGCATAATATCCAATATGGCTAAATCCAGAGGGGTGGACTCGATACACTTTAACGCATCCGTGCCATTATAAAATTTATAAACGGTATATCCATCGTTTTTCAGATAGAATTCCACTAAATCGGCCAACTCTTTTTCATCATCGACCACTAAGATTTTTTCATTCATTGCATTACTCCTTACTGCTCCGATCAGTCTGTCTTTATTATTTGCCAAAATGCTGTCACATTATCAGCCGATGGTAGCATAATTACAGATAATCGTCAAGGCAGCTTACTTCTGATCTTGACGATTACCCACATTAAGCAAAACAGATAGAAAGGCAGCTACACCTTAGATACATCCAACTGCCGTCTGATTCCATAGTCATATTACGGCACTTCAAATTTATAACCAACGCCAACAACGCTTTTGATATAGTCCGGGGAATCCGGCGTAATTTCAGTTTCTTCCGCAGATTGCTCACATGATTATTGACTGCCTTGCGAGAGTAGTAGGAATAATCCTCATTCCAGACCAATTCCATAATCAACTCATAAGTAAATACCCGCTTCGGGTGTGTGATTAACAGAGCAAGGATGTCAAATTCCTTAGCGGTTAATTCGATTACCTGTTCGCCAATACATACAAGCCGTTGCTCCTGGCAGAAATATAAACCGCCCATTTGAATCTCTGTAAACGGTTCATCCAAGACTGTCTGCACCCTATAAGTTTCGGGAATGGCACATGGGCTGTCAGCCGGATTATTCTGTTGCTTTTCGGAATGAAGAAGATAATTTACTAATTCCTGACGCTGACGGGCGTTTAACAACATGAGCAGCTTTTCCGCAATTCTACCGCCTGGTTCAGATATATCAAATACAGCTAATTTCCCATGTCGCCACCCCCTTTCCGTCAGTGTGGGCATTTATTCTTTTACCATCAACAAATATTCCTGTTGTATTCCAGTGTTTTATGCAAAAAGCTCATTTTAAGCGTTATAAAGTTTGCTATATTGTTTCGGAGTTACTCTGGCATATTTTTTGAAAAAATTAGTAAAGTGACTTTGGCTGCTAAAACCAAGCTGATAGGTGATATTTGATAAATCTTCTCCTGCCTTCAGCAATTTTTTTGCTTCTGTCATTTTAATACATTCAATATAACGATAGGGGGATATACCCTTTTCTCTTGTAAACATACGTATAAAGTGGTACTTACTAAAGCCCGTAAAGGAACTCAAATCGCATAAAGAAATGTTTGTGGCATAATGCCTTTCAATATACTCGCAAGCACGTTCTACGCTATCCGAAATTTCCATTTGTTCGCATTTCAATGGTTGAGCATAATCTGCAACCAAATCGCCGATGATCATATAAAGCAGTTCTTCCTTTTGCAAATCACAATACGATCCATTTTCAATTAAGTCAATCAACTCTTTGATTTGCGGAATAAGATCACTCTGGCGCACGATCTGCGGCTCAAAATATGGACATATAGCATATCCTATACATTCCAATGCCAATTCTTCCATGCGTTCAGTAGTGATGTGAAAGCATCTAAAATCCAACACTTCTTTTTCCAATTCTAAGCAGGTATGATTGTCATTCGGGTTAAAAAGGAGCAGATCATTTTTCCCTATTCTATACTCCCTGCCTTGACATATTACTCGTCGGCTTCCGCTTTCTATATAGCCTAATTCATAGTAATCATGAAAATGCGGAGGTAAGTTTTCTATCATTCCTGTCAGCGTTAACACCTCTATATTAAGTTTTTCGTCAAAAACAATTCTGCTGCTAGAGTTATCCATAAGTCACCTCCATAAGCCACCTCCATAAAGTTATCCCGATAATACCATTATAGTTTATGCGTATCTCGTTTTCTTGCATAATGTTGCTATCTTCATCCGGCCTTGTCGAAGATTGTGCTTTCATTTCCTGTTATGACGGTATACGCTTCCGAAGATTGATAAGGCGAAGGACATTCTCCATAATCTCACTATCCCGTACCTCCAACATCAACCATTTCAATCCATTTCCGGTTTTCGTGTTTTTGAATACCGTCTGCACATAGCCAGAACATAGCGGCATAAGAAGCTCTGCCTCCGTAAGCTCACGATTTCCCACAACCACGAGGGCAATAAAGTAGCCTTCCATCGGATAGAGCGTGCAAAGAGGCTTCCCACCTTTTTTATACTTAATATTCCAGCCTGCCTGCATGGAACAACGGCTGTATTCCATGCAAGGCTTGACTTGATAGGCGGACTGTATACGGCTATTAAACTCCACCCATAACGGATTGTTAATGTATTCCGCGACTTGCTCCAACGATGGAGATTCCTCATTTGAATATAGCGCATTCCAATCCATCATAAAACCCTTCTCAGTTTTTTTCTTTCAGGGACAAAGGCTTAACCCAAATTTCCATACAAGCCATGTCCTCTAAGTCACGATAATACTTTTCTGCCGAGAAAGGCTCCGTGGTTAAGCTGTGGTGGGGCAGCCATGTACCAAAAAGGTATTTGCTGGCCTGATCTAAAGCGACCGTCACCAAATCCTCAAAATTTTCTGCTTCGACTCTGCAAACGATGTATTCTCCTGCCGAGAGTTCTCTCTTAACAAAACCATCCTGTAGCCGAGCCGGAATATTTTGAACAAGGCCACCTGCAAAATAAGTGAAAAGGTTTTGTGAAGTACCTTCCGTATGGGACATTCCCATTTCTACAGTAGTATTTAGATTGGCTTCGATTGAAGCCTTCTCCATGTGATAACGCTTCCAAAGCTGTCCTGGCACATCTACACCTTTGCTTTCACCAACCGGTATTTGTTCAGAAATGCGAACTTCCGTTTCCAAGCCGAGATAAATTTCCGGTTTTTCCAACGTCTTTCTCTGGATTTCCAAGATGATATTTCCTACCACCAGCGGAACCCCTTCGTCTATCAAAACATATTTCATAGAAACTTCCGGCTTGTCGAATGTATTGAGCATTGGTAAACTTCTCCTGTAATTTTCGGGTGTGATCCCATATGTTTCCTTGAAAGCCCGCGTAAAATTAGCATGGCTTGAAAAGCCATAGTCCAGGGCAACGTCAAGAATCCTCTGTTCGGTACTTTTCAGATTTTCAATAACCTTTGCCAGACGGCGGAGCTTCACATATTCCTGAACCGGTTTATTTACCAGCCGCTTGAACAAGCGCTGAAAATAAAAGGGGGACAGACCGACAGTATTTGCCAGTTCTTCCGTTGAAATTTCTTTTGTCAGGTGTTCCTCGATAAAAGTCAAGGATTGTTCGATTGCTTCATATGCGTGCATTGCGGCACCTCCTATATTTGATGTCCAAATTATATCATTTTATTTTTTGCCGGGCTTTTCACGCAATGCGCTTTTTGATTAGGAAAATGCACTTTGTAAAATAGAAACCTTAAACCACTTCAATTCGTAAAGAAATAATGTGTGTTACTTATTAACTGTTTCTGCTAATTTTTTTATTTCACTCTCGTTTATTTCTGGTTCAGTAAATCCCTCATTAAAGCCGTCAATCTTTTTCAAAGAATGAAACAATTTTCTATATAGAACATTCATTTTTTCGTAGTCCATCTTGCCGCCGACAGAGGTTACATAGGAAGCATGGTTTATCAGCTCTATGGGGTAAAGTGTTTCAAAAAATCCCTCTGTATCTTTCGGGGTATAGCAACAAACGAACAATCCAATCTTCATGTGCAATAGCTGTTTTAGATTGCGTTTACAAAATTGCGTAATTTCTTTTTGGATTTTACCCATATACACAGAACCGCCAATAAAAACAGCGTCATATTGAGACAGATTGATTTTATCTGCTTTTGCTGAAAGTATGTTTACTTCACCATGAAGATAAGTCTTTAGGATTTCTGCGCATTCTTTTGTACAGCCGTATTTTGTGGCGTACACGATTGCAGTTTTCATTAAATTGCCTCCTTACGGTAAATCATGTCAAACTGTTCTATATGTTTTCCCAATATTTCTTTTGCCTCTTTTTCCTTTTCAGCTATACCGTCATATTTATTGAGTAAAAGAAAAATTGGCGAAAAGAATTGTAATGCCATGACTTCGGGATTGGCTTGCCGCATGAAGCCTTGTTTAATCATTTCTTCAAATAGTTTAGCTTGATACGAAATAGCAGTATCAATATAAACTTCCCGATATATGCGGTCTATTTCCTCATTTTTGTATTTCTCAATGGAAAGCATTTTACGAAACTGTGAAGCATAGGGGTCTTTCAAGTAAAAATGAAAAATCTCACTACTAATTTTTTTCAAAACCTCGTTGCCACCCGTTGCGTATTCCCTTGCCATTTCTCGCAATTCGCCATTTGGAAGCTGAAAAGAAGTAGCCGCATCCCTAAAACGTGATTGCATTGTGTCTACCAACGTATCAAAGATTTCTTGCTTGCTTTTGTAATGCTTGTATAAAGAGCTTTGCTTAATTCCGACTTCTGCCGCAATGTCACGCACTGTTACACCGTCATAGCCTTTATCAGCAAACAGCTTTAGTGATTCAAATAAAATGGTTTCTTTCGTATTTCTTTTCGCCATGCCAATACCTCACTTACATATAATCAAAACGAGTAGGAACAGAATTGTAAAGCCATATACGAGAACCCTCAATAAATGCAATTTGAACAATACTCACAACAGCAATAATGAAAAAAATATTTTGCCTGTATACCGGTTTGAAGATTGATATTATCCCAAGCACCCATATAATCACACTTGCCACCCAAAAGACAATGGATTGAATGCTGCTAACGGAAAACAGCCCCATTCCTACACTGCCATCAGTAGCATAGATAATAGAGTTGGAATACAGATCGCGGACGTTCGTAAAATACCACAACGTACCGTGAAGCAGGATAAAGAGTAGAATAATCATACCCCATTTTTGGATTGCCGCTCGGTTTAAATATCCCCATATTATATAGCCGAGATTTGCCCCCAGAAAAAGCGTACTGATAATTGCAACGCTGTTCCCAAAGTATAGTTTTAACATAGTCTTAAATTCCTTTCTGTTTGGCTACCGTTTGTTCTCTTTTTATTTTAGCTACTTTTTGTTCGCCTGTCAAGTCCTTTGCAGAGATTATAGAAAACTCTTTGCGGATATATGCTCTATTCATGTCAATAATATAAGTGCCGCTAATGCGATTCAGACAATAGCTATTCTCACTTTACGGCGGCCTTGATTTGTTCAAAACCGCCGTAAAAATCAGAACATGGGATAAAAGCTGCCGGACAGCGGCTTTTTTCTTTTGCCGTCGTCCGGCAGATTGGGGCTATATGGTTTCAGTTCTTTCGGAAAAAGCGTTCACAGTGCTCGTAAGGGGGTAGCCCCTTATCGGTGATTTCAATATAATCAGCTTTAGTCATACCATACAAATAGTAATCGCAGTAGATGTTTACCATTTTTCCCTCACGAATAAACCCTTCACGCTTGAAGCCCGCTTTTTCAAGAGTTTTGAATGACGCAATGTTACAGATGTGAACATCAGCCCAAAGACGCTGCAATTCTGTTTCTTCAAAGCAGAAGATAGCTACTCTCGCCAGCGCTTCTGTCATAAGTCGGTTGCCTTGATAAGCAGGAGAAAGGCGAAATGCTACTTTTGCCATGCGGTCATTTTCGATGAGATACACCCACATATCCCCGATAACTTTATAATCTTGTTTGTGCACAATACCCCAATGAAAACTTTTTGTTGGTTTCTCCGGCTTTTGAAAAAGCAATTCCGGGTTTAAGTCACTTTTCCCGGGGCGTTTTCCCCAATACTGATAAATGGAACTGTCACCCAACCATTCTTTCAAATCTGAAACATCTTCTTTTCGCAGAGGGCGTAGGATAAGTTGTTCCGTTTCAAGAACAGGCTTATTCTGAGCATAATCCTGTAATTTCATAAGCCACCCCCTTAAAAGTTGAACACCTGTCCCCAATCAAAATAGCCGGAGGCTTCTGTGCTTTTCGGCCATTCGCTGCACCAGGCGGGAACACCAGGTGTTTCAACCCTGTCAAAACTCGGTGTGTAGGGCTTGATGTCGAGTACGGGCGTATTGTCATTTGCGTCAATGAATGTAACACGAATCATGCCGTTAGTGAAATCAACATTGATAATTTCAGACGCTGTTAATGCAATAGGATTCGGACGCACAGGAGAGCGTGTCGCAAATACACCCATGACTTCGGGTGCGCCTTTATAGGGCTGTTCTGTCTGTAATTCATTTCGATCTGCGTCGTTGTCGCAATCGCTGAACCACCAAAGGACATTGATATGGCTGAAGCCCTCTAAGGCTTGCAGTCCGGGAATGTACTCCGGCTCTAACTGAATAAATGTGCCGTTTTCATCATTCTTTACTTTGCCAATGGCTTTTAATTGATAGGTCATATTTTTCCTCCTTGCTATGTTGGTAAATCCAGTATAATACCTCACATCATGTGAGATGCAACAGGGAAAAATAAAAAATGCCCTGCCTTTTTAGCAGGACATTTCAAAGCCTGTACAATCATATGTGTTCCAGCGGTATTTGAAGTTCAATCAAATATTTTTCAGGATTATTCTCATTCCACGGGCCTCTATGTACGATTTGACGCATCGGGCTAGACATTTTGTATTCGCTGTTTTTCTGCAGCCATTCGGCAAAGGCAAGGTAGGCTCCTTTTATATTTGCAAAATCTCCATAGACCATTGTGCAAGCCATATACGGGACTGGTTCTGTCATGCGGAAACAAAATGGTTCTTTTGCCTTTCCCATTTTCTTTACCGGAGCACATAGCTCAATATCAACATCTATCTCCCGAAATTCTGTATCGTGATAAATGGAAAATGTATTGCTCGTTATTTCTATTTTTTGCATATCAGTAAAAGTAGAAAGTTCTTTCCATAAGTCGCCCTCGGAATAGTAGGTTGGTACAACTTTCCGCAAGGATAGCACCTGATATGTAGGGATTGACTTAACGGAGATGTTATAGTGCAGTTCTCCTTTACCACCCTGTATTTCACTTTTTGCAAGTTCAATCTTCCGCAGTTTTTCTCGTTCGGCCTGTATTGCATTTTCTATCTCTATGCGCTTTTTGTTGAGCTGTGTAAGAAGTGATTGCTCGTCCAGCGTCAGGGCAAGTGCAATTTCTGAAACATTCAGTCCACTATCCCGCAAATACAGGATTTTATTTAGACGCGGTATTTGCTCCACCGAATACAGTCGGTGTCCCGTCCACTTGTCAACCTCCGCTGGCGTTAAAATGCCTGCCTCGTCATAATAGCGGAGCATACGAATAGATACCTGCGTCAGCTTTGAAAATTCTCCTATCCTAAACATCGTTTCACCACCTACTCCAACTATATTTGTACTTTTATCTCATTACAACTTTATATGTTTCTTGCTACATCCTTATTATACCGCCTTTCTTTCAGTTTATCAATGTCGTTGCGTGGTGCAAGAACTTTTTCTGGGGTTCCACAAAATGGCAAGCAATGCAATCTTCCGTAAGATTGCGTATTTTAGAGGATTTCCCGTTGCCGTGAAACCCTCTAAAATGCTTGTTGGTGACATGTCCCCAAACCCCTGAGATCGCCACCTGCGGTGACGGCTGCGCGTTCCTTCGGAACGCTAAAACCAGACTTATTCCCATTTAAAACACTTTACAGAGATGCCAAAACAAACGAGTGTAACGGCACACATAACAGTAACCGGAAGCAACACATTTTCAACTGGCAATCCAAGAAATGCCGCTTTCATCAACTGAATACCTTGTGTCAACGGCAAAATACTGATTATCTTCTGCATGGTAACAGGCATAACTTCAAAGGGAAGTGTCGCTCCCGAAAAAATCAGCATGGGAAAATACAGAATACAGGCAATCACACTCGCGCTTTTCGTGTTTTTCGCAATCCCTCCAACTAACAATCCTATGCTCAAAGTCGATACCATAGTCAAAAGCCAGCTTCCTAAGAACAATAGGAAAGAACCATGTATTTTTATTTTCCATAACAGCGCGGCGGCGGGGAACAGAGTAAGCATTGATACAATGCAATAGATAACGTAAATCAAAAATTCTACTAAAAGTAATTTTGCCGGACTGACAGGGGTAACTTGAAAACGCTTCAAAATTTTTCGTTCCCGATATTCTGATACGACAAGAGGCAAGCCCATTAGTCCGCCCGCACAAATGGAGATACTGCAAAGTGCGCCAAAGGATTGTTCTATAAAGGTGTATGCCGCTCCATCTTCGGCGGGTTTTGTTCCGTAAATGAAGCCCAGAATAATCAAAACAATCAGCGGCATAATGACAGCAAAGATAACCATATTCATGTTTCTGATGTTTAATTTCAATTCGTTTTTCAAGAGCGTTCTAAATGATTTCATTTTTTTCCTCCTCACCGGAAAGCATAAGATAGGCGTCCTCAAAGTTCTCACACCCACTGGCCGTCTTTGCCTGTTCAACAGTTCCATAAAAGACTGCCTTTCCCTTTTTCAAAATACATATCTCGTCACATAGGGCCTCCACTTCATCCATGAAATGAGAAGTTAAAAAGATAGTTAATCCCTTGCTTTTTAATTCAGATAATATTTTCCAAACATCACGCCGGGCTTTTGCGTCAAGCCCGGTAGTCAGTTCATCAAGGAATACCAGTTCCGGGTTCGGGATTAAGGCAAGCACGATAAATAAGCGTTGTCGCTCCCCGCCGGACAAACTTTTTACCGAGTTGCCAGTCTTAGTCCCTATTTCAAATTGTTCACAAAGTTTCTTCCAGTCGGCAGGCGCTTCATAAAGACAAGCGGTTTCTTCACATAGCTCTGAAACTTTAATTTCCGGCTGATAATCACCCTCCTGAAACTGAACGCCGACATTCTGAAACAGGTGGTGTCTGTCTTTTTTGGGGTTACATCCCAAGACGGATACCGTTCCGCTGTCGGCATTTTTTGTACCTAAGATACACTCAATCGTTGTGCTTTTCCCCGCGCCGTTTGCGCCAAGAAGCCCGTAAACGGTTCCGCGTTTTACAGATAGACTGAGTTTGTCTACTGCAAGCAGATTGCCATAAGATTTTGACAACTGCTCCACATTGATTACAGTCTGCATAATATGTCCTCCTTTTGTCTTTCATGAAATAAGAATACCACCAATGAAAACATTGGTGGCAAAGTGTAGGGTTTAAGAAAATTGGATTTTCATATCTTGCAGCATATCCAAAATAATGGCTGCATTTTTTTCTGCCTCTGACAGCGACACGATCAGTCTGTCGCAGACAGAAATAATGTCATCCGTCTGTTTTGGCGTGTTTAATGTAGCGCGAATATCTGTATCGGGATTTTTGGATAGCTGTTGCAAAAGCCGCAGGATTGCTTCTAAAGAATAATTCGCACATCTTAATGAGCGAATGATTTTTAGCCGCTGTATGTCCTCATCCGTATAGACGCGATACCCGTTATCTTTTCTTTTTACGGTAAGTAGGCCGTTCATTTCCCAATTTCGGAGAGTGTCCATAGAAATATCAAGCAGTTCTGACACATCTTTTCGCTTCAACTGCCGGGAATTTTCCCTAATACTGCCAGATAAAATCTGTTTTACAATTTCAATAGCTTCTTCTGCGTCCTGGCGTTCCTGCCTGATTTGCTTCAAATAATTTTTTGTAAGCGCAATAGCTGTAACAAAATCTCCTGTTGCTGATACCATAATCATCTGTGCGATTTTCTTTCTTAATCCGTTCTGCAAGATCTCCACTTGAAATGCAAGACGTATCAGCTTACATTGCTTTATATGAAATTCTGTAAATACACGATAGCCATTTGGTAACCGTTCTGGCGTGGGTATCAGTTTCAGTTTTTCATATAACCGTACTGTATTTGGGTGTATTCCGATGATTGCGGCTACTTCCGCAGTTTTATATGTTTTCACTGTTTCCCGCCTCCATTCTCTCCCAATATACCATAGCCAAAAAGTCTGGTGTTATAGTGTAGGGTTCTATTTTACCATAGAAAAAATATTTAGCAACATAGAATTACTGCCGGGATTTTTGCTTATCTTTCTGCTGCTCCTGGGAAGAAGGAATGTCCAGCAGATAATCCACGTTGGCCTTGATATTATGAAGCTCCTTCATATCAGACCGGGCCTGCTTATAGGCGGCATAGGCTTTCCGTTTCTGTTCCAGCAGGCCGGCGTATTCCTCCCGAAGTGATTTGACAGAGGGAAGTTTCGTAATGCCCATGCTGTCAAAATATTTCTTCGCCGCCTGGTGCAATAGAATGTCCGCCTCATGCTCTGACCGGAATTTCTTACTGTAACCAGCCTTGCGGTAATCCACATAGACCGCCCGCGTCTTGGCATAGCCCGCGATCTGCTTCTGCAATTCTCCGTTGGCGGTCATCTGCGATTCCAGTTCTTTGATCTGTGCCGACAGTGCATTAAAGCTGGCGGTAGCTGCCGCAGCTTTTTCCTGCAAATCTTCATAGCTCATATCCCCATGCTCTTTCAGGTAGATTACCGCCTGGGAGAGCTGTTTTAAGTTAAACACCTTCGCCCAGCGTTCATAGCCCGGCCCCTTGCCGGCTCGGACAGCCGCCTCAATATCCACCAGCAGCCCAACCTTCGGAGCTGCCTTTTGCGAGAACGTACGGCCGGGTTTCACCGTGCGGGCGC
>Ga0129317_1001240_pt1 | contig 19951 bp, 19 predicted proteins | sample Cm1ome_FD_94430 | JGI IMG/M metagenome (GOLD analysis project Ga0129317, IMG submission 94430) | Eastern black-and-white colobus group fecal microbial communities from Wisconsin, USA - Cm1105 metagenome | ecosystem: Host-associated > Mammals > Digestive system > Large intestine > Fecal | place... | reverse complement strand
ATAGATATTTTCAAAACCTAAGAAAAAGAATACTTCTACATCTTGGTTTTAGATTTGACATTATATAAACAAAGGAAGTAACTTATTCAGTTACTTCCCCTCCACTCTTGACACAGAGCCTTTATTTTTCAATATAAATACGTTCAATACGATCAGCAATCAAACATGTAATTTCATAAGGAATGGTATTTAACTCCTTTGCCATACGGCACAAAGAAATATGTTTTCCAAAGATTTCAACTTCATCATGAACTTTAATATTTTCATCAACTCTTACCATCATTTGATCCATACAGACACGACCAACAATTTGATAATATTTTCCACTAATATAAACTTGTCTATTTTGATTTGCTCTAATAAAGCCATCAGCATATCCAATAGGTAAAGTTGCTATATATTGATCTTCATCAGCAGTATAAGTCATACCATAACCAATCTTTTCACCACGTAATACCTTTTTTATCATTACAACCTTCGTATACAAAGACATGACTTGTTTTAATTCATCATCTTCTTCTCCAGTAGGAGCAACGCCATACATGGCAATTCCAATTCTCGCAAGATTTGAGCGTTCATCATGATGATACATCATAGCTGCTGAATTTTGACAATGAATATATTGAAAATCATAGTCATCTATAATCTCATAAAACTTTGAAACTTGTTTTTCATATTCATCATTTTGCATTTCATCATCTGCTGTCGCAAAATGTGTAAACACACCTTCAACATTAAAAATACTTTGAGAATACATCTTCATAAAAGTTTCTAATTCTTCTCTTGTTTTCATTCCTAAACGATTCATACCACTATCTATTTTGACATGAACTTTAATAGGTAAATGATTATAATGAGAAGCAATTTCTTTAGCATAATCTAAAGAAAAAACAGTTAATGTAATATCATATAATACTGCTAAATCAATATCTTCTAAAGGAATAGCCCCTAAAATAAGTATTCCTTGTTTTACACCTAATTTTCTTAAATCAATGGCTTCTTTTAAAGTAGCGACTCCAAACATTGTCATATGTGGATTATCTTTTAAAACATTAGCTACTTGCTTATAACCATGTCCATAAGCATTTGCTTTTAAAATAGCAATCATTGGTTTATTGACTTTTTGATATAATAATTCAACATTATCTTTTAAACAATCTAAATGAATACATGCATAAGCATCACGATAATGGGCCATGCTTTCACCCCTTTACTAGATTTAAGTATAGTCTAAACATCTTTCTTTTTCAAGTGAAAAAATAGGGTTTCCCCTATTTCACATTGGATGATTGCATACTAGATAATACTGCTAACATTTCTGTTTTTGTTAAATCATTTGAATATAATGAACAAACAACACCAGAAGAGACATATGTCATTTGATTATCTTCTTCATAAGCAAAACCATCAATTAAATCAATCATTTCTCCACTTACTTTTTCAACATCCATTTTATCTTTTGAAGAAATTGCACTTTCAACAATTGTAAAAGCTTTTTCACCAGTAAATTTTAAAATATGATTTGTAGTATCATCAATTGTTGAAACCTTTTCATTTTCTAAAACTGAACCCATTAATGCTACTGGATAGAAAGGTAAAGAAGCTGATGCACTTTTATATTGATTTTGACTTTCTTTCATAATTTTTTCTTGATTAAAAGATTCTTTATTTAACTTTTGATCTGTTTTAAAAGATGTGACTGTTACTTTTATAACTTCTGTTCCATCTTGATCATAGACATTAACATACATTGGATGTAAATCTTTATTAAATTTAACTTCTTGTGATTTGACACGATTATCATTTTCATATGTCATTTCTCCATTAATAATATATCCATCTTTAACTTTTTCTCTTTTATTATCATTTAAAAACGTTAATAATGATTGATAGATATATGGTTTAGGAGAATTAAGAGGCCATTCACTTTTAAATTGAAAAGCTTGATTTAATGATGGAGTTAAAACAAAAACACCTTCTTGATTGCGAACAATAACTTGCGATTGATTTAAAGATTTATCATATAATTCAACTTTATAATAATCTTTATCATCTATTGAAGCATATGTTGATGTCACTTGATATGATTTTAGTTCATCATTTTCTAACATCTCCATATTACATACTAACTGATATTGTTTGCAATCTTGCATTGTTTTTAACGCTTGATTAAAAGAAGCAGATTTAAACTTAAAAAAACAAAAACCTCCAATTAAGACTAATCCAGCCACTATCAACCCTATATATTTCTTATTCATAATCTTTCCTCCTACAACATTTTATGAATGCATTTGTTTTTTATGAATAATCTTTTCTTCTTTGGTTATACTATCACTAGGAGGATTTGTTATGAACGTTATACAAAAAATCGCATTAGTTTTAACTATCATTGGGGCTTTAAATTGGGGCCTTATTGGTTTATTTAATTTTAATCTCGTAGAATCTCTTTTTGGAAACTCTATGTTTGCTGCTATTATCTATATGCTTGTAGGAGTAGCAGGAATTATAAATATTATGTTATTGTTCACAGATTTAGATACAAAATAAGCTACCCATCAAGGTAGCTTTTCTTCTGGCATAAACCAGTAAGAATGGAATTGATATAAATATGTTAAAGCACCTTTAGGCATTTGTGTTAAAGCATTATAAACATTATAATAATCACCTACACCACTACCTATATTAATAGCTCCAAATGTACCTAAAACAACCCAATTAGGATAAAAACAAAAAAGAATAAATGGAATAAAACCAAAAACCATATTTGGCAATAAACTCATAAAGATAAATCTTTTTCTTGTCATTATTTCATCACCCACAACAAACAATAAACCTTTAGACATATAAGTATAAACATAAACTGTTTCTTTAAAACAAATAGCATGTAAGAATTCATGAGGAAATAATACCAGCATTGATAATATTGCACCTATTGAAATCTGAAATATATCACCATGACTATTTAACCCTACATATATCATTAATGGTACAATAACAATAAAAGAAACAATGTTCATTATTATACCAAACCTTTGAATATCTTCTGCTTCTTTAAATTGCACAGCATTTGGTTGATGTTCTCTATGTGGTAATGTTGTTTCATCACCATTAAATTTACCACCATATTTTATTTTCATATATTTATACCTCAATTTAATCTAATAAACTTGTTCCATATGAATTATCAATAGCACACAACCATTGTCCATTGACTTTACGATAAACATAAGTTGCTCGTCTTTCCATACTATAGTCTGATGTTTCTTTATTATCCGCATCCAATAATGTTTGTGATAAAACCAAAACAGTATCTCCTGCTTCTATCATCATCATTTTCCCTTGTGTTGGGATAATACTATTTTTAAAATAAGCCGCTATTTTTATAAATGCCTGTTTAATATTTTCTTTTCCTTGAACTTCTAAACCAGGTTTGACAACCAAAACAGCATCTTCACTGTAAAAGTTCATTAAATCATCAAATCGTTCCTCTTGAATAGCATTATCTGCTTGAGATATTAATTGTCTTATTTCTTCATTCATTTTCACACCTTCTTTTTGTTAATAAACTACCCTGGGGCAGAGCCCACAACTGTCTCCCAGACAGTTGCGACGGGGTATTTGAAAACCTTTGTGATTACAACTTTAATAGCAATTGTTCATAAGAATCTTGTTTACCTTGATTTTTCACGTATTCTTGTATTATCTTCTCACTTGTGTTTTCCAGTACTTGAGACAAAATATCCATCGCTCCAAAAACTTCCTCCCCAAAGTTGTTTCTTTACTTCAGGATGTTCAGCAAATATGCGTTTTGTAGTTATGCTTTTTACTGTAGTTATTATTTTGGTTGGACTATAATCAGGAGTTGACTGAATTAGAAAATGTGTATGATCTTGATCAGCACCTATTTCTAGAAATCTTATCCAATCATACCTTAACTCTATTCCCTCGCATATTTGCTTAAGTGTCTTATCAACTTCTTCACTTATAACAACGCGACGATATTTTGTTGGGCATACGAAATGGTAAACAAGATTTGAAACATTATGTGAATTATGAATATAAATGCTATCTGGCATATGTAATCACCTCAACGTTATTATATAACGTTGAGCACTACGCCGCAAGCAGCGGGGAAATGCCCAAGAGCACGAAATGTCTACTAGACATTTCTTAGCTTATTATATTATTAATTATACAAATAATCTATATATGATTAAACTTGCTTTTTCAATTATGAAAAAACTATAAAATAAATATTCGTATACTTTCATTCAAAAGTCATCATTTGATTTATAATTTTTATATTTCTAAATAACATAAGAGGTACATCCATTGTTCACTATATAACTCTAGTTAATTTAAAACTTCTCCACAATGAGGACAATGATTTATAGAATAAACTTTACTTGGAAAAAAATGTTTTTTACAATAAGGACATCTCCAATAAACAATATAAATAAATGTTGAACCAATAAAACATAAGCAACTTATAATAATAAAAGTCCAAAAAATAAAATCATTCATAATTTCATTAAATATTATAGCAAGCACCGATATTAAACAAAGTATTCCAATAAATGAATAATAGATTTTTATTATATTTGATATTTTTTTCATTTTATACCTCCTTGTATAATCAGTAATCTGTAAATAACCATTTTTTTATACCTCTCTTATGTTTTCTAACTATATTATAACATATATATTTTATAAATAAAGACTATAAAGCTTCCCAGAAATTCAAGAATCTTTTAAAGAAAAATTTAGTTATTATCACAAAACAACAAAAAAAGCGTACATCTTTCGATATACGCTCATATTCATTATTCAGCAGCCATTGTATCTAAACGTGCACGACGTTTCTTAGCATCAGCTTCACATTTATCCATTAATTCTTCTGCATGTTCTGCATTGACTTTAGATAATTGTGCAAATCTGTTTTCACTTAATAAGAAGTCTTTGAACTTAGTATAATCAGGTTCTTTAGAATCTAATTGTAATGGGTTCTTTCCAGCATCTTCTAAACGTGGATCATATCTTAATAAGTTGAAATATCCACATTCAATAGCACGTTTTTGTTGTTGTTGATGATTTGCTAAACCACCTTTAATACCATGTTCCATACATGGAGAGTAAGCAATAATTAATGATGGTCCATCATACGCTTCTGCTTCTTTGAAGGCTTTAATTGTTTGCATTGGATTTGCTCCCATTGCAACTTGAGCAACATAAACATGTCCATAAGCCATAGCAATTTGAGCTAAATCTTTCTTAGCCACTTTCTTACCACCAGCAGTAAACTTAGCAATAGATCCTGCTTGTGAAGATTTAGAAGATTGTCCTCCAGTATTAGAGTAAACTTCTGTATCAAGAACTAAGATATTAACGTTTTGATCATTTGCTAAAACATGGTCAACTCCACCGTATCCGATGTCATATGCCCAACCATCTCCACCGATGATCCATTGTGATTTAGTAACTAATTCACCTTTCATATCTAATAATTCTTTAATACCTTCATTTTGAGAAGCTTCAACTAATGATACTAATTGATCATATAATTTTCTTTCTTCTACTCTTTGACCTTTAACATCAACATATTGAGTTAAAACAGCTTGAAGTTCTTCTTCACAATCTGCTTTATTGTCTTCAATGATTTCTAAGATACGTTTTGACATATAGTTTTCAGCTAATTTCATACCGAATCCATATTCAGCGTTATCTTCAAATAATGAGTTAGCCCATGCAGGTCCTTGTCCATTTTCATCAATATTACATGGAGTTGAAGGAGTAGATCCTGTATAGATTGAACTACATCCAGTTGCATTAGCAATTCTCATATCAGCTCCAAATAATTGAGAAGCTAAACGATAGTATGGAGTTTCACCACAACCACCACAAGCACCAGATACTTCAAAGTATGGTCTCATGAATCCAACACCTTTTACAGTTGTTGTTGGATAACGATCAGCTTTATATGCTACTTTTGTATACATATAATCAGCCAAGTCAGCATGTGGTAATTCTTCTTTTACAGGAACCATAGTTAAAGCTTTATTTCCACCTTTACCTGGACATTCAGTAACACATAATCCACAACCAACACAGTTATCTGGAGAAACTTGTACACGATATACTAAACCATCAACATTTCTTCCAAGTGGTTTTAAGACATCATTACTAATATCTTCAGGTAATGCTTTCATTTCATCTTCATCTAATAAGAATGCACGAATTGTCGCATGAGGACAAACCATAACACAGTTATTACATTGGATACAGTTATCTTTTTCCCAACGAGGAACTTCAATAGCAATACCACGTTTTTCTTTAAATGCAACACCTGATTTCATGCTTCCATCAAGTTTATCCATAAATGCAGATACAGGTAAATCATAACCATCAAGTTTGTTGATAACAGAAACAAAGTTATCGAAATGATCATCACCAATTCTTTGACGACGACTAGTTACTGTTAATTCAGCCCATGCAGGATCTACAGCAACTTCAACAATTGCATCTTTTCCAGCATCAATAGCTTTATAGTTTAATTCAACAATAGCATCACCTTTTTTACCATAAGTTTTCTTAGCCATAGATTTCATGTATTCAACAGCTTTTTCAATTGGTAAAATTTGTGGATTTAATGCAAAGAATGCAGATTGAAGAATTGTATTTGTTCTTCTACCCATACCAATGTCTTGAGCAATCTTAGTTGCATTAATAATATAGAATTTTGCTTCTAATTCAGCTAATTGTTTCTTTAATTTATTTGGTAAATAATCAATAATTTCTTTTTCATCAAATTCAGTATTTAATAAGAAAGTACCACCACGTTTCAAGTTCTTTAACATATCATATTTCAATACATAATTATCTAAAGAACAAGAAATGAAGTCAGCATTATTAACATAGTAAGTTGCACGAATTGGAGAATGACCAAATCTTAAGTTAGAACGAGTTGCTCCACCTGCTTTTTTACTATCATATGCAAAATAAGCTTGTGAATATAAATCTGTATGATCTCCAATAATCTTAATAGAAGATTTATTAGCAGATACAGTACCATCAGAACCTAATCCATAGAATAAGCAAGATGTATAATCTGCTTCAACACTAAATTCTTTATCTTCTTCTAATGATAAATGAGTCACATCATCATTAATACCAATTGTAAATGATGTAAATGGGTTATCTTGTAATAAATGATCATATACTGCTTTGATTTGACGTGGTGTAGTATCTTTAGAACCCATACCATAACGTCCACCAATAACTTGAATGTTTGTATCTTTTAATACAGAACATACATCTAAGTATAATGGTTCACCAGTAGCTCCCATTTCTTTAGTACGATCTAAAACAGCAACTTTTTCAACTGATTCAGGTAATACAGATAATAAGTATTTTGGAGAGAATGGACGATATAAATGAACTTTCACTAAACCTACAGATTCTCCACGTTTCTTTAATTCATCAATTGTTTCTTTAATTGTTTCAGTTACAGAACCCATAGCGATGATAACACGTTTAGCATCATCAGCTCCATAATATGTAAATGGTGCATATTCACGTCCTGTGATTTCTGAGATTTTTTTCATGTAGTCAGCAACAACATCAATGACAGCTTCATAATGTTTATTTTGTGCTTCTCTACCTTGGAAATAAATATCATCGTTTTCAGCACCACCACGTTCAACTGGATTTGTATGTGGATTTAAAGCATTAGCTTTGAATCTCTTAACAGCTTCCTTATCAAGTAAGCTTTCTAAAACATCATAATCCATCACTTCTACTTTTTGAATTTCATGAGAAGTTCTAAATCCATCAAAGAAATGAATAACAGGAACACTTGCTTTAATAGCAGTTAAATGAGCAATTCCTCCTAAATCCATAACTTCTTGAACACTGTGTGAACAAATCATTGGCATACCAACTTGACGACATGCATAAATATCTTGATGATCACCGAAGATGTTTAATGAACGAGTTGCTAAAGCACGTGCAGCAACATGGAAAACACCTGGTAATAATTCACCTTGGATTTTATAAAGGTTTGGAATCATTAATAACAAACCTTGAGAAGCCGTGAAAGTTGTTGCTAAAGCACCACCTTGTAAAGCACCATGAACAGCACCAGCTGCACCAGCTTCAGATTGCATTTCAACAACATTAACAGCAGACCCAAAAATATTTTTCTTCCCTTGAGCAGCCCAAGTTTCAGCATTTTCTGCCATTGGAGAAGATGGGGTAATTGGATAGATACTTGCAACTTCACTAAAAGCATACGCTACGTGAGCAGCAGCAGTATTTCCATCCATTGATAAATACTTTTTAGACATATACATTTTTCCTCCTATACAGATTTATTATACTCTATTTTTTTTAAATTTCCACCTCATTTCATAAATTAACCTTGAAATTCATATAAACTTTTTGTGATTTTTTTATCTTATGCTTTTTTACAAAGAAAACAAAAGTTAGATAGAATTTGACTTTTTTTTATGATAAAAAAATGATAGAATAAACTCGAATAATACAAAGGAGTTTAACAATGGAAAAAAGAAACTGTTTTATTGGACAATCTGGTGGTCCAACAGCTGCAATTAATGCTTCTTTAGCTGGAATTATTGCAGAATGTATTGATACAAATCAATTTGAGCATGTTTATGGAATGATTAATGGTATTAAAGGATTATTAGAAGGAAAATATTTTGATTTATTAGAAAAATTCAGTGATTCTGAAATGATTAATAACTTAAAACATTCCCCTGCTATGTACTTAGGATCATGTCGTTATAAGTTACCAACATATATTGATGATTCTCAAACATATGATGCATTATTTAAAACTTTTCAAGAATTAAATATTACTGATTTTTATTATATTGGTGGTAATGATTCTATGGATACAGTTGATAAATTATCAGCATATGCAAAAACTATCAATTCCCCTGTACGTTTTATTGGAATCCCAAAAACAATTGACAATGATTTAATGGGTACTGATCATACACCTGGTTTTGGTTCTGCGGCTAAATATGTTGCCACTTCAATGTTAGAAGTTGCTTATGACAGTTCTATTTATAAATTAAATGCTGTCACAATTGTTGAAATTATGGGACGTAATGCTGGATGGTTAACTGCTGCCAGTGCTCTAGCAAGAACACAAAACAGTGATGCCCCTGATTTGATTTATTTACCTGAGGTTCCTTTTATCAAAGAAAATTTCTTAAATGATATTCGTGAAGTTTTCAAAAGAAAAAGAAGCATTATTATTGCTGTAAGTGAAGGAATTAAAGATGAAAATGGAGAATTCTTAGATTCTGATTCTAAATATGCAAAACGTGATGCATTTGGTCATATTCTTCATTCTGGTACTGGTAAAGTCTTAGAAACAATGGTTTATCAAGAATTCAAATGCAAAGTTAGAAGTATCGAATTAAATGTTTTACAACGTTGTGCAATGCATATTGCATCTAAAGTTGATTTAGATGAATCTTTTGAAATCGGACGTTATGCTGTTAAAACATCTATGAGTGGTAAAACTGGTGAAATGATGGTCTTTAATCGTATTAGTAACGATCCATACACTATTGAATGCGATTATAAAGATGTTAGTGATATTGCCAATTTAGAACAACGTATTCCAGTAGAATGGATCAACAAAGAACACAATGACATCACACAAGAATTATATGATTACTTATATCCTTTAATTCAAGGTGAAACTGCTATTACATATGAAAATGGTGTTCCTCAATATATGAATATTGATCATTTAAAAAAATAAACGAGCACAAGCTCGTTTTTATTTATTCATCTCTTGAATTCTTTGATTGATTTTCTTTATTTTCTTTTCATCATCAAGATAAAGTAAGAACCATACTCCTAAGTATACTATTGTTAAAAAGATGGCTTGTATAAAAAACTGATTCCAATAAAATTCATGAGTAAGTAAATAAGGCACTCCATTAGCAACCAGCATTACCAGAACATAAGAATGAATCACTGGATAATCTTTAATCACTGGAACCATATCCAACAAAACAGTACCCAATGCAATAATTAAACAAACCATAAAGATAATTTGAATATTTTCCGCATTAATCATTAAATTATTAAACTTCATAGATATTAACAACACATTCAACATCACAACAAGTGTAAATGACATACATAAAATCATTAAAAAGTATTTTAAACGCTTCATTATAATTCCTCCTATATTCCAAATTCTTTTTTAAATGCTGGCATATACTTGCGACTAATAACTAATTTCTCACCATTTTTTAATTTTGCTTCATATTTGCCATAAATCAAAACTTTAACACTTTCAAGATATTTTAAATTTAATAAACATGATTTGTTGATTCTCATAAACTTGTTTGATTGGAATTGACTTTCTAATTCATATAATTTATATGGACATTCATAAAAGCAATCTTTCACATAAACAAATGTTTTTTCATCAACAGATTCAATATAATAAATATCTTGAATACCTATTTGATAAATCTCTCTTTCTTTTTTGCACGTCAGTGTTTTTTCTAAAGACTTTAAATACTGTATAATTTGATTAACTGTTTCGTCTTTTTTCACACATTCAATGGTAATATGTGTATCACTGATGTTTTCATTTTCTACTATCTTTACCTTCATAGCATCACTCTCCTTGATTACAAATTATCAATAATGAAATAAAAAAACAACTTTATTTCTATAAGATGCATTTATCTGCTTTAAAATGCAAAAACTTATCAAAAAAAGTTGTTAAAACAATTGTCCTTCATGTTTTTCTTTCATTTTACTAGGAAATTGTTGATCAAACTTATCTACATCTTCGCTAGAAACATGATAACAAGCAGGATCATTATAAATGCCTGAAAAAACTTGCGTTTCATCAAAAACCTTTATCATAAAATAAGGAAAATCTTCTTCCATTCCCTCATAATAAAGATTATATTTTGATGCTCTTACAAAACCAAAACGTTGATAATACTCAGGATTTCCAGTAATCACAATAGCACTATATCCCATTTTTCTTGCTTTATTCATAGAATATTCAATCAATTGGTGACCATAGCCCCTATGTTGATAAACTGGTAAAATACTCACCGGTCCAAACAAGATGACTTCTTTTTGATAATCACCTTGTTTAATATAACTTTTTGCATAAGCAATATGCCCGATAATTCGATGATCTTTTTCTAATACAAAATCTAATTCTTTAATAAAACAATCATCTTTTCGTAGTTTATGAATCAAATAATGTTCAACACATCCAGGACAATAAACATTCCAAAAGGCTTCACGTGTTAAGTTTTCTACTTCTTTATAATCTTTTTCTTCTTCTAATCTAATCATAAATAGCTCCTATTTAAATATCTTTTAATCCTAAATTTAAATCTGTTATATATTTTTTTAATGCTGATTAAGATTGTTGTTAACTTAACAGACTCTTTCTTTATACAATGATATAAGATTTAATGAATCTTGACAATGATTATCTTTGATATATCATCAAGTCATTTTATAAAAATTGTCCAAGACATTTACATTTTATAAAATCGTTGTATAATATGAATGAGTTTGGACAAGTAGGTTTTACAATGCTTACTTAATGAGTAAAGGAAGGATGGACGTCCTTCCTTTTTTACGCAGTTTTTCTAATATGCGACTATATACGTTTCAATTCTCGTATAATAAGAAGAATAACAATCAATGTTAAAACTTCGAAATACATGAGTTTGAACTATAGATTTCACAATATTAGTTAAACTGCGTCTCACCATTTTAAAGCTATTGGTGCTTAGTACTTGAGCCATAACTTTACCCCCACCCAAATATGGGCTCTTATATTATAGCATTAAGCAAAGTACATAAGTATACATTTCTTTGCTTTTTGAAAAAAATATAAAATTACCCAAGACATTTACATTTTCTTAATTCATGATATAATATAGGTGGGTTTGATTGTAATGAGTAGATTATATTTACTCAACGAGAAAAGGTCGAGCGGCAACTCGACCTTTTTTTCGCGATTTTTCAACATTATCTACTTACGTTTCAATTCTCGAATAATAAAAAGCAATATAACTAACGTTAATGCTTCTGAATAATTCATTAGATTTGATTATCATGTAGATTATATTGATTTTATCGCGTCTCGCCATTTTGAAGCTATTGGTGCTTAGTGCTTGAGGCATAACTTTACCTCCACCCAAATATGGGCTCTTTTATTATAGCATTAAGCAAAGTATATAGATATGTATTTCTATACTTTTTGAGAAAAATTTGTAAACTTGTCCAAGACATTTACATTTTATAAAATCGTGATATAATATAAACGAATTTGGTAAGGGTAAATAATATTTACTCATAGAGAAAGGGAACTGCGTCAACAGTTCCCTTTTTTCATGACCTTTCAATATTACTTCTACCTACGTTTCAATTCTCGAATAATAAAAAGCAATATAACTAACGTTAATGCTTCTGAATAATTCATTGAATTTAGTAAGGCTAATAATATCTACTTGGTCATGTCTCTCCATTTTAAAGCTATTGGTGCTTAGTGCTTGAGGCATAACTTTACCTCCACCCATATATGAGCTCTTATATTATAGCATCAAGCAAAGTATATAGATATATATTTATATGTTATTTAAATATAAAATTTGTTTATTGAACAGTTTTCATACTTTTTACTTCTACAATTAAACAAATCACAAACATTATCACCGAACATACTAAACCAATATAAAACATAGGAAAAACATTTTCTAAACTGTATATTCTATCATTAGCTGGCCATGACCATGTATTCCAATAATAGATTTCAGAAGCAATCATACACAATGTCCCTATACAGCTACAACTTGCATTCCACTTTTTATTTTTAAAGAGTTCAAAAACCCCTATAAAGTAAAAAAGAGTAGCCATCATCCCCAAAGGTCCCATAATATTCATTAATCCTGTAAAATCACTTGTAACACCATCATTCGCACCATATTGATAAAAGAACATTGGAATGATATTGATTAAAAATATTGTTGTTAAAATTTGTTTTCTTTTCATTCTTTTCACCTCAATATCATCATATATAATAATCAAGATTTATTTTTTAAGAAATCATTAAGATAATCAGAATATTTTATGTTATGATGAATATGGTGATGAAAATGAAAGATTGTGCAATTGTATGTGGATATCCAACCAATGAAGATGGAACAATATCAGAAATATTAAAAAGTCGTATAGAAAAAGCAATAGAACTATATCAAAAGCAACAAATTCAATATATTATTGTGAGTGGTGGTGCTATTCATAATCAATATAGCGAAGCATACACAATGAAAGATTATGCTATAAAACAAGGCATCCCTCAAGATTATATTCTTATTGAAAACAAAGCTAAAAGTACATATCATAACATGCTTTATTCTAAAGATATCATGGAAGATTATCATTTAAAAAATTGTTATGTTATTACAAACAGTTGGCATATCATAAAAGCAAAATATTATGCCAAACAATTCCTTAATGATTTTGAAATGATAGCTTGTCAAAAACCAAAAAATATGACTTCTTTCAAAGTCATACTTTTACATATTTATATGCCAATCAATATGTTTATCAATAGGTTAAAGGGTTATAAATAATTTTTTAATTCTATATTCAAATCATCTATATTATTTTTACAGGATGTCTAATAACTGTTTTTAAGTTTTCTGGCTTCGTTCGTCTAAAATCACTTAAATAAATTTCATGATGTAAACGTGTATCTGTTATATCATTAAGCAGATTATTTTCTTCAACAAATTGATTCATTTTTTGAATACTTTCTGCTTCGTTATCAAAAGGTCCTTTATGCATCATCTGTACACACAATCCTTCATCAATTACACGATATTCCAGCTTTTCAGTCGCAAGTTCTGGCTTTTTCTTTTTTAAAGTTTCTTTGGCTTGTTCAAAAATATTTTCATCAACAAATTCTGGTAAACGAATCATTGATAACCAACAAAACTTATCTTTATCAACAATATTAACACCATCAAAATAACCTTCTTCACCCCACCATAAACCCTCTAATGGTGGAACAACATATTCAAAATAATTTTCTGGTTTTTGATCTGTCATCTTGCTCATTTTAATTGTATAAGATAATCCATATAATAATTCTATAGCTTGTTGATATTCTTTACTTGTATTAGGATTCCCTTTTCCTTCTACAGCAACATATTGTATTGGTGGTATAGTTATAAGAGTTGGTTTTGTTTTGGGTTGATATATATCTTTATATCTTTTTTTATAATCTAATTTATCCATAGTGATACTCCTTTACCTTTCTTTAAATTATCATACCATAAAATGTATTTTTTGTCTAAAAACATCCATTTTTATATGCTTAAAAGTTGACTTTTTAACGAAAAATAAATAAAATATTTATGTTATATTGTTGAGGGAGATTAAGTATGGATGAAGAAATAAAAAATACTGAAAATAACGAAAATATAAATCAGAAAAAACACTATAAATTAAAGAAAGAATATATAAAAAGAACTGTTCTTATTATTATAGGATTAATTCTATGTTTATATGTAGGAGGTTATTTTTTCTACGATGATAAATTCTTAAGTAATACAACTGTTAATGATGTTGATGTTTCAAATATGTCTTTAAAAAGTGTTCACTCTATGTTAGAAAAGCAAATTCAAAATCATTCTATAACATTAACTTTTATTGACAATCAAACCGAAGTTATTAATCAAGAAGATAGTGGAATTTCTTATAACCAAAATAATCAATTAAAAAATATTTTAAATCAACAAAACCATTGGTTATGGTTTACAAACTTCTTTAAAAAGGAAAAATTAGTTTTAGAAGATATTGTAACTGTAGATGATAATAAACTCACTACAACTGTCAATTCATTAAAGCATATGGCTGAAGATCAACAAGTTGCACCTGTTGATGCTAAAGTTATTTATGAAAATAAAGAATTTTCTATTGTTGAAGAAAAAAATGGTTCAACATTAAAATCAGATCAATTAAAAAATATGATACAAAATGCTTTTACAAAAGGAGCTAAAGAAATCAATGTTTTAGATAATGATGGTTATGTTCTGCCAAAAGTAAAGTCTACTGATAAACAATTAAATAATTTATTAGAAGCATCAAAAGAACATGCTAATGCATCTATTACATATCAGACAACTTCTGGCAATGTTGTTTTAGATGGAAATACACTTCAAACATGGTTATCAATTGATGAAGAAGGAAATTATTATCGTGATGAAGAAAACTTTAAAAAACAAGCAAAAAGCTTTGTCAAAGAACTTGCTAAAAAAATTGATAATATTGGTGATAGAAAAACATATACACTTGCATATAATCGTCAAGTCAGTGTTTCTGGTGGAAATTATGGGTTAAAACTAAACCAAACAAAAGAAGTAGAAGGTTTATTAGAAGATATTAGTAATCATAAAAAAGGAACAAGAACACCTGTGACTTCAGGAGTTCAGGCTTCTTATTCAAATAATGGATTAGGAAATACATTTGTTGAAGTTGACTTAACAAATCAAAAAGTTTATCTTGTTAAAAATGGAAATGTTGTGATGTCATCTGATTGTGTGACAGGTAAATATACTGATGCTGATCGTAGAACACCTGCTGGTACATATTATCTATATATGAAACAACGTGATCGTATTTTAAGAGGAACAAGACTTCCAGATGGTACTTGGCCTTATGAATCACCTGTATCTTATTGGATGCCTTTTAATAAAGGGATTGGTTTACATGACGCTTCTTGGCGTAATGAATTTGGTGGCGATATTTATATTAATAAAGGATCACATGGTTGTATCAACTTACCAACAAGCTTTGCTGCTCAATTATATAATTCAATTAAAGTTAAGATTCCTGTCGTATGTCATTATTAAAAGCAATCAAAAAGAGTCGTTTACAAAACATATTGTAAACAACTCTTTTTTTATTGATCATTTAAAACATTGTCTATTCTTTCTTTTACAGCATCTAATTCATTTTGACTTGGATAGAAATAATATTGATAATAATTCTTTCTTACCTCATCATAATGCCATTTATATTCACCTTCAATAGAATGGTTTTCCATTGTTTGAAGTTGTGGTAACAAATCAATCACAATGTTATAAGCATCCATGAATTTATCTTTAGGTAAATTTGTTGTAAAGTTATTTTCTAATGAATCAATAACACTCATAGCATGATTATATGATGGTTCTTCAGCAAACTTTGTAAATATAGCTTTAATTAATTCCATTTGTTGATAACCTCTAGAACGTTCATTTAAAGGTAACATTTTTCTTGCTCTAGCAAATATTAAAGCTTTTTCACCTGTTTCTATGTTATTGTAACCTTTTTTAAAAGAATATTCCCCTGCTGTATATGTATAATGACTATAAGCTTTAACACCACCTAAAGCATCTACTAATTGAATTAAGCCATCAAAATTAATTTTAGCATAATAGTTTATATCAACATCTAATTTATTTTCAATACTAGCAATAGATGATTGGATACCACCCCACCATCCACTATAAGAGAGTTTACTACTTGCATCCTTACATGGAATATAAACAAATAAATCTCTTGGAATGACTTGTAAATTAACTTTCTTTGTTTGAGGATTAACAGTTAATAACATATTAACATCTCCTCTACCAGTAGAGTTAATGTTATCTTTTGAAGATAAATCAGCACCTTGAAAATAAACAGTAAAAGGTTCTTTAGAAATATCTACCTCTTTAGCTTTAACAAGTTCAAATGGATAATTCTTTGATAAAACTGTTTTTACTTTAGATAAATAATTTTCATCTATTGTAGATAAATCACTTTTACTCAAATTTGTTAAAACCATTAAATCAACCTTTTTATTTAATAAATCTTGAAAAGCAGATTCACTATTTTTATAAGGTTTACTATTTTTTACCTTTTTGTTGTTTTCTTTTAAGATTTCTGATGAACGTTGATATGATACATCATCATCTTGCACATAAGCAAGATTTAGCTTATCAAAAGATTGATCTTTTGTAATTGATGAATCTTTTAAAGCTACAATTTCAACTGTTTCATATTCAGTTGCATTAACAACCTTTTGAGTAAATCTATCAATCTTATTCACCCCTATAACACCAAAAACCATAGCAATAGAAAGAAGAACTTCTAAAACAATAGCAACCTTAGATGCTTTATAATGACATAACCACAACAAAGCAAATACAATTAAGAAAACCAATCCAGCAATTAACAATATTGATGTAGACAAATAAACACTTACCTTAATCATGCAATATACACTTAATAACACAAGAACAATTAAAAATCCTAAAGTTATTTTCGCTAATATTGATTTCTTTAAAAAATCTATATATTTTTGCATAATACCCCTCCCAACAGACTATACTTTACCATAATTTAACATAATTTGAAATATTTTATAATGTTTTTATACAAAAGAAAAGATAGCAAATTTGCCATCTTTCTATTTATTTAATAATTCTTCTTTCTTTTTCATTACTACAACAATAGCTCCACCTACTAATGCTAATCCAGCAAATGATGCATATAACATAACATTTGAATCATCAGATGTTTTGACTTTATCATCTGTTTTATCTGTTGTATTTGTTGTATTTGATGGATTTGTTTCAGTGTTTGTTGTTGTATTTTCTTCTGGTTTAATTGTTGGGTTATTATCAGTTGTGTTTTCTGAATTATTTGTATCTTCAGGTAGTGTTGGTTTATCAGTTGGATCTGTTGGTGTTTGTGTATCTTGACGATCTTTATATACAACAGCAAACATAGAGAACTTATCACTTTCAAAACTAATAATACCATTTTCATAAGTAGATGGAATAACTTCAACATCATCATGCACTCTCACAATTTCAAAAGTTCTACCATCTTTTTGTAACTCTTTAGGAATAGCAACTTTAAACTTCAATTTATCAGTTGTTTCAAAAATAGGATAGCCTGTCACTAGTGTATCTTGAATAATATCACAACTTAAATCAATATCAATATAATGAGCAATAGTTCCATTTTTACCAACAAAATCTTTAATAGCTTCAACTGAATTTGGACTCATTTGATTAGCTTCATCTTCATTATATACTTCACTCATAACAGAATAAATAATATCATATCCATTATTTTTAGCATCTTCAATTGCTTTTTTAATCTCAGTATCTTTATTTGCAGATTCTGATAAAATATCTTTCACTGTATCTTTATCTTGTCCCATGATTAATGTTGTTTCTTTAATTTCATCAGGCAATTGTGTAGAAGGCATTTCAACATCAATTTCTGTTTGTTTATGAGGTTTTAAAGCATATGTACTGTTGTGGGTAATATTTAATTCATACCAATTCTTTGAACTCAATTCAATTCCAGATTGAACTAATGTTTCACTACCATCATCATTTATATAATATAAATCTGCTTTTTGTATTGTTTGTTGATATTCTTCCTCTATAACTTCAGGTGCTGTTGCTATAACTTGAAATTCGCCTGGTAATTCACCATTGTTTTCAAAAACAATTCTTATTGAATTATGTTTTCTATATTCTTCTCTAAAAATCGTTTCAAACTCATCTTTATTAATATCAAAATTATCATTTAGATAATTATAATAATAATCTAATCCACCTTCTATATATGAATCCGCCAATGAATCAAGCACTGATTGATTGTATTCTTGAAGTGTATCTCCATCTATTCCACTTATAGGAGTCGAAATTATCTCTTGTACTTTATCAGTTTTATACAACTCTAAATCTTCATATTGAATTTTATCATTATATAAATAAACTGTTGTAGCCAAATCTATATCTTTTGTTTTATTAGGATCTATTTTTTTACCATCAACAACCCATTGTACTTCTCTATATTGGCAATAATAACTATCTGATTCACCCCTACTATAAGTATCAAAAATAAACTTAGATTGAGATTGATTAATCTTATCAAAGACTTCTTTTGATATTATCATTTCTTCTAAATCTTTTTCAAAAGCAACAAAATATGTATATCCTTCTTTTAATTCTTTACTTTGTATTAATTGTGTAAAATCATCCTTGTTTTCATATGAAAATACCTCATTGATTGATACATAAGGTTCATATGACAATTCATTTTCTTGATCCATTGATTCAAGGTCAGAAACATTAATTTTTTGTAAATTAGGACTAAAATTTTCTATATATGCATTATATATTTCAACACAATGAGTTTTTGCTGTTTCATCATTAATTGAATATGCTTTATATTCTCCATTTGTTCTACCAAGCATTAATCCTAAAAATTCAATTTCACCAGATAAATCAGCTACCTCTAATTCCATTTGTCCTGTATATCTTACAAAACCATTCTCATCTTTAATAAGTTCATTAGCAGCATCATCAAAATCCCCAGAATTATACACTAATATTGTTTTATATTTATTACCAATACGAAAAGCAAGTACAATATTATTGAAATTTGTAACCGATAGATCTTCTGAATCTTGTTTTTGTTTAGCCCAAAATCTAAAGCGAATCGTATCGGGAGTAATAATATTAGTTTCATCCTCTAACCATTCAAAACTTCCTTGTTTATAAGCAATTTCTTCCTCTGTAGCATTAACTGTTACTGGCAATGCAAATAAACCAATAATCATTGTAAGTATTGTTAATACACTAAATAATTTCTTTTTCATCATAATTTTTTCCCTTCCCTTATTGTTTATTTTACTCTCTCAGTATAACCCCCCCCCCGAGTATTTTGTCAATGCATTTCCTTGTTTTGTTAAGATTCAGCGAAAATGTCACCAAGAAATTCAGCCAAAATGTCACCACAGATAAACACTCCCTTTATAATGAATATAAGGAGGTGTTTTCTATTGAAAAACAAGAAGTATTAGATATGT
>Ga0129317_1001238_pt1 | contig 19973 bp, 21 predicted proteins | sample Cm1ome_FD_94430 | JGI IMG/M metagenome (GOLD analysis project Ga0129317, IMG submission 94430) | Eastern black-and-white colobus group fecal microbial communities from Wisconsin, USA - Cm1105 metagenome | ecosystem: Host-associated > Mammals > Digestive system > Large intestine > Fecal | place... | reverse complement strand
TTATTGTTGGTGTTTATTTTATTCCTATGAGAGATTTATTTCAATACAATGTAAGTTTCTTATTTCTTTTAATTATTTTACGTATGATTAAAGAAATGTGGAAAAGAACACCAGAACTCTTTTCTTGGATTAAGAAAAAAAGACCAGATTCTGGTCTAAAGTAATGAAGAAAGACTTTGTAGGAATTGTTGTTTAGCAGAAGAATCTAATGAGTTATAATATTGTTCAAAAAGAACACCTAACCCAACTAAAATTGTTTCTTCTTGAGAAGCAATTCCTTCATCAATGGTTTGTTGTAATTTTGAGGCTGAAAAGCCTTTTAAATTCATTAATAATGCTTCACGCATAGAATCACCCTTTCTTATATAATATGGGATAGATTATTTATTTTATACAGAGGAATTTATGGAAAAATATCAAATAAAATTACAAGAAAATATAATAGAATATGAATTGAATTATAAAGCAATACGTTCATTATATTTGAAAGTCGAACAAGGAAAATTGATTGTTAAGGCACCTATGTCAATGTCTAAAAAGACAATAGAACAATATATTATTAAATACCAAGATAAGATATTAAAACAAATACAAACATATACACCATATCTATTACCTAAAGAAAATGGATATGTCGATATATTTGAAACAAGATATAAATTAGTTGTTAGAGATGTTGGAAAGAAACAATGTGCAATACATAAAGATTGTGTGTATGTTTATGATCAAGATATAGAAAAATGTTTAAATATTTATTTGAAACAAATACTTTTATCTTATATTGAAGAAAGAGTTATTTATTATCTAGCAAATCATTTTAATTTGAATATGCCAAAAATAGTTATAAAAAAATATAAAGGACGTTGGGGCAGTTGTTTTTATAAAGATAACACAATTTCTTTTCATCAAGGACTTGTTCACTTAAATAAAGATTTGATTGATTATGTGATTGTGCATGAATTAACACACTTTTTACAACCTAATCATTCACCACTTTTTTATCAAGAAATGGCGAAAGTTATGCCTGATTATCAACGTAGACAAAAAATATTGAAGGAGAAACATGTATGATTACATCACTACAAAATGAAACAATTAAATCATTAATAAAATTAAAACAAAAAAAATATCGTGATGAAACTAATACTTTTTTAATAGAAGGTTTTCATTTAGTTGAAGAAGCAAGAAAATCTCATAAAATCTTAAAAATAATTACAACCTTAAATGAGACGTTTTTAGAGGACACAATCTATGTTAGTGATCATGTTATGAATAAATTAGCTTTTACTAAAACACCACAACCTATTATGGCTTTATGTCAAAAAAATGATACCAATATGATTTGTAAAGAAGGAAAACGTTATTTATTGTTGGATAGATTACAAGATCCAGGAAATGTTGGAACCATTATGCGTACAGCTTTAGCTTTTGGCTATGATCAAATCATTATGTCACCAGATTGTGTTGATTTATATAACGATAAGGTTGTTCGATCAACCCAAGGGGCTTTGTTTCAAATGGATGTATATGTGTTAGAATTAAATAAAGCAATAGAAAAATTACATGAACAAGATGTAAGTGTTTATGGAACTTGTTTACAAAATGCTTCAAGTATTGAAATGTATCAAGCAAAAGATAAAATGGCATTTGTTATGGGAAATGAAGGACAAGGAGTAAGTCAGGATGTATTAGATATCTGTGATCATTTACTTTATATTCCGATACAATCTGTTGAGTCTTTAAATGTAGGAATAGCTGCAGCTATTACAATGTATCATTTTAGATAAGTCACTATTTAAAAAATAGTGATTTTTTAATATAATAAAATAACTTTATAAAGTGAAATTATTGTCAAAAAAATGCTTTTTATCAAATGAAATATCACTAAAAGTCATATTATTGCACATTTAGATGAAAAAGATTATCTTTTTGTGTAAATGTTTTCATTGTATAATGAACGTGGGTTAGGAGGGGAAAAGCGTGAGATTATATTCAATAATGAAAGATTTTAAAGAAAAGGCTGAATATCTTTCTGTAGATTATTTTGTTTCTCAATATCAGGTTTCAAAAAGAACAATTCAAAACGATCTTTCATATCTTATGCAAGTTTCACCTCGTAAAGGTTTTAGACTTCATATGAAAAGAGGGCAAGGGTATTTGTTAGAAATAACAAATGAAGTTTTGTTGGATGAATTTATGGAATCTTTGAATACAGAATTCTTTGTTTCTACAAAAGAAAGGCCGGCTCATATTTTAGCGTTTTTATCGATTCAAGAAGATTATGTTTCAATGGAAAAAATTGCTGATATGTTTCAAGTGTCTAAAACAGTAATTAAGAATGATATGGATGATGTTGTTAAACTGGCCCGATGTTATCATTTTGAAATAGAAAGAAAGCATCATTATGGTGTGAAAGTGATTACCCAAGATAAATATATGAAAGCTTATCTTGTTGATGAATATAGTAATCAAGATTATATAGTGCAAACTGCTGTTAATGATGTTGTTAAAGATTTTAAATTTATTGAAGATTACTTTGTACAGTTGTTGATACAAGAGAATATGAATATGAATTATAACGAATTATTGAATATTACAGAATATTTAAAAGTTATGGTTTATAGATCATTGCTTCAATCAGAGAAAAAAGAAGAGTTTCATTTTTTAAATCATACGATTCATCGTTTGGGGAAATCATTGATTGATATTCTAGAAAAAATATATAGTGTTTCTTTTTCGCAAGGAAGTATTGAAGAATTGTTGCTTATTCTTAGTAAAAATGTGAGAAAACGTATCGAAAATGTTGGTTTTAGTGATACGCTAGAAAATGATATTATGATATTTTTACAAGGAATAGATGAGATTTATGAAACATCATTTCTTAAAGATGAAGATTTTAAGAGATTTCTAATGGCTCATGTCACTTTGTTGATAGATCGTTTGCATGATAAGATTTCTTATAAAAATGAACTTGCTAATAAATTAAGTATTACAAATCCAATGATTTTTAATATTGCGATTCAATTTTGTAGTATGTTAAAAGAAAAATATAATGTTGAATCGACTTTTGATGAAATTGGATTTGTGGCTATGCATTTTGCTGGGCATATGGAAAAAGAAAAACAATGGAAATTGCAATCATATAATCGTATAGGTGTTGTTTGTTCTTCTGGTGGAGGAAGCGCATATATGATTAAACTTCAAATTGAATCATTATTTCCTAAAGGACAAGTTCAGACATTTTCTTTCTTACAACAGCAAGATTTATTAGAGTTTAATCCGGATTTAATCTTTACAGTTATGCCGTTATCTTTTGAAGTTCAAGTTCCTATTATTTTTATTAAAGAACTGTTAGATGATAAAGATCTTAATAGAATTAAACAACTTCTTCAAATTGAAGATTATGATCCTTATACATTAATTAAGAATGATCCAGTTTATTTCTCGTTCTTCTCAAAAGATTTCTTTAGAGTTGTTAGAGATGATGATTATGAACATTTAATTTATGGAATGGCAATAGAATTAGAAGAAAAAGGTTATGGAAAAGAAGGGTTTGCTGAGCTTGTCTTAAATCGTGAATCCTACATAAGTACAATTTATATGAATGGTATATGTATTCCCCATCCTCTTGAAACGGATGCATTAAAGAATATGATTTCGATTTGTGTTTTAGAAGAACCATTTTTGTGGAAAGGTAAAGAAGTTAAAATTGTCTTTATGATTTGTCTGAAAAAAGATCAAATTGAAATGTATAAGGTTTTAACAACAAAACTTTATCAACTTATGCATGAAAAGAAATATATAGATCGTATTATTGGTGTTAAATCTTTTGAAGAAATGATGGTAGTGATGAAAGAAATGGGAGGTGTTAATCATGAATAGTAGATTGCTTAAAGAATTGAGTGATGCGGATAGTATCGCATCTTGTGAAAATGAAGTGAGAAGTATTCTATATAAAGAATTAAAGGAGTATAGTGATGATATTTTCTTTGATTCTTTAGGAAGTATTATTTTTCATAAAAAAGGAAATGGTAAAAATCCTTTAAAGATTATGTTTTGTGCTCATATGGATGAAGTAGGGTTTATTGTTAGGCATATTTCTGATATCGGTTTTGTTTATGTCATGACACTTGGTGGGGTACTTGATAAAAGTAAAGAAATGCAAGTGGTTAGAATTACAACTGATGATGGTCGTAAAGTCGAAGGATTGCTTAACGTCACTAAAGATAGTGATGGTAAAGTGAAAGATATGTATGTTGATCTTGGGTGTGATAGTGCTCAAGAGGTTAAAGATTTAGGTGTTGATGTTGGAAATATGGTATGTTTTGCATCAAGTATGCGCCAAATTCAACCAAAGGTTTATATGGGAAAAGCGATGGATGATCGTAGTGGATGTTATGTGATTACAGAAGCAATGAAACAAATAGCTGATTGTGAAAATGATTTGTATTTTGTTGGAACAAGTAGTGAAGAAGTTGGTGTACGTGGTGGTAAAACGGCAACTCATTTGATTAATCCTGATATTGTATTTGCAATTGATGTTGCCAATAATCCTGAGTTAGTTAAGAATTATACAAATCATCGATTAATTGGACAAGGACCAATGATTGTTCATTATGATAAGACAATGGCACCAAATAGAAAATTACTTGCTTATGTTAAAAATATTGCATCAAAACTTGATATTCCTTATCAAAGCGATATGTTAAGTGGTGGTGGAACTGATGCTGGAAATGCGCATTTAGAAGCTGGAGGACGCTTGGCTTTGGTTCTTGGAATTCCACTACGTTATTGTCATGGTTCTTATTCAATGGTGCATAGTGATGATCTTGCCCATTTGATAAAACTTGTTTGTGGATTATCACAAATAAAATATTCCGAATGTCAAAATATGAGAAATTTTATGGAGGGTTAAAAAATGACTGAAATGGAAAAAATTGTTGTTGGAATGATTTCTTCAGCTGGTCAAAGTAAAGCAAAGGCTTTTGAAGCGTTGAAGAAAGTGAGAACTGGAGAGTATGATGAAGCAAGAAAATTACTTGATGAAGCAAGAGAAGCTGATGTTCAAGCTCATCAAATTCAAACTGATCTTATCAGAGCCGAAATGTCAGGTGCCGAAGATAAGCCAGAAGTTGGGTTATTAATGGTTCATGCTCAAGACCATTATATGACTTCTCAATTAGCGAGAGATCTAATTGAAGAAATGATAAATGTATTTGAAGCAAAGGAGGGAAAATAAAATGAAGGTTGTATTATGTTGTGCCGGTGGTTTTTCAACAACTATGTTAATGGACAGTATGAAAGCTACAGTTAAAAACAGTGCAAAGTTAAATGAAGCAGATTTTAGTTTTATTGCTATTCCTGTTGATTTATTACAAAGTGAAGTTGAAAACTGTGATGTCTTAGTTATTGGACCACAAATTGCTCATAAATTGGATTATATTAAGCCAATTATTGATCCTTACAAAATTCCTTATGTAATTGTTGATCAAGATACATATGGAAAAATGGATGGAGCAACTGTTATGAAACAAGCCTTAATTGCTCGTAGAAAAGCAGATATGGCTAAATAAAAAAACAAATTAAGGGAGGAAAAGAAAATGTTTAACGCATTTGAGTCATTTATGACAAAGTATTTAACACCACTTGCAAACAAAATGGATAAACAAATTCATTTAAGTGCTGTTAAAAAATCAATGGTTGCCTTAACACCATTGTTAATTGTTGGTAGTTTCTGTTTGATCCCAGAAGCTATTCCTAACATGATTGGAGAAAGCAATCCAATTTCAGTTTGGATCTTAAACAACTTAGATATTATTTACATGCCTTATAACGTAGGTATGGCATTAATGTCAGTTTATGTTACTGCAATTATCGCATATCATTTAGCTAATTCTTATAAACAAGATATTCCTGGTTCAATCAGTATGGCTTTGATTTCATACTTGATGATTGCTTATCAAACTAAAGAAGGTGGGGGAATAGATACAACTTTCTTTGGACCTAAAGGTTTATTTGCAGCTATGTTTGCATCAATTATTGCTGTTGAATTATTCCGTTGGTGTAAAAGTAAAAACTTTACAATTAAGATGCCAGAATCTGTACCAGATTTCGTATCTCGTTCATTTGAAATGATCCCAATTTCAGTTATCGTTATTGGTTTCTTCTTAATTGTACGTGTTGTTTGTCTTAACGTGTTCAACACAATGCCACCTCTAATCTTTACAAACTTATTAGCACCATTAGTAGGATCTATGGATAACCCATTAGCATATATTTTCTTAAGAATGTTACAATGCTTATTATTCTTCTTTGGTATCCATCCATCAGTATTAAGTCCAATCACAAGTCCAATTTCAACTTCATTCTTAGCTGAAAACGTAGCTGCTGCTCAACAAGGACTTGCTTTACCACACTTCTATACTCCTGGACCTGAATCAGCATTCGGGAACTTCACAGGAACTGGAGTTACATTTGGTTTAGTATTCTGGTGCTTATTATCTAAGAATAAGGCTTTAAAACAAGTTGGACGTGTTGCATTGATTCCAGCATTATTTGGTATTAATGAACCAATTTTATTCGGTGCTCCAATCGTATTGAACCCTGTATTCTTCATTCCTTACGTAATCTTTGGTGGTCTTATCGGAAGTTTCGGTGCATTAGCAATGCATTTTGGTATTATGGAAAAAGCTATTTATCAACCACCTTATGTTGGTGTCTTCTTAGAAGGATATTTAACTAACTTAGATTATATGTCAATTGTAGTTAATGCTGCACAAATGATTGCTTCAATCCTTGTGTGGTATCCATTCTTTAAGATTTATGAAAAACGTTATGGTCAAAATGAAGCAAATAAAGAAACTAAATCTGTTATCTCTGATGAAGATGCAGCATTATTAGATGATTTAGACTTAGACTTTTAATCAAAGGGCAAGCGTACGCTTGCCTTTATATTTACAATGAGGTAAAAATATGGCAAAAAGAATAGATAAAGTTCAAGAGTTTTTAAATAAAAAAAATATTGATGCTTTGCTTTTAAAAAGCAAAACAATGAAAAAGTGGATGTCAACTATGTTAGGTAGTGGATGTAAAGTTTTAATTACCAAAAACAAAGGATATTTGATTTTAGATGGTAGATATATTACAGAAGCTAAAGAAACAGAATTTGATTTGGAAATTATTCTTCATAATCCTCATACGACAGGTAGAAATTACTTGGCTGCAGTTGAAAAAATATTAAAAGATGAAAATTGTCAAACACTAGGTGTTGAAGCAGATGAAGTTTTGATTAATGAATATAAACAAATGCAAGAATTAGGTGTAGATATTTGTTTGTTAGATGATGATATCATGAATCTGAGAATTGTTAAAGATGCTGAAGAAATTGAAGCAATGAAAAAAACAATTGCTTTAACAGATGAAATCTATGCGAAAGTATTAAAACATATCAAAGTGGGCATGAGTGAATATGAAATCAGTGCTTTGGTTCAATATTATGCGATAGCCACTGGAGCACAACAAATGTCATTTGATACTGTTGTATCAAGTGGTGAAAGAACAGCCTTACCACATGGAAGACCGAGTGGTAGGTGTGTTAAAGCTCATGAGCCGATTATGATTGATTTTGGTATTCAATATGAAAACTATCAATCAGATATGACACGTGTATGTTTTATTGGGGAACCTAAAGAAGAATACAAGAAAATCTATGATCTTGTTTTAAAAGCACAGTTGGCCGGGCTTGCTGCTATTAAAGCTGGAGCAAAAGCCAGTGATTGTGATAAAGCTGCCAGAGATGTGATTGAAGCAGCGGGGTATGGTGAATATTTTGACCATGGTTTAGGACATGGTATTGGTGTGACTGATAGTGGTGAAGGGCCTATTTTAAATAGTAAAAGTTCTACTGTTTTGAAAGATGGGATGATGATGTCATGTGAACCAGGAGTATATATTCCTGGATTAGGTGGAATTCGTATAGAAGATGATGTTTTAATCATTGATGGTAAAGGTGTGCCATTGAATAAAACAACAAAAGATTATATAATATTGGAGGAAAAGTAAATGAAATATAATTTTGATGAAGTTCATAATCGTTTAGGAACTTATTGTACACAATGGGATTATATTGAAGATCGTTTTCAAAAAAAGGATTTGATTCCTTTCTCTATTTCTGATACAGATTTTATTATTCCAAAACCAATTACAAAAAAAATTCATGAAGTTGCTGATCATCAAATTTATGGATATACAAGATGGAATCATCATGATTTTAAATCTTCAATTACATCTTATTATAAAAGACGTTTTGATACTCATATTGAAGAAGATTGGATTTTATATAGTCCATCAGTTATGTATTCAGTATCATTGTTAATACGCTTGTTAAGCCATCCAAAAGAAAAAGTATTAACAATGAATCCTATGTATGATGCATTTTTTAATGTGATTAGTGAAAATGATAGAGAACTTGTTTCTCATAATCTTGTGAAAAAAGATGGGACTTTCTTTATTGATTTTGATATTTTTGAAAAACAAGCAAAAGAAAGTGCTATTTTACTACTTTGTTCTCCACATAATCCAACTGGAAGAATTTGGAGTGATGAAGAATTAAGAAAAATGATAGATATTTGTAAAAAATATCAAGTCAAGATTATTTCTGATGAAATACATATGGATATTCAAGTGAAAGATGCAAAACATAGACCATTAATGGGATATTTAAATGAATATGATGAACTTTATACTGCAAGTTCTTCTAGTAAAACATTAAATACACCTGGGTTGATTGGATCATATGTGATGATTCCAAATGAAAAGATAAGAGATGAGTTTATTGGTATCACACGACGAAGAGATTTCTTGAATTCTGCAAGTATTTTAGGAATGTATGCTACAATGATTGGTTATACACAATGTGATGATTATATTGATCAGTTAAATGAATATATTCAAGGGAGCATGGAATTAGTAGAAAACTTTATTCATGAGAATTTACCTGACTTTAAGTTTGAAAGACCTGAAGCAACTTATTTGGCTTGGATTGATGCCAGAGATGTTCCTTTTACTGCTGATGAGATACAAGATGCATTAGTTAATGTAGGTGGGGTTGCTATTATGAAAGGTGAAACTTATGGCGAAAATGGAACGAAATATTTAAGAATGAACTTAGGTTGTCCTCGTTCTAAGATAGAAGAAGGTTTAAAACGCTTTAAAAAAGCGATGGATTATTTATATAATAAATAGGAGGAGAAGTTTTATGCGAAATTTATGGAGAAAATTAACGTTTTGGTTAGATAGAAAACCATCGAAAGTCCCTTTTTCAACACGTGCAATTGCTTATGCGATTGATTGGGCATTAGGTGGAATTATTTGTGGATTACCAGCTGTTGCGATTTATGGAATGGTTACAAAACGTAGTGATATGTTTAGTGATTTATATGTCTTTGCAGCTTTAGGATTTGAAAAATGGTGGGGATATGTTGCGGGTATACTATGTCTTATAGCTGGAGTTATTTACTTAGTTTATGTGCCATATAAAGTTTATCCAGGACAAACATTAGGAAAACGTATCATGAAACTTAAAATTGTGAGAATAGATTGGCAACCGCTAGATGTAAAGACTTTAGTTTTAAGACATGTTGTTGGTTTGTTGCTTATTGAAAGTGTTGCAGTTGTTGTTGCAAGATATTATAGACAAATGATAGTTTTGTTAACTATGTCTTCTATAGGTATTTATGCTGATTACTTTTTATCGGCGATTGGAGCTTTTTTCACAATGATTTCTGGTTCAATGGTTTATACAACTCCTTCTAGACGAGCTATCCATGATTATATTGCTCATACAATGGTTGTTGATGTTGATGAAAAACCACCTGTAAAAAAAGAAAAAAAACGTAAAAACAAACATAAAAAAGCATAAAATAGCAATCTTTCTTTAATGGATATTAAAAAAGAGCATTGTCTTTAATTTATAAAGATGATGCTCTTTTTAACACAAAAAGACAAGCTTAACTTGTCTTTACACAATTTGCCATGGATTATCTTTGTTTTCATATGTTGCTTTACTACTCATTATAGAATATTCTACCATATCGCTGACAGCTTGATTTGTAAAAAAGGCAGTATGCGGTGTTAATAATACATTTGGGAAAGAACGTAATATAGCTAATTGTCTATGGCTGATAACTTCATTTTTGTATTCTTTATAGTAAAGATGTGATTCATTTTCAACAACATCCAAGGCTGCATAACCAATTTTTTTGTTTTCTATTGCTTCAATCATATCATCAGTATCAATTAAAGTACCACGTGCAGTGTTAATAATCACAACACCATCTTTCATTGTCGATAAAGAATCTTTATTAATCATGTGATATGTTTCTTCGATACTAGGAGCATGTAATGTAATAACATCACTTTCTTTAAATAATTTTTCTAATGATACATATTCAATAGTATCCTTTATTTTTTCATTTGGATAAATATCATAAGCAATAATATGGCAAGAAAACCCAGATAAATATCTAATCACTTCTTGACCAATTTTACCAGTACCTATAACCCCAACAGTTAAATGAGTTAATTCTTTACCTCTAATATTGTTTAAACTAAAATCTTGAGAAGCAAATCTTTCAACAATTAGTTTTATATTTCTTAGAGCCATTAAAATTAGCATAACAGTATACTCTGCAACACTAGCAAGTGAATAACTGACATTACCAGCATGAATACCATATTTTTCACATGCCTTTAAATCAATGTGATCAAAACCAATTGTTCTTGTGGAAATATAAATGACCCCATATTCTTTTAATTTCTCAATGATTTTTTCATCAGTTTTTGTAGTCATTATACTCACAGCTTGAGCATTTTGACATTCATGAACAGTTTCTAATGTTAATGCTTCTCTACTGATACTTACTTCAATTTGATATTTTTTTGAGAATGTCTGAATAAAATCAATTTCGTCATCTCTAACACTGAAAAAAGCTATTTTCATAAATACAACCTCCTTTTGCAAATATTATTATAGGAAAGAAATATGATTAAAAAAAGATGAAAAACTGCATTTTAAAGTGCAAAATAGAAACACTTGTACTTAGTAAAAAATATATTTTTTTTATTTATATATTTAAAACTGTTGATTAAAAAAAGTAAAGATTAACCGAGTTGGTATTTGATGTGTTTTTTATAAAGATATATAATTTAATCAAAGATCCATTTCTTTTACAACAAATAGTTTCCATAAAAAGTGCAAACTAAAAAAGGCTTGTCTTTCGTTAAAAAGTTGGCTATAATAGATAAGTAAACACGAAGATAAGGACAAGTAGATAAAGAAATTGTACAAGAGAGGAAAACATAAGCTGAAAGTTTTCTTACAAGGCATTTATTGAATTCACCTTGGAGTGCGACTAATCATCGCCGTTACACAACGTTACTGTGAATTAAGGGCATAACTATTGTTATGAATTAGGATGGTACCGCGATTATGATCGTTCCTATGTGGAATGATCTTTTTTATTTGGAGGAGGACTATATGGACGAACTATTAAAGATTAAAGAGGAAGCATTGAGTAAAATTGAAGCTTGTTCAACTTTGAAAGAATTGAATGATTTGCGTGTTTTTTACTTAGGTAAAAAAGGACCAATGCAAGCAGCTATGAAATCAATGAAAGATATGTTACCAGAAGAAAGAGCTTCTTTTGGACAAGTATCAAATAAAGTAAAACAAGAAATCACTCAAGCTATTGAAAATAAGAGAAGTGCTTTAGAAGAAGCAGAAATGAATGAAAAATTAAAAAATGAAAAGATTGATATTACTTTACCAAGTACAACATTACCATTAGGTAGTATTCATCCATTATCAATGATTAAAGAAGAATTAGAAGAATTGTTTATTGGTATGGGTTATAGTGTTGCAGAAGGACCAGAAGTCGAAACTGATCACTTTAACTTTGAATTAATGAACTTACCAAAAGATCACCCTGCTAGAGATATGCAAGATACTTTTTATATTGATGAAAATACATTAATGAGAACACATACTTCACCAGTTCAAGCACATGTTATGTTAGCTGCCGAAGGGAAAGGACCTATCAAAGTCATTTGTCCTGGTAAAACATATCGCCGTGATGATGATGATGCTACACATTCTCATCAATTCGCACAATGTGAAGGATTAGTTATTGATAAAAATATTACAATGGCTGATTTAAAAGGTACTTTAGAATTGTTTGCGAAAAAGATGTTTGGTGAAAAACGTGAAATTCGTTTAAGACCATCTTATTTCCCATTTACTGAACCAAGTGTTGAAGTTGATATTTCTTGTTATAATTGTGATGGAAAAGGATGTTCAATGTGTAAACATACAGGATGGATTGAAATTTTAGGAGCTGGTATGGTTAATCCTAAAGTTTTAGAAATGTGTGGTTTTGATAGTGAAGTATATCAAGGCTTTGCTTTTGGAATTGGATTAGAAAGAGTTGCCATGTTGAAATATGGTATTGATAATATTAGAGATTTTTATAATGATGATTTAAGATTCTTAAATCAATTCACAAGAAAGGATTAGATTATGGAAGCAAGTTTAAAATTATTAAATCAATATGTAAAAGTTGATGATTTTTCAGCAGAAGAAGTGGCTAAAAAATTAACATCAATTGGTCATGAAGTTGAAGGTATGCATGTCTTTGCAAGAGGTGATAAACTTGTTGTCGGATATGTAAAGGAAAAAGTTGCACATCCTGATAGTGATCATTTAAATGTATGTCAAGTTGAAGTTGCTCCTGGTGTTGTAAGCCAAATTGTTTGTGGGGCACCAAATGTTGATGCTGGACAAAAAGTTATCGTGGCATTACCTGGATGTGATTTAGGTGAAGGATTTAAAATCAAAGAAAGCAAGATTCGTGGTGTTGAATCAAATGGAATGATTTGTTCAATTGCTGAACTTGGTATTGATAAACGTTTATTAAAAGAAGAAGATACAGCTGGTATTCATGTTTTAGATAGTGATGCACCTGTTGGTGAAGATGCTTTAAAATACATGGGTTATGATGATACAGTTTTAGAAATTGGATTAACACCTAACCGTGCTGATTGTATGGCTATGATTGCTTTGGCTTATGAAGTTGGAGCGTTGTTAAATCGTGAAGTTCAAATACCAGAAGTCAAAGAAATGAATGAATTAGATAGTGAAATTACTGTTCATGTAGAAACTGATCTTTGTCCTTTCTTTGGTGCTAAATTAGTTAAAGGTGTGACTACAAAAGAATCACCTGAATGGTTAAGAACAGCTTTAATGGCTAGTGGTATTAAACCAATCAATAATATTGTTGATATTTCTAACTTTGTGATGCTTGAAACAGGACAACCTATTCATATGTATGATTATGATAAATTAACTCAAAAATCATTTACAATTAAAACTGGTTTCAATCAAAAAGCGATGATGTTAGATGGTAATGAATATGATGTATTACCAGAAGATATTATTGTTTCAACTGATAATGGTATTGGATGTATTGCTGGGGTTATGGGAGCAGAAGATACGAAGATTGATGACAATACAACAAATATCGTGATTGAAGCAGCAACATTTAATGGGGCTTCATTAAGAAATACAGCACGTCGTTTGAATTTATTAACAGATGCTTCTCAACATTATATTAAAGGTTCTATTGATACAGCTAATACACAAAGAGTATTAAATCGTTGTGCATCATTATTAAAAGAATTAGCAGATGCTAAAGAAATTTATAAGAGTGTCACAACACCATATCAACAAGTTCAAAAAGTTATCACATTAACAACATCTCGTGTAAATGGATTGCTTGGTACTGATATTACAACAGAAGTCGTTGCTGATATCTTTACAAGATTACATTTTACTTATACTTTAGAAGGTGAAGAATTTACTGTGACAGTGCCAACTTATCGTAATGATATGACTATGGCTGCTGATTTGATTGAAGAAGTGGCTAGAATGTATGGCTATGATTATATTCCTAGTACATTACCATTAATGGAAATGACAAAAGGAGCATATACACCTGTACAATCTAAAACAAAATTCATTAGACATTTATTAGCGGATTTAGGATTACATGAAGTGACAACTTATACATTAACTTCTCCATCAATGGTTAATGATTTCAATTTATTCCATGAAGCAGAATCTGTTTCATTAATGATGCCATTAGGTGAAGAAAGAAGTGTCACAAGAAAATCAGTGATTCCTTCATTATTACAAGTTATTAATTATAACAATTCTTATGCTAATAAAGATGTATGTATTTATGAATTATCAAATACATATTCAAAAGATACAGAAATTCAAACTTTATCAATCGCATGTTCTGGTTTATATCAAAATGTTGCATGGCAACAAATTCAACAAAAAGCAGATTTCTATTTAGTAAAAGGATTTGTTGAAACAATCTTTAAAAAATTATGTATTGAACCATCAAGATATAATTTAATCCCTGTTGAAGAAAACAATGCTTGCTTCCATCCAGGAAGAAGTGGATATATTCAAATGGGAAAAGATATTGTTGGTGTTATTGGAGAAATTCATCCACGTATGGCTAAGAAATATGGTGTAAAAGACACATATGTAGCAGAATTGAATTTATCAGTATTATTGAATCTAAAAACAAAGGCATTAAAATTTGCTTCTATTCCACAATATCCAACAGTCACAAGAGATATTGCATTAGTTATGGATAGAAATATTCCAACATATGATGTTATCAAGACAATTCAAAAGGCAAGCAAACGTTTGATTTCAAAAACAGAAATCTTTGATATTTACGAAGGTGAACGTATTGAAGAAGGAAAGAAATCAGTGGCTATTGCATTGACTTTCCAAGATCCAACTAAGACTTTAGATGATGCAACAATCAATGAGGTTATGGAAAATATCTTAAAAACTGTAGAAAATGAATATCAAGCTCACTTAAGAGCGTAAGGATAATGGCTGTAATAGATGTATTTATTACAGCCTTTTTAGGAGTATAATATGATGAATAAAGAAAATAGGGATCAACAACCTTCATTGGAAGATATTTATGAATACGTTCATAATGATTTATTAAAATCATTATGTTTAAAATTAAAACAAGATTATCAAGCAAATGAACAAATTGATTTTAGTCAATGTTCATGGGAATATGGTTGGAATGTGAAATTTAAAAAACGTGGAAAGACATTGTGTACCATATATCTAAGAGAAGGTTATTTTACTGTTTTAATTGTTGTTGGACAAAAAGAAAAAGAAGCTATTGAAAAGATATTACCAACAACTTCTGATGTGATTTTAGATATATATCATCAAACTCAAGAAGGAAATCATCAAAAATGGTTGATGATTGACTTAGAAGATCAAGGTCAAGTATATGAAGATGTTTTAAAATTGATTGATATTCGTTATCATAGTTAAAAAAGGCTAAGTTGCCTTTTTTAATTTATATCAACAAAATCTTTATTAATAATACGTTTATATACTTGTAAAGTTGAAGAAGAAATAAGAATGGCTAGTGCTAAAGAAATACTTACACCAAATGTTGTTAAGAAAGTTTCCATAAATAAATCATTCATGCCTTGTACAGCATACAACATTGTATAATAGATTCCTTTACCAGGAACTAAGGGAAAACAACCAATAATAATGAAAAATGTCGCAGGAGCTTTATAACGTCGAGCAAGCATTTCAGAAATTAAAGCAACGCATAACATTGCTACAAAGTTTTGGATATAAATATTGTGTATTGGTCTTAACAATAAATAAATTATCCAGCCTATTGTTCCTACCAAGGAACCTAAAAGTGAAAAATGGAAATGCTGATGACTTCTAAAAATAAACGATAAACCTATACATCCTAAAAAAGCAGCAATACATTGAATAATATCATTCATTTAGGCACCTCCTAGAATCATCATCATAATCCCAACTCCAATGGCTATACTTGCAGCAATAAGTATAGCTTCTGCCATACGAATTAATCCTGAAAGAAAATCACCATTTATAATATCACGGAAACTGTTTGTGATAGCAAGACCGGGAACTAATAACATTAAAGATCCAATAATCGCAGCATGTTGATTGAATATCAGTTGAAGTCGATAGGCAAAAATAGCAATCGTGGTTAAAACCATGCTTGATATAATTGTTCTAACAATGCTATTGATTCCAAGCTTTTCTAAAAGATAAATCAAATAATATAAAATATAACCAATAACTCCAGAAAGAATCGTTTCTCTTATTCCACCACCAAAGAAAATACAAAACATAGCAGCAGAAATAACATAACCAATTTTTATATATGTGAGATTAAGTTTTGATGATTGGATACGTTCAATTTCTTGATTGATTTGAGATAATTGAAGTTGATTATTACTGACATTTCTGACAAGATTATTAAGGTCATATAAGTGATCTAAATGAATGCGATTATAATGAGAACGTCTAGAAGATGTGTATAAAGTTCCATCTTTTAATGTTAAAGTTATAGTAAAATAAGATGGTACAGCAAAAATATGAATATTTTGAAAACCAGCACCTTGACACATTTTGTTTAATGATTCTTCAATTCTATAGATTTCTGCACCATGTTTTAATAAGAGATATCCGATTTGATTAATAGCCTCTAATGTTTCTAGTTCGTTTGTCATTTTTTATCACCTGAATATTATATAACATAAAAAAATAGTCTTGCATAGACTATTTTGAGTTAAGTTTTTGATAAGGAAAACCTTGATATTCTTTTTTGGTTGTAGATTGAGAATCTTGGCTAATTAATGATAATAACTTTGTTGCTTTAAATTCGATATCTAATGCAGGATGTTGATATGATGAAAAACGAGTAACTAAATGATAAGGACATGTTTTTTTGATTTTGTTTAAATATTTTCGACCTTTTTGATTCATACCTAAAACACGTAAATAATCAATGTTCATAGCATTTTGAATATCTTCTTTGGTATTTTTCATTAAGATATGAATTAACATTCTTTGAATACGAGGGCGTGTATATCGTTTAGATGATAAAGCTTGAATAAGTTCTTCCATAGATGATACGTCTTGTATTGCTTGACAAAGCACATTTTCTAGACCTTCTTCAACAAGGTGATATTGTTTGATTTGAGAAGGTGAAGATATTAAAAGCTGATATTTTAAATAAGGGAAAAAAGCATCTAAATGATATAGGTCATTGTTATAATAGTTGTGATATGGCAATGAATTTGCAAAGTCTTGATGATTAAAAATAGCATGGCGAATAGCAGTTGCACTAGCTATGTTTTGTATTTGAGTGTCATGATAATGATTTGTACGTTTTAAACAGTGTGGAGTTATAGAATAGTGATGAGAAACAATTTCTTTGACATAACTTAAACCAAGTAAATCATTAGGCGTTTTAATTTCATGATTTAAAATTGTTTTTAAAGCATAATTACATGCATCAGGGTATCGTGTTCCTTTTTGCATTGCTTCTTTAACAAGAGTATTATATTGTTCATGATGATTTTCGATGGTAGTTGCAATATCGACAAACGTTTGAATTTTACCATCCTCACTACCAAAACAAATGTCTGTGACACCAATCGCATGTAATAAATCAATTGCCCCTTTAGCAAAATAATCAGCACTTTGGACAGCGTAAACAAAGGGTAGTTCAATTAATAAGTCAATACCATAATCAATTGCAATTTGAGCACGAGTCCATTTATCAATAATAGCAGGTTCACCACGCTGTACAAAAGAAGATGACATAACGGCGATGCAGTAATCACATTGTGTTATTTCTTTAGCTTTTTGAATATGATAAATATGTCCATTATGAAATGGATTATATTCTACAATTAAACCTAAGACTTTCATTCTCTCACTCCTCTAACATAGTTTAACACAGTTGTTTTATGTTTATAAAGTTTTTTATATAAAGAATACATTGAATTGAAAATAATTAATGATATAATTAAGATATAAAAATAATATAAATAATAAAAAGAGGGAAAACTATGAAAAAATTAATTTGGATCTTATGTTTGGTGTTGGTTTTTATATCTGGTTGTTCAAACGCTAAAGAAACATTACCTGCTTTAGAACCAGATCAATATCTTTATGAAGTTAAAGATAAAAATGGTAATCACTTGTATTTATTAGGAACAATGCATATTGGTGCGAGTCCAATTGATATTGATGGCTTGTTAAAAGAAGCTTATGATCAAAGTAATCGCATTGTTTTTGAAATTTTATTTGATATGACTGAACAAGAACTTATTGATATTAATACAGCAATGCTTAAAAATCCAGTCAGTGATATTCAAAGTGAACAAATGGATAAGATTTGGAAAGAGTTTGATGATACTTATACGATGGTATCGGATGGTTCAAAACAATTTAATGCTATGTACAATGTCTCATTAGCAAGTCAAGAAATTTATAATGATTTAGAATTAAAGTCACAATATGGTGTTGATGAAACATTATATAATCAAGCAAAGCAAGATAAGAAAACATTGGAAGCTATAGAAGGAACATCTATGCAAGCTGAAGTTATGAGAGAAATGGGTGAAAAAGCTCCAATGTTGATGCTTATTTCAATGCTTGATAAAGAGGCTCAAACAAAAGCGATTACGGATATGATGAAGGCGTACAGTGAAGGAAGTATTGATGAAGCTTATTTTGAGGATGAAAATGAGATAGATGAGAGTCAAATTCCAGAGGAATATCGTACTGGAACACTTAATCAAGAAATGAAAGATTATCAAAATATTTTAATAGAATCTCGTAATGATGGTATGTTTGATAAAGCAAAAGAATATTTGAAAGATAATAATACATTACTTGCTGTTGGAGCAGGACATGTTATTGGTGATAATGGTTTAGTTCAACAATTTATTGATGCGGGATATGAAGTGACAAAGCTTTCTAATGAATCAAAATAAAGATATTTTATCTGTAAGGTCTGTTCTTAAAAAAGAATAGACTTTTTATTTGCTAATTAGCGGTGCTTTTTCGATAAAATACAGTAAATTTTGATTGACATATGGACTCGTTTTATATATAATTGGCTATGCGGTGTAAAGGGTGATTTTTTTGAAGTGGAATTTACAATGGATTGTTAAACAAATTGATGGGCGTTTTTCTTTTGATGAAAAACTTACATTTCCTGATGAAATGTTCCACAATTTATCTCAAATCAATGGTTTGAAAGATGTTCATGTTGTAGGACAAGGACGTCTGGATATGAAAAATCGTCAATTATACGTTGATTTTAATGTAAAAGGTCAAATGATTCTACCATGTGCCGTTTCTTTAGAAGATGTGAATTATCCATTTGATATTGAATCTACAGTGATTTTTGCTTTTTATAAGCCTCAAGAAGATGAAGAATTGATTGAAGTGAAAAGGGATACCGTAGATTTAACTCCTGTTGTTTTTCAGGAAATTATGATGGAAGTTCCGATGCGTGTTGTAAAAGAAGGCGCAACTTTGAAAACCAAAGGCAATGGTTGGAAAGTACTAAATGAAGAAGATGATAGTCAAGAAGAAGATTATATTGATCCTCGTTTGGCTAAACTTAAAGATTATTTTAAGGATAAAGAATAAGGAGGTGTACCTATGGCAGTACCACAAAGAAGAGTTTCAAAAACAAGAAGAAATAAAAGAAGAACACATGATAAGTTAACTGCACCAGCAGTTGTTGTTTGTCCTGAATGTGGAGAATACAAATTATCTCATAGAGTATGCAAACACTGTGGAACATACAACGGTAAAAAAGTGTTATAAAAACTGCCCCTTATTCAAGGGCTTTTTTTATACCTTTTTTATTTTTAACTCCCAAATATATAGGCTCTGTGTCAAGAGTGGAGGGGAAGTAACTGAATAAGTTACTTCCTTTGTTTATATAATGTCAAATCTAAAGCCAAGATGTAGAAGTATTCTTTTTCTTAGGTTTTGAAAATATCTATAG
>Ga0129317_1001234_pt1 | contig 20053 bp, 10 predicted proteins | sample Cm1ome_FD_94430 | JGI IMG/M metagenome (GOLD analysis project Ga0129317, IMG submission 94430) | Eastern black-and-white colobus group fecal microbial communities from Wisconsin, USA - Cm1105 metagenome | ecosystem: Host-associated > Mammals > Digestive system > Large intestine > Fecal | place... | reverse complement strand
ATCCTTGAACTCCTCATTGATCTGAGTCCAGATCTTCAGGAGCTTGGGCTTGATATCATCATAAGCGTTCACGAGGTCACTTCTGTTGATCCAGTTCTCATGGTGAACGTTGAGGATGATGTACATATCGTTCTTGATACCGTAGTCAACGACTTCCTTTACACGAGCCATCCACTCGGGATCGATGTTATTGTTCTCGTCCAGATGCTGGAACCATGTGGTAGGAACGCGGACTGTGTTGAAGCCCTTAGCCTTCAGAGCGTCGAAGAGCTGCTGATTAGCCTTGGGGCATCCCCATGAAGTCTCGGTCTCAAGACCGGCGCTTTCCAGATCGATAGAACGTGTGGGATCGTTGGGATCGGGCTTTGAGACCTTGGCGTCCAGAGTGTTGCCGAGGTTCCAGCCTATCTTCATATTCTCTGTGATCTCGAAGGCTGACATAGTTGTACCTGCTGCGTCGGCGATATCACCGATCGGAGCAATGCGGAGCGATGAGAACAGACACATAGCCGCAGCTGATATGCTGATCACGCGCTTCACATTTTTTGAGTTTGTGAACATATAATATTCCTCCCTAATATTAATGGGTTTTATCGCGGGATCCAGTGCAGTAAATCCCTCTCTTTTTTTACAACTAAAGTTTAGCACAAACGTAGAATAATGTCAATAGGATTTGTGCAAAATGCAACAATAGTTGCATAGAAATATCGGTTTTGAATTTAGTATAAATGTCTATAAGAAATTCAACAAACAAAACCTGAATATTTCAATTATATTATTTATATATAAAATTTTGCTGTTCAGGTCAAATATGTTCCGACAAGGAGCAAAAAAATTAACTCCGAATTGTTCTGTTCACAATTCGGAGCCTGTCTCATATGTGCTGTCTTATGTATGGGAGGACCTCGTCCTTGTTGAGCTGGAGAGCATATGCGAACTCGTCATAGAGCATATTCTCAGCCTCGTGCAGGAACCTCTCATCGGATGAGCGGAGCTTCTTGTGCTGGGCAGCCAGTTCCTCGCCGTGGATGTATAGGGTCTTGATGAGCCCGATTATCTTTCGGCGGTCGCCCGAGTCGATGATCCTGCGGTACTCCTCCTTGCGACGGGACTCGTCCTCGATCCAGAACATATCCTCCTGCGGCATCCCGCTTATGAGCTCCTCTACCTCGCTGCGTGAGCAGACGCTACTCATGCGGCTTTTGAGGGCTTCGTTGTCGGTGGGGACATAAAATTTATTCTTGTTGTCACTGACGGGGCGAAGAACGTAGTATTCCACGTTTTCGCCGCTGAAATCGTGATCTTCGATGGCGGTTATCACACAAACACCGTATGATGAATAAACAACAGCGTCACCTGCGTTATACATGGTCATGCACCTCCGTAAAAAAAGAGTGCAGCCCTTTATCAACCGGATTTACGTCCTGATAGGGGCTACACGTTGCGTTTGTATTCTTATACAATTATTATAGCACATTTTTGGATGAAATGTCATAGGCATATTAGCCAAATCAGCGGCTTTCTTTTGTGCAAATGGCGCAGGACAGCGGCGCTTGACAGATCTCCGCAGGTGTGGTATAATGGTGAAAATCACATTTTACTGACAAAGAGGCAATAAGTATGTTTTGGAAAATCAGAAACGTACAACTGAAAAAAGGTTATTATTTCCCGTTTACGGGGATAGTGCGCCCTTTTTCAGATTTAGCCGAGTAAAGTGAAAGGCTCTCAAGGTCTGTAAAAGTAAGCGAAAATACGCGCATTATCTCCTTAACTGATGTAATTTACAGTTAAAGGAGATTTTTTTATGTTTAATATAAGAAGGCAGCTCAAAGGGCTGTATCTGTCATCCGTTACGGGAAATCTTTCCCTTACGGGGGCATGGGTGGCACTGCTTGCCGCCAGAGGCTTCAGCCTCGTTGAGATCGGCATTGCCGAGACGGTATTCCACGTCACAAGTATAATATTTGAGCTTCCCTCGGGAGTCATGGCTGACGTTTTCGGCAGGAAGAAGATGCTCATGGTCAGCAGTATCATGCACTTTCTCGGCAGCCTGATAATGATATTCTCAAATGATCTGTTCATGGTCTGCGCTTCCATCGCCTTTCAGGCGCTGTGCTATAACTTCTCGTCGGGCACCGCCGATGCCCTCGCCTACGACTCCATGAAAAAGGCAGGGATACAAGACAGATTTGAGCGGTTCGAGTCAAATCAGCTGGTGATATACAGAGTGTGCAGCGGCATATCCACGCTTTTTGCAGGACTTGCCCTGACAATAGGCTACAGGCTCGCCTACTCCACCGACCTCATCTGCTGTGCGGTGCAGCTCATTGTGCTGTCAACACTGACGGAGACAGGGGGACAGAAAGAAGCCAACGACCACAGCACGCTTATGAGGATAAAGTGCTGCTTTACGGAGAGCTTCTCATTTCTGAGGAGCGCAGGCAGGGCTATGGGACTCATGCTCTGCAATTCCCTTATCGGGGCGCTGGATATACTGCTCCTGTTCTTTTTGCAGGCAAAGCTTCCCGAGAGAGGCATCCCACGCGGAGGGCTCGGGCTTGCGCTGCTGTTCATGGAGACAGGCGGCATCGTAGGCTCGCGGCTGATACTCCGATTTCCGAAAGCGAGGTACAGAACGGTGTTTGCCGTTACTGCCGCTCTTGTGCTGACGGGGCTCCTTGCCGAGCACTCCGCAAGCTATATCATCATGGCACTTGGCGGATTTGCAGCCGCAGTGGGCGATGATGCTTTGCAGGTGCGGACAAATGCGAAGCTCCAGAAGCTGTTTCCCTCGGAACAGAGGGCGACTCTCACCTCAGTGGAGTCCCTGAGCTTTTCGCTGATAATGATAGTGCTCTCTCCAATAGCAGGAGCCATATTCACATACTGGTGATGATGAGAGCAGGCACAGTTCAACGATATAAAAAAGCCATAAGGAAGGCATTCTTCCCTATGGCTTTTTGTTTTGGTATGAAGTGGTATTACTTCTTTTTCTTCTTGTTTTTGCCGCCGTTTTTCTTGGGAGCCGCATGGTGTACGGTGCCCTCAGCCTTTTCAGCAGCATCGTCTGCCGCCTCGGAGACCTCCTCGGCGATATCCTCAGCCTCGTCCTTTATGTCCTCGGCTTTTTCGGCGAGTTCTTCAGCGGCTTCCTCGGCAGTTTCCTCAGCCTCATCTGCCACTTCGGTTATGCCCTCTTTCAGGGAAGCATCGGCGTTCCTGATGAACCTTTCGGCGTCATTAACGGCTTCCTCGGCTTCTTCCTTATCGGACTCGGGGACCGCAACTACCAGCGAAGCCTTTGCCTTTTTCTTGGACTTTTCGGCAGGCTTATCCTCGGCATTTGCCTCGGTCTCAGCGGCTTCGGTCTTTTCCTCGGTGTCCTCGGAGCTGCCCTCAGCCTTTTCGGGCTTGGGCTTTTTCTTCTTCTTGCTCTTGCTCTTTGAAGTCTCAGCTTCCTTGTTGAGCTCGGCAACTATCTCATCAACGGTCTTGTTCTTGAAAAGCTCATTCCTCTTCTTTCTTGCGATGAGGACCTTGTTGTGCTTCTTGTCGTATCTGTAGAACAGTACCAGAGCGATGATGCCGAGAATAAGTGTAACTACTCCCATATTGAATCCGGGAGGAGTATACTTCATGGAAACAGTGTGGTGACCTGCGGGAAGGCGTATGCCTATGAGAGTTCCGAGCACTACCACCTGACCCTCAACGCCCTGCTTGTTTCTGAGCACCTTGGCGCCTGAGTCGGTAGTTTCCTCAACAACGAGGTTTTCGATGGTCTTGCCGTCGATCTGTATCTTCCAGCCGGGCTCATAGGGGATGGTGGTTACCATTACCTGACCGTCCTGAGCGTCGATCTCGCCTACGAGGTGACGGTCGTTGGTCTTGTCCATATCGATCTCCCACTGGTTAGCCTTGAGCTTTGTGATGTCCTCTGTGAATGCTTCCTCGTCGAGGTAGTAGAAGTTGAAGCCTGCATTCTTTCTCACCATGATGTACTCGTTCTGACCTGTGTAGTTGTTGTTGGGACCTGTGGGCGGGATAGTAAGTCTTATCTCTACCTCGTCGCCTGCTTTGAAGGGACCCATTCTTACGATAGGTGAGGAGTTTGTGGTGAAGTACTGACCGTAGCCGTCATAAGCTTCGGTGCCTGTGGTCTGACCTCTGTAAACTCCGTCCTCGCCCTTGACAGCTACCCATACGTTGCACTGACGTCTCATTTCGGAGCCGAGGTGCATATAGATGTTGCCGTCCTTGGGAACAGTTACGTCAACGTTTACAACAGCGTCGTTAACGCCTGCGAAAGCTTCATAGCAGTCGTGCATAGTACCGTTTCCGTCGCCGTCGGGGTCGTTGAAGTAATCGTGGAGATAAACCTTTGAGTCGTCGTAGTTTACGGTGTAGTCAAGGGGAACATAGTACTGCTTGGGCACTATGGGATTTGTCTGGAAGCTGGGGGTGTTGCCCGTCATAGCGCTGAGGAAGTTGTTCAGGCTGTTGAAGGGGTTATCGTTGCCGAGACCCGAGAGCTCCATGATGTCGTCGTCAGCCATGTAGCCGATGTTGAGAGCGTTGGGGTTCTCGTAAACGTCGATATGTCCCTGAACGTCCTTGTCCCTTGTATAGTCTGCCTCGAAGCGCTTGATGTAGGAGGCATCGAGGAGATTGTTGCTGATGTTTGTTCTTGCGGGATCATCGAGAACGTACTTGATACCGAGGATAGAGTCTGCAACAGGGTTGCTTCCGCGGTACTTGGACTCAAAGCTCTGAGTGAAGTAGCCCATAGTCTCGATGAATGTGATAGCTCTTGCGTTCATGACCGAGCTGGAGTGAGAGATACCCCTGAGGTTGTATGCAAGGGGATCGTTTACCATTCTGTCGAAGGTCTTTTCAGCGCGGTAGAAGCCGCCGTCGTATTCCTCAAGCTTCTTTACCACATCGGGAGCAGAGATGATCTCGGTGTAGGTGGACTTGCCTGAGTTGCCGACTTCCTTGAATATCTTTCTGAAGGAGTCGAAGCAGTTATAGCCTGTCTCGAAGAAGATGAGGCAAGCCATTACTATTGTTATGGCATTTCTTGCCTTTTTGGTCTTGGTGTGGCTGTACATATACACACCGATGAGGTAGATAGCGCCCAGTATGAGACCGAAGGCGACGGTTCCGAGCCAGAGCTGCTCGGTAGTATCGAGGGTATCAAGCTTTGCCTTATAGGGGGTGATGGCAACATACTTGTACTTTTCCTCGTTGTAGTTGAACTTCTTCATCATTCCGCAGAATGCGGCGGTAAGGCCGCCTACGGTAACAGCGGATATACCTGCGCTCAGAGGAGTCATCTTGTAGCCGTCCAGCTTTGAAAATGTCTCTGCCGCCATGGATACCAGCACGAATGAGAGAAGGAATGAGTATCTGTAAGGGAGCCAGTTAGGGTCCTGACCGCCGTGCCACAGCATATTGATGGGCTTTACATACATACTGAAGAGGAGGGCAAAGACCATAAGTCCGTAGCCGACCTTCTTGTTGCGCTTTATCTTCTTGTTCATGAAGAACAGGGGGATGAGCACGAATGTGAGAACGCCGCAGTAGATCTCGGGGCGTCCGTAGAAGCGTGTACCCTCGTCCACGTTTACAGAGTAGTACTGGTTGGGAAGCAGACAGGGTAGCAGCTCAAGGGGATTGAACATTGCCTTGTAGCTGTAATCGGGTACTGAGAAGTCGAACTTACCCAGCGCCAGAGCATTGTACACGGGCAGTATCATGAAGCAGCTGCAGAACAGGACTATCACTGTTGACAACACCATAGTGCCGAAGGTCTTGCCGTAGTCCTCTATGCCCTTGAACTTGCGGTTGGTCCCGAAGAACACATAGTAAACAAAGTAAAGTGCGATGAATATGGCTATCATAAAGCCAATATAGAAGTTCGCAACGAACATCATAGCCGTAGGTATGATGTAATTCAGCTTTCGTCCGTCGTCCACCAGATATTCAACGCCGAGGATTATCAGCGGCAGGAATACAGGTCCGTCCACCCACATGGGGTCGATGAGCTGTATCACCACATAAGCCATCATGGCGTACATAGTTGAGAATGCAATGGACTGAAGGGGCTTGAGACCCTTGGACTTCTGTGCGTAGATGCTGAAGGTAAGACCTGCGGCACCCACCTTTGTCATCTGCATTATCATCATGCTCTCGAGGATCATTTTTCTCGGCAGCACCATGATTATCAGTGTGAAGGGGCTTGCGAGGTAGTAGCCTATGATACCCATGAATCCGCCCGAAAGGTTACGGCTCCAGCTGTAGAAGGCACTTCCGTCGCCCCAGAAGTCTCTTCTGAGTGCTTCAAAGTAGTAGATATACTGACCATTGAGGTCGAGGGTGAGCACAGAGCGCTCGCCGAATGGATAGACGCCAAAGCCGATATATGCTATCAGCGTGAGCAGGAAGGGTATCAGGAAGGATGCTACATAAAAAAGCGGTCTGATCTTTTTCCCTCTCTTCTCGGCTATGATGTCTGCGGCAGTTACAGCAGGTTTCTTACTGCCGATCTTTTTGCGGGAGCTAACTGTTGCAGCGCCCGCAGCGGTTGACTTAGCCAATTCTGTTCCTCCTTTGTTCGGGCGAAGGAAGACGCCGTTCCGGCGCAGGCTGCTTGACAGCGCCGTAAAGGCATAATGCCCGATTTTATACTATTCTCTATTATACTACAAATCTTTACCTTTTGCAATAGTAAAAACCTACCGTAAACAGGATTATTTTTCGTGAAATATTTTCTGCATATGGGGTGAGAGATACGGCTGTCCTGAACGTATAATATAAAGAAGCGCCGACCATTGCAGTCATATGGCAACTATTATTGTGAATATTCTTTAAAAACCGTTGACGAGTTCGGTGCAAAGTGCTATAATTAAAATGTTATGAGCCTTTACAGGACTTAATATATCATATCATTTATATAAGGAGATAATTAACAGTGGGTAAGTATTTTGGTACAGACGGCTTCAGAGGCACTGCTAACGAGAACCTCACAGCCGACCACGCTTATAGGGTGGGAAGATTTCTCGGCTGGTACTACGGAGAGCTCAGAAGAAGAAAGGGCGACGACAGCGCTCCGCGCATAGTTATCGGAAAGGATACGCGCCTTTCAAGCTATATGTTTGAATACTCTCTCGTAGGCGGTCTCACAGCTTCGGGCGCGGACGCATACCTCCTCCATGTCACTACCACTCCCTCGGTAGCTTATATTTCAAGAGTTGACAGCTTTGACTGCGGAATAATGATATCCGCCAGCCATAACCCATATTACGATAACGGCATCAAGCTCATAAACGGTCAGGGCGAAAAGATGGAAGACGAGGTCATCGACCTTGTTGAGGCTTATCTGGACGGAAAGCTCAATGCCTTCGGTCAGGACTGGAGCGAGATACCCTTTGCTCACGGCGAGAAGATAGGCAGGAGCGTTGACTATATCTCAGGCAGGAATCGCTATGTGGGATACCTCATCTCTCTCGGTATGTATTCATTCAGAGGCATGAAGATAGGACTGGACTGCGCTAACGGTGCGGCATGGAACATTGCAAAGTCGGTATTCGACGCTCTCGGTGCCGAGACCTATGTTATAAATGCAGAGCCCTCGGGCACAAATATCAACAACAACGCAGGCTCCACACATATCGAGAACCTCCAGAAGTTCGTTGTGGAAAAGGGACTGGACGCGGGCTTCGCCTATGACGGAGATGCAGACCGCTGCCTTTGCGTTGATGAAAAGGGAAATGTCATCACAGGTGACCATATCCTCTATATCTACGGAAGATACATGAAGGAGCGCGGAAAGCTCATCAATAACACTGTCGTTACCACGGTAATGTCCAACTTCGGTCTGTACAGAGCCTTTGACGAGATAGGCGTAGAGTATGCAAAGACCGCTGTTGGCGACAAGTACGTTTACGAATACATGAAGGAGCATGACTGCTGTCTCGGCGGCGAGCAGTCAGGTCATATCATCTTCTCGAAGTACGCTTCCACAGGCGACGGAATACTCACCAGTCTGAAGATGATGCAGGTCATCATGTCACGCCAGAAGAAGCTCAGCGAGCTTGCTGCACCTTTCGTTGTGTACCCTCAGGTGCTTGAGAATGTAAAGGTCAAGGACAAGGCTGCCGCTCAGGCTGACCCCGATGTACGCGCAGAGGTTGACAAGGTAGCCGCAGAGCTTGGCGACACGGGAAGAATACTCGTCCGCGAGAGCGGTACAGAGCCCCTTGTAAGAGTAATGGTCGAGGCTAAGGACGAGTCCGTATGCCGCAGCTGCGTTGACAGAGTTGTCAATGTCATCAGAACAAAGGGTCATATATTATAATAGTATATAAGCAAAAGCCTCTTAGTGTTTCACAGCACTGAGGGGCTTTTTGATTTGAGCCTTTAGCCCTTAGCCTTTAGCCATTAGCCATTAGGAATCGGCTTCGCCGTTTTATTATCAGACGAAAAATTGCTAAGAATGAATAGTGAAAAAGTGAATAATGAAGAGAGAAGAGTAAATGTGTTCGCTTCGCTCACAATAACTATTCACTCTTCACTATTCTCTGTTTATCGGAGCTTTATACTATGTTGGTGTATTTTGTTAAAGGGAAAAAGGGCTGAGAACAGCTTTTTATGCAAATATCGGGAATTTGTTTTTTCCTATTGACGATGAGCTTTTTTAGTGTTATAATGATTATTACGGCGTGCTATGCCGTAATAAAGAATAAAAAAGATATCGGAGGTCAAAATGGCTAAAAAAGAAGAACGTAACCTCAATGTTACGATAAAGAATCAGGAGGACAGCAAGGGCGAGATGCTGATATCTGTCTCATCTGTTATCAGACAGCTCAAAAAATACCTTGCTGTATGGATCGCAGCTGCTATTATTGCAGGAATACTCGGCGTAGTTGTTTCGGCTGTAAAAACTTTCTCCGTAAAGACTCCCGCAAGAGCACTTGTAAGCTTTACATATCCCAATATCGAAAAGGGACTTGACCCTGCGGGACGCAAGTTCGAGATCGAGTCAATGAAAAATCCCGTTATCATTGAAAGAACTCTCACAGAGCTTGGTATAGAGCTTGACAAGTTAGAGGACGTAAGAAAAAATATCTCCTTCGATTATAAGATACCCGATGACGCATATGACAAGCTGACAGCCTACAACAGCGTTATGGACAAGGCTACAAGCGGAAGCCTTTCTGCTGCACAGGCTATGCTGGATACAAAGTATTACCCCACACAGTTCACGGTATATTTTGACTTCGGTGAGGCAGGCTTCGACAGAAAGACAGGCGTTGAGGTGCTCAACACCCTTCTCGAGAACTACCGCGATTACTTCTATGAGCAGTACGGCTATAACGAGCCTCTCGGTGCTGCAGTAAATGTTGCCGATTATGAAAACTATGACTACGCTCAGCAGGTAGACCTGTTCAGAGATTCGCTCCGACAGGTAAGAAGCTATCTCAATTCTCTTTCAAGAGACGACAACACCACATTCCGTTCAAGCATCACAGGCTACAGCTTCAAGGACCTCTCCGAGTACGCAAAGACTGTAAGCTCCATCGACCTCGACAGAATATCTTCATATATCTCGGTAAACAACGTTACCAAGAACAAGGACGCTGCCCTTGCATACTATGATTACAGGATAGAGAATCTCAACCGTGACAAGGACGAATACGCAGAGCGTCTTGCAGCTCTCGAGACTTCCATCGCTCAGTACGAAAAGGACTCCATCCTTATCTTCGGAAACGGCACAGATTCGACCAATACACAGTACGCAACTGCTTCCGACCAGTACGATTCACTGTTCAGACAGAAGACCAGCGTTGAAGCAAATCTTGCACAGACAAAGCAGGACATCAAGTTCTATGAGTCAAGACGCGATGCTCTCAAGAACAACAAGAACAGCTCCAAGGATAATGTTGCACAGGTAGAGGCTGATATCAAGGCTCTCAGCGAGAAGGTCGCAAATATCGTTGACCTTACAGAGAAGACTGCCGATGATTACTATGAGAACGTTCAGTTCGCAAACGCTTACAACATCCTTATCCCCGCAACAAAGTCGGTAGGAGCAGGTATCGGTGAGGCAGTAAAATCTGCTGTCAAGCCCCTGTTCATCATTGAAGCTCTCATATTTATGATCTACTTCGCAGCTGCATTCCTCAAGGCTCTCAAGTCAGACAACAAGAAGATACTCGCAGAGGAAGCTGCAGGTTCTGATGACGACGACGATGCTGATGAGGCTGACCTCGAGGACGTTATCGACGCTATCGAGGAAGAAGCTGAGGAGATTAAGGAAAAGGCTGAAAAGGTCGTAAAGAACAACAATAAAAAGAAAAAATAAGCCGATCTTCAGGCGCTCCCGTAAATAAACGGGGGCGCTTTTCTGTTTTCGTGAAATGTTAAATCCACGTTAAAGAATGGGAAATATCATTGACTTGCGGCACTTTATGACTATAATTAAAGTTGAGAGAAATAATAAAAAATGATAAACAGGAGAGAATTATGGAAGAGTTTTCTATTTTTAATATCTTCACACTTTTAGGCGGACTTGCCTTCTTCCTGTACGGCATGAATGTAATGTCTACGGGACTTGAAAAGCTTACGGGAGGTAAGCTGGAGGTAGCCCTGAAAAAAATGACCGAGAACAAGCTGAAGGCTATACTTCTCGGTATGGGTGTCACTGTTGCCATACAGTCCTCATCAGCTATGACAGTAATGCTGGTGGGCTTTGTAAACTCGGGCATCATGACCCTTGAACAGACCATAGGCGTCTGCTTCGGTTCAAATATCGGAACTACATTTACCGCGTGGATACTCTGTCTCGACGGCATAAAGGACAGCGGCGGCGGCGGTGTTCTCAGCTTTATACTGAAAATGCTCAAGCCCGTTTCATTCTCGCCCCTTATAGCTCTTGTAGGCGTTATCCTTATCATGTTCGCAAAGAAGAACAAGAAAAAGGATGTCGGACGTATCCTCGTCGGTTTCTCTGTACTTATGACGGGTATGACGCTCATGTCGGACTCCGTTGACCCGCTGGCTAATTCACCTGATTTCCAGCGTATCCTCACAGCCTTCAAGAACCCCCTCCTCGGCGTACTTGTGGGAACTGTATTCACAGGAATAATCCAGAGCTCGGCAGGCTCTATCGGTATCCTTCAGGCATTCTCAAAGACAGGCGGACTTACCTACGGTATGGCGCTGCCTATCATCATGGGCTGTAACATCGGTACCTGCGTTACTGCTCTGCTGTCAACAGTGGGCGTCAGCAAGGACGCAAAGCGCGTTGCATGGACCCATATCATCATAAAGATAATCGGTACACTGGTACTTCTTCCCATAATCATGATACTCCAGAATGTCATCGACCTGAGTATCATGAGCAAGACCGTCGGCTATGTGGGCATCGCGGTAATGCACACCATCTTTAATGTGGCAACCACCGTAATGTTCATGCCGTTCACAAAGCAGCTGGTAAAGCTCTCGAAGATAGTCGTAAGAGATGGCAAGGAGGAGAAAGTGGACTCCAGAAGGAACCTCACAGGTCTGGACGATATCCTGCTCAAGACTCCTGCTGTTGCCGTTCAGACCTGCCTTACCGCAACTGCACAGATGGCTGAGCTCACAAGAGAGACCATCGACATGGCGCTGAAGCTCCTTGTGGAGTACGACGACGACACCTGCGATGCAGTCATCGAGAATGAGGACATCATCGACGGTTTTGAGGACAAGATAAACAGCTATCTCATAAAGATATCCAAGAGCAGTGTAACAGGCAAGGACAGCCGAAGCGTTTCCAAGATGATGCACTGTGTGGGCAACTTCGAGCGTATCTCCGACCACGCCGTAAACCTTGTGGAATCGGCACAGGAGATGCACGACAAGGGCATAATGTTCTCGGAGGAGTGCGTGAACGAGATAATCGTCATCACCGACGCTATCAAAGAGAACATCAACAAGGCTTTCGACTCATACGTTCAGAACGACCTTGCCATCGCCCATAAGGTAGAGCCTCTTGAGGAAGTGGTGGATAACCTGAGCACAGAACTCAAGAACAGGCACATCCGCCGTCTCCAGAACGACGAATGCACCGTAGAGCTGGGATATATATTCCAAGACGTTCTCACCAATCTTGAGCGTATTTCCGACCATTGCTCAAACATTGCAGGCTGTCTTATCGAGACAGACGAAAAGACCAATCTCCATGCTTATCTCCACGATGTAAAGGAGAACGACGAGCAGTTCCGCAACGAATACCGCGAGTATGCTGAGGAATATTTCCGTCGGCTGGGCAGCACAGAGATAAAGGCACAATAAGCTTTCCAAAGTAAAAAATTTGCCCCTGAGCGCTGAAAAGCACTCAGGGGCATTGTGTTTTATTTGAGTGAATAGTTGTGGTGTCGCCTGCGGCGACAAAATTTGGATAATGTGAGCGAAACGAACACATTCACTCTTAGTACCTGCGCCAATTTTTTGTTTTAACCGTTAGCCTGATGTAGGGGCAAAGCCGCTTCCTAATGGCTAATGGCTAAGGGCTAACGGCTAAGGACTAAAGGCTAAGGGCTTCGGGATTTAATACGGAAGTGTGAACTGTCCCGCCTTCCATACATTGCCGTTTTCAATGACCACCGAGAAATCGGCGGTCTCGGTGTAGGACTCGTCTCCGAAGTCACTGCCGTCGTAGTAATTCTCAACGGTGAAAACTATCTCATCGTCGGTCCTTGACTTTATGCCCGTTACTCTCGATGATGAGTAGTAGATATTGCTGCCGCGGTTGCCGCAGAGAGCGTAGACCGCTCCGTTTTTCTCGATGTACAGCTCCGACAGCTCACTGCTGGGGTAGCGTCTGCTGAATACCTTGTAGTAGGCGTCCTCTATGTCGCTCAGTCGGCTGATACCGCTCTCGGTTATGCGGTAGAACTGCCAGCCGAAGCTGTTTTCGATATAGTTATCGTAGTCCACCTTGAAAGGACAGCCCACGGTAAAGAGCATCTGCACATGACCTGCTGACTCGAAAAGCGCCTGAGCAGCGGCTATGAGAGTCTTGTCGTCTGAGTCCTCGACAGGCTTGTCAAAGACTACGGCTCCGTCGTCGTTGTACTCAAAGGCGTCGCCGCCCAGAGGGTCGGGCTGGTGAGTTGTCTCCTCAGCGGCGGAAGTGGTGACAACAGTGGTCTCAGCAGCCGCAGTTGTGGAAACTGACGTCGTTGTTGTGGTCTGTTGGGAGTGGTCGGCAGGCACGGGCTGCGCGGTGGTGACAGTCTCGGTAGTCTCAGCCTTGGAGCTCTGTGAGGAGCTTCCTGCCTTTTTGCTGCTGCATGAGACAGCTCCCACGGCAACAGCCGCTGCCGCTATGAGTGATAAGAGCTTTTTCATCAGTCATCCTCCTGTTCGTCGTCGAGAACGAAATCAATAGTGCCGTCGCTGACGTTTACCGCTGCACAGACCACCTGAACGGTCTGACCCAGTGTATAGGAAACGCCGCTGAACTTTTCGGTAAGTGAAACAGGCTCGGAGTAGTCATACTCGCCCTCGGGGAGCGTCCTTATATGGACAAGTCCCTCAACTGTGTTGGGGAGCTCCGCGTAGAAGCCGAACTCGGTAACGCCTGATATCTTGGCGGTGAAGCTCTCTCCGAGGTGGGCTTTCATATACTCAGCCTTGTAGCAGTCCTCGCACTCGCGCTCGATGGTGACAGCGCGTATCTCCGCAGCGGAGGAGCGCTCCGAGGCGTTCAGCGCAAAGGCTTCATAGCGCTTGCTAAGCCATTCGTTGTTGTAGCCTGCCAGGATATCGGTGATTATGCGGTGAATGGCGAGGTCGGGATAGCGGCGGATAGGCGAGGTGAAGTGCGCGTAGTCGTCCAGCACCAGTCCGAAGTGCCCGAGGGGCTCGTTGGAGTACTTTGCCTTAGCCATGGAGCGGAGCACCAGCATATTCACTGCTTCAAACTTGTCCGTGCCCCTTGCGCTGTCCAGTATCTTAGCCGCGTGTGCAGGCTTGAACTCACTGAAATGAGGGCACTCGAAGCCGTACTTGGGCAGCAGCTCGTGGAGAGCCTCCGCCTTTGCTTCTGGGGGAGCCTCATGTATACGGTACACGAAAGGCACCTTTTTGTCCTTTGCCAGTTTTGCGGCAGCCTCGTTTGCGGTCAGCATGAACTCCTCGATAATGCGCTCAGCCTTACCGCGTTCACGGGGCTGCACATCGTAGCAGATGCCGTCCTCGCCTATGAGGAGCTTGCTTTCCGTGGTCTCTATCTCGGGAGCGTGGCGGAGCTGCTTCTTTGCGATGAGCTTGTCCGCCAGCTCGTTCATAAGGTCGATATTCTTCCTTACCGCGGAGTACTTTTCCGCGATATCCTCGGATTCGCTGCCGTCGAGGATACGGTTTATCTCGGAATAGACGCCCTTTACCCTTGAGCGGATAACGCTCTTGCAGAAGCGGTAGGAGAGCATATTTCCCTCCTTGTCCAGCTCCATGAAAGCCGACAGGGTAAGCCTGTCCTCGTTGGGATTGAGGGAGCAGATGCCGTTGGACAGCTCCTTGGGCAGCATGGGAATGACCTTGTCTGCGTAATAGATACTTGTTCCGCGGAGCAGAGCCTCCTTGTCGAGGGCGCTGTTGCCCTTGACATAGTGTGAGACATCGGCGATGTGGACTCCCAGACGGTAGCCCTTTTTGGTCTTTTCGACCGAGACTGCGTCATCGAGGTCCTTGGACTCTGCACCGTCAATGGTGAAAATGGTCATATCGCGCAGGTCCTCGCGGTTGTTGAAGCTGTATTCCTGAACGCCGCCCTCGGCTATCTTACGGGCTTCTTTCAGTACCTCCTCGGGGAAGGCTGTGGGAGCGCCGTGTGTCACCAGAATTGAAGCAGCTGTGGAGGCTGCATACTCGGAGCTTCCGAATACGAGAGTGACTTTGACCTTGTGCTCGGCATGGCGTCTGCCGCGGTAGACTATCTCCGCCAGCACCTTGTCGCCGTTCTCAAAGGGGATGCTCTCCTCGCGGACGATGATGATATGGTTTCTTGAAGCGGTATCGGGTACGAGGTAGGGCTTACCGTCCTCGAACTCTATCCTGCCTGTGAGCTGAGAGCTGCCGAACTCCAGTATATCCAGTATCTCGCCCTCGGGCTCGCCCGACCTTGAAGCGATGGGGGAGATGAGCACCCTGTCATGGGGCATTGCGCCCAGCATACACTTGCCGGGGATAAAGTACTCCACGCCCTCGTCCGTGACGGCAAAGCCGAAGGTGCGGCTCAGTCTGGTGACTTCGCCTGCATACACTCCCAGACGGGAGCAGAGTGCAGCCTTCATGCCCTTCTTCATCATGACAACACCTTCCGTGCGGAGCTCGGAAAATGCGGCGGCGAAGTTCTCCCTGCCTGATTTCTTAGTCCTGCATTTTGACTCGAGCTCGCTGAGGGGCATGGACTTCTTTCCGTAGGTCTTCAGGAAGGTGACTATTTTATTTTTGTAGCTTTCCACCGACACGGGGCTGCCGCCCTTTTTGTCGGACTGTTTTTTCTTCTTTTCTGACATATTTTCTCCTTGTGTCGTGACTTATCCGCAGTATAGCGGAGCAAAAAATAAGCCCCATGACTTTGAGTCACAGGGCAGCTTCTTTTCTTACTTTGTGAAGATCGGTACGATGTTTACCGCAAGTACAGCAGCGAAAAGGATTATCGCCATAACTCTTGTGATCTTGGCGAGGATGGCTTCCTTTGTTCTTCCCTCGTTCTTTCCGTAGAAGGAATCAGCGCTTGCACCTGTGAGAGCAGCTGTCATGCTGTCCTGTGATTTCTGCTCCTGTGAAAGGCAGACAACAATGGTTAAAAGGCTGAGGACGAGTATGACGATACCGCCGATGATCTCTAAAGTTGACATAAAAACTACCTCCGAAAAAGTATGGATTACGGCAAAAGCCGATATATTTCAATTAGCTTTAATATTATATCACAGACTGCAAGGATTTGCAAGGGGTTTTATCGAAAAAGCAAGACAAAAAAACGGGGCAAAATTGTTGAAATCATACAAGTAATGTAAAAATGGCAAAAAAGAGCAGCTTCATACGAAGCTGCTCTGTGTTTTATCGAAGCATATCGATGGGGAAACCGCTGATGAGACCGAGGAGATATTCCTGGATAGCAAGAGCGTCATTAGCTGTTACGCCGCTGGAATTCTTCTGGTATACGTTAGCGTTTTCGAGACCCTGCTCGGTCATGTGGTTGGGATCGCTGCCCGAAAGACCGAATCTGTTGGGGTTAGCCATATACTGCATGATGAGGATAGCATCAGCCAGCTCAACTGTACCGTCGCAGTTTGTATCGCCGAGGCGGAGGTTGCTGACGGGCTTTACAGTAGTAGTTGTGGTAGTTGTAGTAGTTGTGACCTTGGTCGTTGTAGTTGTTGTAGTTGTTCTGGAAGTTGTTGTAGGTGTAGGAGTTACGGTAGATGAACCCTTTTCTGTGTAAACAACGATGGAATCCATCTTGTATGATGAAACATTGGTCCACCATGTACCGAACTTGAGCTCGCCTAAGCTGTAAGCGAATGTTTTTGCAGCGCTTGCAGAGGGAGTCCATGTGATAGTAGCCTTGTTGCTGTTGATGGATTTATCCTGCTGAGCGTCATCGTCCATGTACCAGTAATCGGGAGCAACAGTTGTTGAAGAACCGAAGTTACCTACCCACTTGTCGATGTTGCCGTTTGCAGAGATGTTGATCTCTATCTTGGTAGCGTACTCGCCGCTGGGTATCTTGAAGTCAGCCCAGTCGAAGCCGATCATCTTGTCATCAGCACCGTCATCAAACTCGAGAGTCTTGTTGAGCTCTAACTTATAAACGCCGTTGCCGCCTGAAACAGAAGGAGTAGAGTTTGTTGAAGTAGTTACAACAGGGGGATTATATCTTGTAGTTGAGGTGGTTACTGAAGGTGTAGGTGTGCTTCCGCCGCCGTCGAGAACAATCTTTTCGATAGTAACACCGTCGCCCTGAGGCCACCAGATCATAGCCTTTACAGTTGAGCCGACATTTGAAGGAATATCGTAGTCAACAACTACTTCCTTGTTAGCGTCAGCCTTTACGTTCTCAAACTCTACCTGCTCCCACGTGCCGGTATATGTACCGAAGCCGCCGGAAGCCTGTGTATCGTTGGTGTTAATCTTGAAGTAAAGTGTAGCCTTCTTAGCGCCCTGAGGAGCGAACTCAGCATAGCTGATAGGTCCGTCTTTGCCATTCTCTGTACCGACCTTCATATCGGAAGGAAGGAGAGTCTTTCCGCTGCCTGTTGAAGGACCGGGATTGTAGGAAGTGGTTGTGGTAACGATGCTCGGACCGGGATCGTTATAAGTTGTAGTTGTTACTGAAGGTGTAGGTGTGCTTCCGCCGCCGCTGTAGATCTTGGAAACACCGGGGATAGTGGAAACAGTTGAGCCTGTCTTGTAGAAGTGGTAAAGACCTGCTGCTGCACCAACGAGACCTGCGTTATAGTCAACAGCTACCTCGTTTGCCTGATAGTCGGAACGAACGTCAGCGTATCCGTCGCCGTTAGCCATCTTAGGACCGCCGCAGAGAGCGCCGACCAGCAGGTTCTTGTTAGGTGTTCCGTCATTTGCCGCGTCTGCATTTGCAGTGGGTGAAGCAGCTCTGTGGTGAGGATTCTTGGAAGAATTGTCCTTGAAACCAACGATAAGGCAATAGCTTCTTCCGTTCTGGAAAGCCTTGTCGCCTGTGAGGTACTGCATCTGACCCTTAGCCCAGCCTGCGTCACCGTGGTTGTACTTAGCAGCTACGAGAGTTGCCATTTGAGCGGTAGCATTGTGTCTTGCCGAGCCCCACTCGTCGTAGAACTTGTACTCGTTGCCGCCGCCGATCTCATGAACGCCGCCCCAGTTTCCTGTTGCTTCAGCCTTGAGGATAGAAGCACCGAGACCAACGTTCTCCCAGCAGTGTACATACCAGCCCTCGGGGCAGTTGCCAAGATCGCTGAGGTATTTCTGATCGTTTGTAGCCTTGTAGAGCCAGCCTGCTGCCCATGCGAGCTCATCAGCAGAGCCGCTGGTGCCGCTTACATAGAAAGGAGCAACTGAATATGTTCCTGTGTTCTGCTTTGAGAAATTGTAGAGAGCTTCAGCGTACTTGAGGTCATCGGGATTACCGAAGTTTACATAGTTAGCTGCGAGAGCTGCCGCATACTCGGCAGTGATGTTTGCAGCACCGCCTGTAGTCCATACCATACGGCCTCTGTCGCCCTGAGTTTCGGGAGCGCCCCAGTACATATGGTCTTGATTTCCTTCGCCCTTTTCGATGAGGACCTTGGAAACGGTATTGCCGTTGAGCACTGTTGCGTCACGGAAGAATTTACAGAATTTGTCGGTTATTACTTTGAGGTGAGCGTCCTGTCCTGTAGCAGTGAAGGCGTCCTTGAATTCGTAGTAAGCCCAGCCCAGTGTAGCAGCTGCATAGCCCTGGGGCTGACCGAACATTACGTGGTCGCCTGCGTCGTGGAAACCTCCGGGTACTTCGTCGCTGGTGTGGCAGTTGCCTCTCCATGAAATACCGCAGTCGGAGTTGTATCCGCACATATTTGCGTCATAAAGATAGAGGGAGTACTGAAGGAGCTTTGCGTAGTTATCACCGTCTGCCGCGTTTGCTGTGAGAGAGGGAGCACCGATGTTTGAGAGAGGTGCCGCAATCGAGGTGAGGGCGATAGCACTGCTTATGATGGCTGATTTCAGCCTGTTTAATTTGTTCATGTTATCACACTTCTTTCAATATGATCTGCCTATAATATGTCTTACACCCATTATACAAGGTTTGCCTTGAAATTTGGTAACAAAAAGGTAACAAAAAGGTTACAATACGATTAATTTCAAAGGATTATTCATAATTTCGTCATAGTGTGCAAAAACATCTGTTGAGCGTTGTACATAATTGCCATGGATTTTACGCAGAAAAAGTGTAAAAAGTCAGGCTCGCACAGAACAGAAGTTCTGCACAAGCCTGAGAGGTGGTCGTTCAATTATGGGAAACTATCACAGAGATGAGATGAGGTGGAGGAGGAACTTCTGGATAGTAAGTGCGTCATCGGAGGTGAGACCGTCACCGTTGATATCGCCGTTTATTCTGCCCTGAGGAGTCAGAGCCATGCTGTCTGTGCCGCCCTCGGCGTACTTGTTGGGGTTAGCCATTGACTGCATGATGAGTATGGCGTCAGCCAGCTCTATGCTTCCGTCGCAGTTTGCGTCGCCCTTGACAGCGCTTGCCTTGGACATCAGCACATCGTAATACATGGTATTGGGCTTGCCGCCGTCCCTGATGTCCTCATTGACCTCAACAAAGGTATAGCCGTCAGCCTTTGCTGTGATCATATCCACATTGACTGTTTTCCTGTCCTTGAATGTATCGCAGGTGTAGGTCATGGGATTGCCGTTAGCGGCATCGAGTTTAACATAGACATGATCGTAAGGATCAGCTATATGGAGTCCCGAATCCTCGGGGAGAGAAATGAGACCGTTTACGCGGAATGAGAGCTCCGGGGCCTTTACGAGATCGCCCGTGTCCTTGTCCTTTATTGTGAAAACAAAGGTATAGGGTTCGGTCTTATCTGCTTCCTTGACGGTTATGTTGTGCTTGAAGTCTGCGAACTCTAAATCGCGGTTCTGGTCATCAGTATATGTGCCGTAGAACATTACCGTATAATCGCCGGGCTCCAGTTCATTAGCCTGTCTGCCCTGCCAGATAGCGCCGTTATTTCCGCTTATGGTTACAGCCTTGGGATCAAGTGTGATATTATCTACTATGAAGGGATCGCCGTAGATGATACCTGCTCTTGAGCCGCCTTCTGCCTCCTGCCAGCGTGTCTCGGAGCGCACCTTTACGGAAATGCCCGTAAGGTCAAGGTTCTCGCCGACAGTGTACTCTGTCTTTGCAGGATAGGAGATGATCTCCTGAACAATATAACTGGGTCTTGCTGTTATAGTTACGAGGGGCTGTGTAACAGTTGTTGTGGTAGTCGTCGTAGTAGTT
>Ga0129317_1001233_pt1 | contig 20053 bp, 20 predicted proteins | sample Cm1ome_FD_94430 | JGI IMG/M metagenome (GOLD analysis project Ga0129317, IMG submission 94430) | Eastern black-and-white colobus group fecal microbial communities from Wisconsin, USA - Cm1105 metagenome | ecosystem: Host-associated > Mammals > Digestive system > Large intestine > Fecal | place... | reverse complement strand
TTGAATCGAACTGACATTCGGTTTCGTGCAAAGCATACCGAAGGTCTGTTAAAGTTCCCCTTTTTTCTGAAAAACATATCAAAATCTATTTCAAAAAGTTCTTGACATATCACCAGAATGCTACACATAGCAGTATCCGCTTTTGGTTCTCCGGCTTTAAGGCTTGTCCTATAGCCGTCTTTATTAGCCATGGGGGTAGCATTATCGCCCTCCTGCCGTACCAAATATTTCTATGAATTCATCTGGTACGTCGATTCGTAAATCTAACCGGATGGAACCGGCAAAAAAGATAGCCTGGCCTCTGTTTTTACTTGCTAAAATTGTTTCCTCTTGCTCAGACAATTTTAAAAGGGATGCCGTTTCCTCTAAGTTTTTTCCATCTGTACCAAAAATCAACTTATAACACGCATTATCTATTAATGCCTGTCCAAACCGCCTCACGGAGTCATCCAACACATCCTCAACCGAATGTGTAATATACATTAATGAGCCTTCATATTTCCGGGCGCGTTTACTAATGTTTCTGAAAAATTTCATTAAATCCGGATAATCTGGATCTACGAATAGATATCCTTCGTCCACTGCGAAAATAACTTTTTCGCTCCGGTCTTTTGTCATTTGCTGCCAGGCCCACATAGTCAAATTGTAAAATTGCGCTCTTTTTACGTTATCATCCAGTTCCAATAGTCCTGAGCAATCCACATCAATAAAATCGGCTTTTGGATTTAACGTAGTGGGACCATTCCATAAACTTGAATCGGCCCCTTTGGCAGCACTATAAAGCAGCATTTCCAACCGCTTACATAGAGTTTTCCGGTATTCATCGGTTGACATTTCTCCCTTCTTTTTTACATGCTCATATAGTTCTTCCATATAGGGAAAATCTTCTGGTTTTAGTTTTCTGACATCTGTGTCCCAACTGATCCCTTTTTCCTGGTACAGTTCAATTAGACTTTGCTCTAATGCTGTCTGTATCTCCGTATCAAATTTTTCCTTACCGAAATAAAGTGAGAAAAAAACTCTTAGTTGTTGAATATAAATAGCCATATCCGAGGAACCATGAGTATCATCGTAATCCTCCGTTTCTTCCCCCTCTTCCGTTTCCACTTTCGATGCAGTTCGTATTTGTAATGGATTAATCCGGCCTTGTCCGCCGCCAGCCCCGTCAATCACTTCGCCAGAAAAGTACGGATGACTTGTCAATTCCACATATTCACGTTCTGGATCGAAAATAATAACTTTAGTTCCAAACGCATATTCAGAAGACAAAATATATTTAATGGCTGTGGACTTACCAGTTCCCGGTACTCCTGTTATAATCCAATTCGAATTTGTACGATCTTTGCCACGTAACCATTGATTTGCAATCACGGTACGATTATTTTTCGTTTTACCGATGTAGTATCCGCCCTTATCATTCAATCCGGCGGCCGCCATCGGCCAGCCACCTGTAAAGGTTGATAATGGCATATTACGTTCTCCCATATTGGATACATTGACCACATTAGGCACCCCGTAGGGACTGATCGCTTTTAATGCTTGTTCTTGCCGATATTTCAAAATTCGTATATTACACTCCTCTAGAGATACGGCTGAGGTAACACGCTTTAAGCGTGCCTCCAGCTCTGAAGGTGCTGTTGCTTGTGGGAATAACATAATATTGATATATCCAACTGGTTCGCCTCGGACGCTGATCCGATTAATCATTTCCTGAAGATCTTTCACCCCTTGCGCATACCGCTGACGATCCGATTCTTCTTTCGCAGTTTCGACATTCGCTTGCAGCTCCGCAATTTTTTTGTTCATTACTTTCTGCATTCTGTCAGGGGACGTATAGCGATATTCAATTGTAGTTGCTGTTCCTTCCAGATTACACAACGGAGCTAACCATCCATAGTCAACATTGGATGGATATTTTGATATATAATAAATTTTCCCGATATTCTCCCCCACATTGGCAGCGGTATTTGTAAAATCAATCCCGGAGGGCGTAATAATATTTAATATATTTTCATTTATATCTTCATAAGCTCGTATTTCCTCTGGCTTCTGTTTTTTCTTCATGTTTCTATCCTCTAATCTGTGGAATATTGCTATACATCAAATTTGATTCTATATTCTCGTAACTTACCTGCCGGCTATTTCCGAACAGGTTGCATAATTTCATGATCTCCTGCTCATCCAGTATTTCAGCCTGGACACCTACCGATATGTAACGGTTTTTAAATTCCTCTAGTCTTTCGTATAAATCATGCTTTGCTTCCGCCTCATGCCCGGCAATGCGTTGCCAAATTTTTATAAATTGCTGATGTTCGTAATTTTCTCCGGAGGTCGTCAGCGTCTGCGCTGTTTGCATCATAATAAGCAAAATTCTACGCTTCCCTAAATTATTCAGCTCATCCTTATATTTTTCTTTTAAAGAATTTTTATAATCATCCAAGTCGATCTCTCTCGGAAAAGATAAATAGTCAAAACTCTTTCGATCTGCCTCAAAGGATGATGTTAATGCTTGTGTTTTTATATAACGTTCTTCTCTGGATAACAAATCCAGATTGAACTGATAAAGCCGTACATAGCCAAAAATATAATCATCTTTCGTATAAAGAAAGTTACCTTTTATATCCTTAACATTAACAAATTCATTGGCCGTTTTTATATGAGGTGGAATACTCTCGGATACCTCTTTTTTTTTCATTTACTGTATCTCCTCTCCCTTGAGTGGAATTTCGTATATGTTGCTATATACATACATATATTTCTTTTGCCTTTTCTTATAGCTTCTAATGATTTTCATAATCATAAAGAAATTTTCATTGTGTGCATCACGTTTGACTGTTAGTATCGTAATACCTATAATTGTCAACCCCAGCACAACAGCAAACAAAATACTTACTAACTGCGATAGTATAATTCCGACAACAATAACGACTGCTGTAACCGAAGTAAAGATCCCTAACTCAACCGTACCTACACCTGATATGACAGCGTCATAATCTGGTGTATTGACTGGTATGTATAAAGGCTTTTTATGATTCATTTCGCGTCCCCTCTGCATCTTATCTGTAAATTGCTCCTGTGTAACCATAGATTTGGGCGACAGCATATACCAGCTCCATTGCGCAAATTCCAATAATACCAGCTAAAATTCTTTTCCAAATACTTTGAAAAGCTTTTTGAATATCGCCATCTTGCCAAGCCATATACAAAATGTATGTACATCTGGCTATTACTCCCAGCAGCAAGAAATCCACCATGATTCTAATTGCAGGAACGATGTAATTTCCAATTGTCTCCATAGCGTTATCTCCTTTTCATTCCCATATACATAAGACTGCGGCCTGCCCCATGAATGCCATTCGCAAGGCCCGATGTATATGTAAATTTTTCCAACCACCGGGGAGCCCGAAGCATCAGAATTAACCATCCGATTGTAATTGCAAACAATTTCCAAAAATCTGTGACATCGCTGGTAATGAATACCGTTAATGTGGATGCAAACATATTAAAACTAACTAACTGCAAACCATAGGCCAGCCAGGTAACCATGTAGGATGTAAAGAAACCATTCCAACGCTCCCTCGAAGTTGTCAGTAAATCACATGCAAATAACGGAAATAACATCTTAAATAAAATCAGCTCGGCTCCGCGTATTCCAGCACTAATACCAAAAACGATAATTGCAACCGTAACTCCAATTGCTATAATTATGATTACCGCTGGTATAGATTGAAAATTAGAAGGTATGGATAGCAACTCAGTTAATGTGTTACTGATTTCCTGTTCTCCAGTATTGAGTGCATTGCTCTGTAAGTCAAAAGTAAAGGAGCTTGAGAACTGCAGGAAGAAATCAAAAATCCAGTCACCACATACTGCAATAGCAATCGCTTGAGCCGCTCTTAAAAATATGTCTAATGGATCTGCATCCGGATCTCCGTCTGTTTCCAGTACATAGACCGTAAAATATTGTTTTGTCGTAAGAAAAACAATAAATGCAATGGAGAATGGCAAAGTAAAATTCGTTACCCCCGAAGCAATATCTTTATTAAACTCAGCCACAACCACAAAAATATTGTCAAAAATCGCACCGAATGCTGTTAAAAACTGTTGTAATAGTTCAGCACAACCAGATAAAATGTTTTGCAATACCCAGCTTTTTATAATATCCATCAGCGGTTCCCTTCTTACTGATAAAAGGCAAATACGGCCGTAATGACACTACCGATCGTTATACCTAAGATTCCTATGCCAATCTCCGAAATAAACCTTTTTTTGGCTGCTGGTTTCTCGTTTACATCTGCGCTCTGCCATGTTAATCCGTTCTTTACGGACACAAATATTGTTACTGCCAAAATAAGGCCTGTAAGTATCCCAGTCGCAACAGATAATAGGCTTTTAGTTCCTGTAATCAATTTGGTATTCTCTAAGTCTGTTTCGCTTGCATATGACATAAAGAAATTTGAAGTAGTTATATATACGCTTGTAAGGAATAATGCTATCTTTTTAACTGTTCCGTTATTATAAATTTTCATTTTTTTCATCCTCCTAAAAATGACATCGTTGAATTTTCTGCCGCTTCATCTTCCAGCTTTTGTTTGAATGTAGTCCAGATTCCCCATAGCGGTACTGAAGCTATGTTTTTACGTTCCGGCCGCTCTGACTCACGCGCTGCAATTATTTTTGTGTTATGTGCTTCGTCGCCCAAACCCCAAAGCTGATTAACTTTATATTGGCTTAGATCCGGCAATTTCGTGATTGAAGAATACGTGCCTTGATTCATGACCAATGCATATGGTGCGGTAATATGGGCTATTTCTGCTGGCATCAGAAGTTCTCTTCCTCCGAGGTTACTACTATTTGATACTGACCCCTCTTGCACTTTGTTCAAGCTTGCATTAGCTGAAGCACTGGTCACTTCCACTGTATACTTCCCCAGGTACTCCGATATTTCTTTTAATGTTTTAGGACTATCTGATTTCAGATATATTTTCACTGCACAGTTTGATTTAATCGTTTCATAATCATCTTTATATTTCTTTTCAATTTGCTGATAATCCTGAATGATCAAATTAACTCTGACTCCCCTTGACTGACCAGCTGTAATCATCGGAGGCAACACAGGGATAATTGGAAAGTTTCCCACTTCGTCCAAATCATAGTCACAAGGCACTGGTAGTTTTCCGCCATATTGATTCGCGACTTTTACTTGCTCAACGTAAATCTGCTGAATCATAATCGACGCTAAAGGATAAAATGTTTTCTTCTCATCTGGAATAATTAAATAAACTACTGTTTTCCGTTTGCCAATATCCTGCAGCTCAAAATCCGATTTTGAAGTCATCTCAGCAATGTTTGGATTGGTAAAAAGTTTCAAAGTACCCAGGGCTGAAGTATAAAAGCTTGATCTGGTTCTCTCTGCCGCTATCTGTCCCTGCATGAATACAATTTTGGCCGGATGGGAATCCGGTAACGTGTCCAAATATAAAGATAGAGGGGTTTTTCCTGTTGAGGGGTCCTCTCTCCCCATGTATGCGAGAAAGTAATATACATTTGTCATATTCTTATAAATAGAATTATCTGTTTTTGACAGCTCGTGAAGCTGTTCAATCAATCCGCTATTACTTTCCCTATTTTGGAGTTCCTCAATGTACGGTGTCACATATCCACACAGCAAGTCCGATTGCATCGCCCAGTAAAGTTCCTCTATCGGCTCTTCTGTGCTCAATTCCTCTGTTTCATCATTCGGTACATAACCTCTGATTTCTTCATAGTAAGTATCTGTCAACTCTTGCGTTCGAGCTCTATATTCTTCCGTAGTTCCCTCGATACAGACAGCTAAAATTGCGGCTGCTAATGTTGCTGTTTCGCCGTTATACCATAGAGGCTCACCTTTTTGCTCTCCCACTAAAACACTCACTAAATCCCATGCATAATCAATCGCCTGAGCCCGATCCCCTTCTTTTAATGCATTAATAATTGGCTGCAGAAAATTATAGTGTATGGATTTCTTTGGCGACCTTAAGTCAAACGGAATAATCGTGTATCCCATGCTTTCTGCCCATTTGTTCGTATAATAATAAATTTCCCCCTTCACGTCCGATATCACAATTGAGTAACCCGCCATTAATTGAAGCCAAAGGGTTTCAAGCAACACTCTTCTTGTTTTTCCGGAACGTGTCGCACCAATGATAATTGTGCTTTTGGGACCATCCACATAGCGTATATTTTCAATGTTTCCTATTTTTGTCATTTCAACAACAACGCCAGGCTTTTTAATTTGCTCTGTCCCTGAATAAGAAAACATCGAAAAGCATTCATCTTTTTCTGCCTCTGTGGTAAACCGTTCTGAACCATGTTGTCCTGTTCCTGCCGCAATTGGAATTTCAATTTTATCGGTTATCTTCTGTGTTTTAACATCCGCAATTTTTGCTTGGGGCCGAATCAAAATCCACACTATTAGGGTTAAGTACAGCAGTTGCAGCAAGAAAAACCATAATTTACACTCAGGATACTGAATAAGTGCGGATATACCATTCAGATAGTTATAATCAATATTTGGTGTCACTTGTTTTTCGACGTGCATGATCCAATACATATATTGATGGATAATATAGGCACCCAAGATGGATATTAGCATTTCAAATATTGTTAAAATTCCAATGGTAATAATTTTCTTTTTAACATCTGTAATTTTCTTTTGAGCCATAGTATCTTACTTTCTATTTCATCTTTGCCCCGCATTCCGGGCAAGTAACTAAAGTATCCGGAACATCGCATCCACACTCAGGACAAATTGTTAATGCATCCATTCCTAAAAATTCATTTTCATAATCTGATACCGGCGTAAAGTCAGGGGGTACATCCGCATTGTTTGATTGTTCATGATTTGCATTGTTTTTCTGTTCTGCCTGATATTTTTCGTTTGTTGCTTTTGACTCTGCAAAATTAATGTAAGAGACTATAATTTTCACAGTAGGTATCCTATTTCCGTCCTTTTCATAACTGCCAGTTTCCAATCTCCCCATCAGCTCAATCTTCATGCCTTTTTTTAAATACTTCTCTGCAAAGTCTGCTCTTTCCTTAAAAGCGACACAATTAAAAAAGTCTGCTTCCGGGCCCCCCCTCTCTGCGTATATCACGCGAAACCGCAATCTGAAAATATGCACGCTTACTTATTTGCCCCTGTGTGATGCTCGGATTATCACATAACCTTCCTGTACAAACAAAATATTGCATAATTACCTCCTTAAAAAATTGATTTTCGCCATTTTTGGTTATATACTTGTCTCTCAAATAATCAGGCGACCTAATTAGACAAAATAGATATTTTGTCCAATTTTAAGAAGCCTATAGTATCAAAGGGGGATTCTATTATGAGAACCAGAACCAGTAGTCGAAGCGCATCTACCAGCAATATCAGATTTTTAACAGATTTGGAAAAAGTTGAATTATTTTATCAAATAAATTCAGACTGTACAAAGTATGCCTTACGCAATAAAGCAATTTTTTATATAGCAAAATATTGTGCACTGAGGGCTTCGGAGGTTGGACTTATCACTTTAAATGATTACAATCCTTTTACTGGTACGATCCATTGTCACCGCTTAAAAGGCAGCAAGGATAATACGTTGCGAATAGTTGATCCCTATATATTGACTATCATTAATCAATATTATTATTCCAGCCTGCGTGAGACTTTAGCAATTAAAGCTAACGCTAAAAATGAATATTTATTTGTATCTCAAAAGGGGAAACCTATTAGTCGAAAAATGTTAGATGTAATTATGAAACGTTATTGTAAAAAAACAACAATTCCTAGTGATAAACGGCATTTTCATGTATTAAAACATACCCGTGCAATGGAATTGATTAAGTATGGAGAATTTAAACTAAATGATATACAGTGGTGGTTAGGACACAAAAATATTTCGAATACAATGATTTATCTGGAATTTACAGCCGATGCAATGAACCACCTCTTTGAAGCACTGAGTAAATATGAAAATAATAAGGAGTGCGAAAACTATGCCCACTAAAAAACCTAGAATATCAATCACATTAGAACCCGAAACATACCGACAAATATCAAATATGGCAAAAAAAGAGAATAAAGACTTGTCTGTTATAGGAAGGGAACTTATAGAAGATGCACTTAATGCAGAAGTATGTCAAGAAAACCTTGACTTTTTATCAACTATTATAAGAGAACAGTTATCAGCTATTATGCATTTATACATGGAACGCGATTTACGCTTGTTATCAAAAACATGTATGCAAGCCGGAACTGCTGCATATCTTTGTGCCGAAACATTAAGCCGGTTTGTTCCAGATGGGAAGCGACTGGATTTTGCAGCGGCATATGAAAAAGCGCAGAAGAAATCCTTAGCTTATTTAAAAACACAGTTTCCAATAGATTTAGAAGAATAGGAAGTGAAGTAAATTGGCAAAGAGTATAGTAATATCTAAAATAAGATGTGCATCCCCTAACCGAAAGAACACAGCCGTTCAGACTTTAAATCATTTAAAATACATTGCAACCCGGCCAGGCGTTGATTTAACACCAATCAAAACCTCTGCAGGCGACGATGCCAGTATCTACTTAAAATATATTTCCGAACGTCCACGCAGTCATGGTCTGTTTGGTAATTTATCCAATAAAAAAATTGGTGATCTCGATGCCTTATGTAAAGAGATGTACCAACTCTCAAAACAAAAAGTAATTTATAAAGGCATTGTATCTCTAAATGAAGAAGATGCAACAAGACTCGGTTATACAAATAAGGATTCCTGGAACTCTTTGTTAAACGTGGCAATGCCAGACATTGCCCATGAATTTAATATACCGATTCAAAACATGTCCTGGGTTGCGGCATTTCACCAGGAACAAGGACATCCACACATACATTATATGCTGTGGCGTAACGATGACAAAATCGCCTCTCCCTTTATACATAAAAGTGTCCAAAATAGATGCCGTCAAATTTTTAGTAAATACATCTTTGAAGCAGATCGGGAATTAAGTGTTGCAATAAAAACAGCAGCACGCAATGAATTGCTTGATATGAGTAAAGAGCTGGTTGGATATCCAGAACTCTCATTAGAATCAGAGGGAGTTTTAAAAATAACTCCAAAAGAATTATCAGAAGTATCCGCTTTACTTTTTAATTTGCATCCACTACTTCCAACAGGCCGTTTGAACTATAAATTTCTGCCTCCTGAAGTTAAGAAAGAAGTTGATAGCATAATAGAACACATTCTTTCTTATCCGGCATTTGAATCAAAATACTGTGAATATGTTGAAGCGTGTAAAAAAATTTCTGCTTCTTATTCTGTTGTTGGTAAAAAAGCAGAACACAATTTATTTAGTGCTGAAAAAGAGCTTCGGACACGCTTGGCGAATATTATCTTAAAAAAAGTAAAAACGATTCCTGCCGATGCCCTTATGCCTGACAAAAACAATATGGAAGACACTGGCGATGGCGATATAGCTATAGAATCCATGACACAACAAAGAATCGGAACTCAAAGGGCAAGGCGTCATTATGATTACTCAGAAATCATTACACCGCAGCCAAGCGATTCTCATTTAACTTTTCTGGTTAATGCAGAAGAGCCCTTAGAACCAGATGTTCATGTGCATGAAGAAATTGGGGGTAATCATAAAAAAAGCAGCTCTCGAGGTGCTTCTAAAGAATACCCTTATTGGACCGCATCATATAAACTTGCAAAAAAAGCACTATATTCAGAAGAAAAAAAATCGCCAGAACAAGTAGCAGATATTCTTGCTCTTCTAGAGGCGGAGGCTCAGGAAAAAAATCCCCTTGCACTAATGGAACTAGGGAAAATATTTGATAAAGGAATGCTGGAACAAGAGAAGGCGCCGAACACTGCTTCCCAATATTATACAGCCGGATTCAGAGAAATGGTGACCGTTTATGAATCTGAAAAAAATAATGAGAATAAATTTTTGCCCTCCTATTTCTCATATAGGATAGGAAAATGTTGTCAAACAGGGATTGGAACTGAGCGAGATATAACAGCAGCCAAAAATTGGTTCCGGAAGAGTATTTCTATGGAAGCTGATTCTCCGAACGCCTATGCGCAATACTCTTTAGCAAAAATATATATGCAAGAATATAAAGCAATGGAGGAAGATAAGTGCATTGATAATGAACCCCAAAAAACTCCACCATTGGATTTTACGACATCAGAATTAATAGATTTGCTTACATCTGCCTCAAAAACAACACCATTTGCCGCATTCGATTTAGCTTCGCTTTATACTAACGGACGTTTTGTAGAACAAAATAATGAAAAAGCAGGAGCTTTATATGCAAAGGCTCTTACCGGCTTTCTCGACATAAAAAATCCAGATGATTCCGTTTATTATAAAATAGGCAAAATGTATGCTGATGGCCTGGGAACCGCAAAGAATCCTGCCGCTGCAGCTCATTATTTCGGCCAAGCTGCTGAAGCAAAAAACATATTTGCTTCGTTTGCTTTAACAAAAATGTACCTCTCTGCCGAATCAGCTCAGATTCAATATAAGTTTCATGTCGATACCATTATGACCTCTTTAAAAGAAATTATTGAAACTGAGAATGAGGAAGATTTATCTCTGAAAGGTCAGTCCCTATACTATCTCGGCCTATTACATCTTAAAGAGGATGCTGATTTGGAACAAGGTATTTGTTACCTTTGGCAATCTGCAGATATAGAATTTGAATTAAATAAGGAGCACTTCGCTCTATATAAATTAGCAAATCTCCATCATTACACACAGCCAGAACCCCCTATTGATGTAGAAAAGCTGGTTACTAAATTGCAAAAAATATACGCTTCGGAAGACGAAAAGCAAAAGGAACAAGCTGCATATCATTTAGGCTTAATCCATTTGAAAGAAGGCGATTTTTTTGATCCTTCATTGGCGGTAAAATTTTTGAAGGAAATTTCGAAAAATTCAAATAATCATTCAGCCTTATTTCAATTAGTCAAACTTCACTTATATCAGCCAGAAAAAGCGGAAGACATCACTCCAGATTATTTAATGACCTCCTTAAATAAATTAGTACAAGATGACGTAACAATCAAACAACGCAATCAAGCATTATATTACCTTGCTCTTCTCCATCTGCAAGATGGCTCTGAGTTGTTCAATCCTCTTATTGCGAATCAATACCTATGGGAGGCAGCAACAACGGGAAATACGGAGGAAAGAAATTATACCGCCCTTTTTCAATTAGCAAAACTTCAATTATATAAAAAAGAGCCGTCTGTAATTGTTACTGACACCCACAGGCTGCTATCAGAATTAAAACTACTTTATGAAAAGTCAACTGATATAATATTACGCTATCGAGCTGCTTATTATCTCGGTTTACTGTATTTACAGGAAGAATCTGAACAGTACAATAAAGCGATTGGCATTGAGTATCTTTTGCTTGTTGCCGAAGCAGAAATAGGTTCTGAATCTGCTTCTGCACTATTTCGATTAGCTAAAATTCAATTAAGAGAGGAGAGCAATAAATCACTTATAGAACCGAACAAATTAATTGTTGCTTTAAAAAGACTAAATGAAAATCCAACGGAAGCTGAACGAAGTCTCAATTATCATTGTCGATCCGCTTATTATCTCGGCCTACTCTATTTACAGGAACAATCTGTACAATACAGTAAAGCGGATGGTATTAATTATCTTTGGCTTGCTGCAAAAGCAGAAGTTGGTTCTGAATCTGCTTTTGCGCTCTTTCAATTAGCAAAGCTTCGCCTAAAAGATGATAAAAATATCGAAAGCTCATTTATAGATCGTAACAAGTTAATTGTTTGCCTAAATACACTTTATGAGTCTCCAGCAGAAAATGAACAGAATCTTCATCATCATGCTCAGGCAGCTTATTATCTCGGTCTTTTTTATTTGCAAGAAGGGTCTGCTCTGTACTCCCCCCTCAAGGCGATTCAGTATTTATGGGAGGCTTCCGGAGATAGTCTTTCGGAACAAAGCAATCCATTTGCACTCTTCAAATTAGTACAACTCTACCTTTATAGCGAGGATAATGCAATTGTTACGAACATTAACAGTGATAAATTAGTGGCATTATTAAATACATTATCAAATAAAGCAGAGGAAGACGAATTGTGGATGCAAGCTCTCTACCTGACAGCGTTATTGCATCTGAAAACGGATTCAAAGCATTACAATATAGATATAGCTTTATCTTTGTTAAATCCTCTTGCTGATAATGGCTACACTTCAGCGCAAGCCTCATTAGGTAGTTTTTATCTTTGGGGGAAACACGGAAGACGTGATATTAAACAGGGAAAAATGTGGTTAGAAAAAGCTGCCGAACAAGACTATGAGCCGGCTAAAAACCAACTAGAAATGTATAAGAATATCTTACAAAATAAATTAATCTATTCAAGCTATAAACTGTTGAATTCTATGTATACAAATTTGGTGTTTTCTTCTCAAAATAAACAGGCTTATGCAACAGAACGTGCAACAGAATCTATAAAACTACAAAAAGAGAGATTTAGAAAAAATCAAATTCGTAGTTCATATCTTGAATAGAATCATATGTACACAAGAGGCGGCGGCGCCTCCTGCTCCACGCTGTGAGCATACTTGTTTTCAGGCGGTTAAATCTCCTGTCTAATAGCACTCGCAATGGCGCGTAGCCGCTCTCCTGTGAAGCGTTTGGCAATTTCAAGATCAAGTTACAATACCTGCTGGTTCAAGGATAGTCCAGGCCAAACAAATTATTAGTGGTATCAGGCGGTATAAAGTCAGATTATAACATACATAATAGGTAAAACTGTTTGAAGTAGGGCTTTACGACGAATTACCTGTTGTCAATAAGATTGGTATATATTCTCCATCCTGTTTGTCATATAAGGTTGCAACGTATTTTTCATCTTCTACTGTGATTTTAATAGACGAGTTATCTATGTATTCACAAACCCCTATATTGATAATTCCTTTTATAAAATTTGTCGATGATGCGAAAAATTTTAAATGAAGAAAATTAATAAAAATAGCACGATGCAATGTCTGGGAGAATTCTTCTCCAAATGGCACCATTTTTTTATTTCATATGTTTTTTCCACTTTCAAAAGCAAAATGAACTATACTCTAATTTTTAATGTATATTCCACCTTGATATACTCTAAAATTTAGTGTATAATAAAATATAGTTTCTAAGTAAATAATATTACCCTATCCTCCGAAGGTTTAAAAAGGAAGTGTGACCGTGATAAAATACAAAAAAGATATTATTCAAATGCTTAGTAATAAAGGCATTACAACTTATTATATAAGAAAAAATAAGATATTCAACGAATCTCAATTGGATCAAATCAGACACAACAGATTGGTAAAACAAGAAACTCTAGATAAACTATGCACTTTGTTAGAATGCCAACCTGGCCATCTTCTGGAATATGTTTATAGCGAAGATATGAATTTATTTAAAAAAAAGACTTTAGATGGAATGGTATTAAAAAACAATGTACGGGAAAGGAGCCCTGATGATATCTGAATTTATTCGAAAAGCAGATCTCTGTAAAAAATCCATTGATGCTCTTCGACCTCTTGAAGGTCAAATGCTAAAACAAGTAAAGGGCTTTTACAGAATTGCAACCACCTGGTCGTCAAATGCACTCGAAGGAAACACGTTGAATATAAGTGAAACAAAAGTCTTGTTAGAGGATGGACTAACGGTTTCTGGTAAGCCCTTAAAAGATATTCTCGAAACTTCCGGCCACGCCAATGCATTCGATTATATGTTTTCGTTATTAAAGAGTAACGATATAACAGAAGAAAATATCCTAACAATACATCGCCTTTTATATTGCGGAATTGATTTAGAAGCTGCCGGTGTCTATCGAACAGAGCCAGTTATGGTCTCTGGTTCCAATTACCCTGTTTCCGCACCTGGGGAAATTGAAAGTAACATGAAACAATTTATAATATGGCTCAAAAACGAACGCAAAAAATATCATCCAATTATTTTTGCTGCTGAGCTGCATCGGAGATTTGTTTTTATCCATCCATTTTTAGATGGAAATGGACGAACCGCCCGGTTACTTATGAATACCGCATTAATACAGACAGGTTATCTCCCTTGCGTTATTTCCCCATATATAAGGTCTGATTACATTTCAGCATTGGAATTATCCCACAAAGAGCCGAGTCGGTTCCAGGCATTTATAGCCGAGACAGAATTAGAGACAGAAAAAGATTTCATGCGAAATCTGAATCTGAATTTACCGAATTTCAAAGAAGCTCAAGAGCCATAAGACATAAACAATCCGAGGTACTAAGTTCGAATTCTTAGTACCTCGGGTAATTTATGGTTGGCTTATTTCCATTTCCAGAATTGCTTGTGGAAATTTTTCTCTTCTTTTGTCAATTCTCTTTGAATTTCTCTGTAAAATTCATAATCTGACTAGAAAAAATCAAATAGGCTCATATCTTAAGTAAAACTTTAGTAAAGCATTAACAGCTTTCAGAAAGATCCAAATCTTAATTAGATGGTCGGCAATTAATAAAAATAAGAGGCTGTTGCCAGTAAATTTTCACCTACTTGAGCAGCAGCCTCAGATCATGGTTTTCACAAAGTTCCTCAGTAGAATCACTAAATCAATTCTGCTATATTCTTGAATTAATCAACCAGCATTATTACATTCCACTGGTGTTATTCTTATCCTTATAGTTCCTATACATTGGCCAGACTATTATATAGATAATCATTAACAGTTTCAGAAAAGACATGATATCCAGCAAAAAAAATCCCCGTAGATTCAAAAAAACCAGATTCAACCACATTAGGATAAAAACTCCAACGAGGCACATGCAAAAAAGTCGCTTCCCCGCATCCTGACCGCTGAGCATTTTCTGCTGCTCCGTCTGACGTTCCTTTTTCATTTTATAAAGCTCTATACTCAGCCAAATAAAGGCCAGTAGCTTTACAGCAAAAAATATCACTCCCTCTTCGCGCCCATTCTCCCTAAACAGAAAAATTATATCTACTGCAAAGCTATATAGCAAATATGGAACATAGAAGAAAAAAGCCCATATAACTCCTCTACTGCGCAGGACAATCGGCTGGGAACCATCAGGCTTTTTTCGATAAATCAGGCTTCCGCCGATGTAATAAGCAAATAAGATGCCAAAAACGGCCACGTATTTTGCACTTTCCAGTCCTACTGGCATTTCCCATCCTTCAGCCACATATCCACGGAAAACCACAGTAGATTCCATGAAAACCCATTCCGCTAATGCGATGAGTATGTATATGATCTGTAATGCAGTTATCCTCATCCGCATGCCTTCTTTCAATCATAATATGTTTCGCAAGTCAAATATGTATATGCACTCGAATTTGTCTTTTTTTCTGCATAAATAATATGATAGAAATAGGTATTTCCTTTATAATATGCATATTTAAAATACGTAACCTCTGGTTTTTCTCCATTCTTAAGGCCTCTATAGAAATTTCCGCTCATCATCGATTCATCTACTGATAAATCCATTCCAGTTAACTTAGACATAATAAAGAGCACTCCTGATACCATATCAAATGTAGATGAGGCCGTTCCCGTTACATATCCTTCGTATGTATATCCCTTAGGACCAGTGTGTCCCTTAGGACAATTCCCGAAGTCTTCTAATGGCATAATTCCATCAGCTGGAAACCACTGCTCTCCCGGTTCAACCCATGAAGGCACTTCTGTTTCTGACGGAGCTGCTAATGCGGGTATACAAAGTGATAAACACATAATTATTGTCAATAAAATACTAATTAATCGTTTTTTTCTTTTCATAAACTCTTCTCCTTTTACAGTTTTCAATAGTCATTTGTGGGATTTTTCAATCATCAATGGTATCACCTCTTTTCTTATAAAGCATTTTTTTCGTAAAGCTAATGTGTACACTTTACATATGTAACTGTTTTTATTAACGAACCTTTTACTATAGCCCCACATTTTGTACAACGTTTAGCATTGTAATACTTCACCTCACATCCATCGTCCGATTTCTTTATACGTGAAGTTAATTCCCCCGAAACATAATTATGATCGCATGCTGCATTCGGAGTGAGGTTTTCTGCATTATATACCGTACCATCTTTACCTACAAATTGATGTTCAAACAAAATTTTTGTTATGTTATAACTATCTCTAGCTACATTATTTGAAGTATGAAACTCTATCACTTCTTTAGAGTCAATAAAAACAGGTTTTCCATTCGCTTCACTCACCTTAGCATTAGATGGAACCTCATATGCAAATGCAGATAAAGAACTGCATAGGATCATACATAATGCGATAAAAAAGGAAGCTAATTTTGCCTTTTTATTCATATTTTTTGGCCTCATAATATAATACATCCTTTCTTTTATACAATTTTGTTTTTTGCAAAAAAACATAGATAACGGATCTTGCGATTTATTATCAAGTATAGAGAAATTTATAATTAAATTCGCGTATTCATATCTCTCTGACAAATCATGTGTTTTCACTACCAATTCGTCACATGCTAATTCACACTCTCTTTCCACAAACCTATCCATTAAATATATTAATGGATTAAACCAATACAATGCTACAACTATGAGTCGAATAAATATAAACAAATTATCATGGTATTTAATATGGCAAAGTTCATGATGAATTACATAATTAATCTCTTTTTCTTTTAAATTACCAGGTATTAGAATAAATGGCTTAATCACTCCACAAGTAAATGGAGTAAACTCCCCTTTACATGTATAAATTACTATTTTCTTCCGAATACCTAATTCTGCTTTATGTCTATACAAAATTTCTAATATTTTCGATTGCGACACGATGGTCATAGATTGCCGGGCCAATTTATTTTGTTTTAGATAGAAGTACACCCTTAACAAAAAAGATGTAGTTCCAATCACAAACCATATAAATATGATAATTATCTCCCATTTTAGAGATAATGTTATATTTACTCCCCTTGGGGCAGTTATAACAAGTAAATCCGTTCCACTAAAAGAAGCATTTGAGTGTTTAGCCGATACTTTTAAGAAAGATAGGATAGGCATAATAAAATAATACTTAAAATATACTATCGGAACAACAGCCATAACAAAAGAAATTTTCAACATATGAGACTTCCAATTGGAATTAAATTGTTTTCCACAGATAAAATCCACTATACAAATTAGGATAAACAATAGATTACTGGAAAGCATCATTGAAAGTAATAAATTCATATACGCCTCATCGCCTTATTCATTTTCTTTCAGTTCATTAAGATAATCTTTTAATTCTTCAGCATATTTTTTTGTTATTTTATTTTCTTTTCCAGTTAAAGCAATCATGAATTTTTTTAGTGAACCTCCATATACCGACTCCACGAAATCAATAGTTTGCTGAGTCTCTACTTCTTCTTTTGAATAGGTATAAATAAATTTACGGCCATTCCTGGTAACATATCCCTTTTCAATTAAACGTACCAGAAATGTATTAATGGTTTGTCGCTTCCATCCCTTTCCTTTTTCATCAAAATAATCAACTAATTCACTACATGTCATCCACCTCTGATGTGTCCAAAGAGCTTCTAAAATTTCTTCCTCAGAGCTAGACAAACTATATCCCAAGTTAATCACGACCTTTCTATCTCAATTATATCGACTACTTAATGTAGTCAATATAATCTTACAACATTTATCAAATTCTGTCAATCTCTTTTTATTTATATAAAATATAACCGTCATTTCAGACTACGCTCCGTATTCGTATTTGGGTTTGTGATAAAAATAGAATCGCTTCGCTACTTCGACCTTACAACAAAGATTATCTTACTTGCAAAGTAAAAACATAAATTGTAAAATACAAGATAAAACGGATTGTATTAAATGGTTATATTATACGCGCAGGAGGCTGTATGTGTGAAAATTTATCAGTATAATGGTCTAACAAATATATGTGGGAAAAATATTAGAAGAATCAGGATCGAACAAAAGTTGACCCAGTCCCAACTTGCCGCCCGGCTGCAAACTCGGCATAACATACAGTTAGAACAACGTTCCATAAGCAGGATTGAAATAGGAGAACGATTTATCGCAGATTATGAGGTGCTTGCAATCAGCCAGGCTTTGGGTGTGAATATTGCTAGTTTATATAGTGATACTCATATTTGACATTCTTCCGGTTCTTTATCAAACCTCAGTCCTTTGAAAACAGGCTGCCTCATGCTCCCACTTGCAGTATATTCCATAAAATGAACCACACAGACCAATTGAGGTCTGATCCAGACAGTTTTATCATAACTTCCCAACGGGAACAGCGGAACGTCACTTTTTGGTACTTCTTTTATGCGTCTGAAGTTTTCACCTCCTACTCCAAGGGTGACATGCCCCTTATATACAAGCTTGTCTTTATCATATTTTCCCAGAACAATACTTATCATGTGATTTTCTTTGTAGATATATCCGCAAATAACAAAATCATCATCCTTCAAATTTTTTATTTTAATCCAGTCTTTTGTTCGTTTTCCCTCAATGTATACGCTGTCTTTTCTTTTAGCAACGATGCCCTCTAACTCTTGCTGTTCAGCAAGCGTGTAAAATGCCATCCCCTGGCCCTCAATATATTTAGATAAAGCCATTCGTGCTGTTTCCTCACCTACCGCTTTGGAAAGATATTCTTTGCGCTCCATTAACGGCAGCAATGATATATCATTATTTTTGTAATATAGAATATCGAAGGGAATGAAACTGGCCGGATATTGTTTAGAAAGTAAATTTATTTTGAATACATTTGTCATAATACTTCGTTTTTGAATTTCATAAAAAGAGGGCTTTCCGTCTTTCAATACCATTAATTCGCCATCTAATATACACCGCTCTTTTACTTGCTTATGCAACGCTGAGAGTTCGGGGACCTTAGATAGCATTCTTACATTTCGCTTGTTCCTTAATTCCGTCCCCAATTTAGGATCGAGATATGCGATACAGCGTTCCCCGTCCCATTTTAATTCATATATATAGTCATCACTATTAAAGGCTTCGCTGCTGGCTCCAATGAGCATAGGATTTATTTCTTTTCTGTTAAAATCAATCACGATAAAAGCTCCTTCCTCTAAATAAATGTAGTATATGTAAATAAGGGCTATCAATACAATAAATCATTGTGTCAGAGGACGTCCGAAGATTATTAAATTCATATAGTTAATCTCTATATTCAATCCGATTAACCTTTGTTTCTTCCTTATTTTTCTTTATTCAATATAAATTTTAGAAAATTTAAAGGAGATGCCAGATTTAAACTTTAGCACCTCTCCTTTTTATTTTACTGTAAAATTGATAAGGTGTGTTCCAAATATTAACTATAAAATAAAGGTAATTGGTATTAAGTGCTGCACCAATTTATTATTTAAAGCTTTTATTTCATCTAGTGCACACTTCTTTTGCTCTAAATTTTTCTTATATTTACTGGCTCTGCCAGTAATATGTGTGGTGGTTCAGCCAGGAAGTGCTGAACCCTATTCCTGCCTTAAAAGTCAAGGACTTTTAAGGTGGTGGGGTCAAGCGGCAAGTAGGGGGCTTGGCTTTTGTTTTTCAGCAGAACTCTGTTCTGCTCTCTTCGACCGCAGGTCTTAACAGAAATTGGTTCTGTTCTCTTTGACCGCAGGTCCCAACGGAACTCAGTTCCGTTCCCTTCGTCCGCTAGGTCTAAACAGAATTCGGTTCTGTCCCGGTCGGCCGAGTCCCAACAGAACTCGGTTCTGTTCTCCTGGGCAGCTGCATCTCAACGGGACTCGGTTCTGTTCACCCCGGACAGCTGCATCTCAACGGAACCCGGTTCTGTTCACCCCGGACAGCTGCATCTCAACGGAACTCGGTTCTGTTCACCCGGGCGGCCGATTCTCAACGGAACTCAGTTCCGCTCACGGGCGGCTGCATCCCAACGGAACCCGGTTCTGTTCACCCGGGCGGCTGATTCTCAACGGAACTCAGTTCCGCTCACGAGCAGCTGCATCCCAACGGAACTCGGTTCTGTTCACCCGGGCGGCTGCATC
>Ga0129317_1001232_pt1 | contig 20062 bp, 18 predicted proteins | sample Cm1ome_FD_94430 | JGI IMG/M metagenome (GOLD analysis project Ga0129317, IMG submission 94430) | Eastern black-and-white colobus group fecal microbial communities from Wisconsin, USA - Cm1105 metagenome | ecosystem: Host-associated > Mammals > Digestive system > Large intestine > Fecal | place... | reverse complement strand
TACATGTCAAAGGCACCGTCACCGGATACTATGCCGATGTTCCTGATCTCCTTGTTCCCATCGCCTACTACAACTGTCCTTGGAATGGTTCGTACACCCAACTGCGAGATGATCTGGCTTGCCGACATCGGTCTAGAAAGGGAGCCTTTCACGCCAACGTAGACCCCCTTGTAGAAAGAGAAGGGCTTTGGGTCAACGATTCCAAGGCGTTTGGCCATTTGGGCGTTGTTGCCAAGCTCCATGTGCGCATCCAAGGGGAGATGGCAGGCAAAAACGGCCAGTTTGTTGTCGAGAAGCGTCTTTATCTTGTCGTAATGCCTTCCCGTGACGGCGATTGGCTTTCCCCAGAACATCCCGTGGTGCACGAAAAGCATATCAGCCTTGGCGGCAATGGCCTGCTCTATGCTTTGCATGTTGGCATCCACGGCAAAGGCGACCTTTTCTATATTGGAGTCCAAATCGCCCACCTGAAGCCCGTTCAATGAGATGTCCGCACCTGCAAACGCAGGGATATCGAGAAGGCTTGTAAGCTTATCTGAAAGTTCGCTCAACTTCATATCTTTGATTATAATAGTTCATTGACATGAGTTTTTCCACTACCTACAATCCTAGGCATGAACATAGAGGAACTATCCGTCAGCGAAGCACGGTTCTCATACGACAGATCCATGATTGGGACCTTGGTCTCTGAAGTAAGGAAAGAAGGCTGCAAAAGTGCAGTCGTAGGCCAACCAAGAGCTCTGAGCGCCCTAAGAATGGGAATGAGCGTGAACACGAAAGGCTACAACATATACATAAGCGGAGAAGACGGCACAGGCCGCCACAGCGCGGTGAGGCAGATTGCAGCTTCGTTGGAGAACGATGGCTCTGTGGCTTTGGACCTCGTATATGCCTGCAACTTCGACAGAAACGAAGCCCCTTTCCTCATTGCTTTGCCATCACCGTTTGGCTCTTTGCTTTCCTCCCATATGGAAAGGATTTCCGGGCTTGCAAAGGACGGAATGTGGGACGAAGCCATTGCGCTCGAATGCGAACTCGAGGACTCGTTGGAAGGCATTGGGAACCCTCTCCTTACAACCTACTTTTCGCAGGTGCGTGCAGCTCTGAACAGAAAGAACGGCGATGCCCCTTCGTATCTTGTAAACATGGTACATGACGGTGAGGCAGATGCAGGACTCAAGGATGTGAAGGCAAAAAGACCTCTTGTGGAGGAATATCACCCAACCCATGCCAACATGTTTGGTCAGATAACCAAGCAGAACGCACCTTGCCACCTGAGTCTTTCTGGAGGATCAATCCTAGATGCCGTTGGAGGCTTCTTCGTTGTACGCGCAGACAAAATCCTCGCCCAAAGCCAAGGACAGCACTCCCTATGGGCGCTATGGGACAGCCTCAAGCTCTTTGCTGAAAGCTCAAGCTTCACCGTAAGCGGAGACAACTCTCAGGACCAGCTTTTCATAAGACCAATCGTCTCCTCTCTTCCCGTTAAGATAATCCTTGTGGGAAGCGATGCTCTATACGACAAGCTGTGCGAAACGGACGATGAGTTCCTAAGGCTCTTCAAGGTGTCTGCGGAATTCGATTTCTCCATGCCTGCCAACAAGGACAACATAAAGGGAACGATAGCCTACATCTTGGATGTAATAGAAAAAAACAACTTGAGACCCATTAACGAAGATGCTATATGCGAGCTTCTGCGCTATAGCTCATGGTATGCAGAGATGCGAGGGGAACTTACTACAAAGCTTTCCTTCATTGGAGATTTGGCCTTTGAAGCGAACTACATGGCAGTGCGCAAAGGAGTTCCTTCGATAGATGAGTCCTGCGTCAAGGAAGCCATGAACGCACGTGACTTTGCCAACGGAATCACAGAGGAGCGTATAAACAAGGAGATCCAGGATGGAGAGATGATAATCTCCCTCTCCGGCGCAAAGGTTGGGGTCGTGAACGGCCTTGCAGTCATGGACAGAGGCCTTGCCTCGTTTGGAACCCCAACGGTGATCTCAGTGTCGGTTGCACCAGGATCCGAGGGCATCGTGAACATAGAGCACGAAGCCGGTCTCTCAGGCGAGATCCACGACAAGGGGCTTCTCATCCTTGAAGGGTATCTTCGCAAGCAGTACGCCCGCACCTTCCCTCTTTCCATCTATGCCGGAATATGCTTTGAACAGTCATATGCCGAGGTCGATGGCGACAGCGCCTCCTCCTCAGAGCTTTTCGCCCTGCTTTCTGCAATCGGAGAACTTCCAGTTCGTCAGGACATTGCAGTGACGGGTTCCGTGAACCAGCTTGGCGACATCCAACCTGTTGGCGGTATAAACGAAAAGATAGAGGGGTTCTTCTCCATTTGCGAAAAGATGGGCCTTTCAGGAAAGCAGGGGGTCATAATCCCACGTCAGAACGTGAAATCCCTCATCCTTCCAGAACGCATCGTGAAGGCAATAGAGGAAAGGCGATTCCATATATACCCAATATCGTCCATAGACCAGGGGATGGAGATTCTGACCCTTCGTCCAAGCGGCGAGCGCAACATCAAGGGGAACTTCCCTCCAAACACCGCCAACCGCATAATAGAAGACCGCCTCAAGAAACTCTACGAACTCTCCAAACCCGCGAACTGATTGGCAGGCCAGAGGTCGTTTATTCCGACATTTATTCCGACATTGCGCCGATTTATTCCGACATCTTCAAAATCCGTGCGTAATCCGTGCGCCCCATGAGACCCATGAGGCCCATGCGTTCCGTAAGTCCCATAAGCCCCATTGTCGTTCCACCGGCGCATCAAGGCGCATCAGGGCGCATAATAAAAAACGCACCCAAGTTGAAAAACCAAGGTGCGTTTGGAAACATTTGAAGTTTGGGACCACTTAAACAAGAAATCTTACTTTCCGGAGTTGAAGCGGGAATCCCACTCGTTCTCCTTCTTCCTGCGCTCGTAGCGCTCGCTGGCATCGGAATCGGATTTGGAATCCACAAAGTCATCGGGCTCCGGATTGTAGTAGTAGGTGTGTTTCGAGTTCCTTGGATCGTCTTCGTCCTCGTATGGGTTTACGGGAAGAAGGAATCCAAGGATGCAGTATATCACAAGACAGGGCACGATCGCCGTGCAGCATGCAAGTATGATAACCGCAAGCCTGACGGAACCTTCCGGGAGGTCCCTCCACTGGGCGATGCCCTTGCAAACACCAAAGATCTCACCATGCTTCGATCTATAAAGTCTCTTGGTTGCCATTTTTATAACCCCTTCACAATAAATATATGTCTTTTATTTGTTTTCCATCTTCTTCTTGAGGGCGTCGAGCTCCTTCTGTATCTCGTCAAGCTCCTCAAGGTCCCTGAACTTGCTGTCAAGGTCATCGGAAGCCTTGTCCTGCTCCCTTCTTGCGTTCATCCTGTTGATGCGCTCCTCCATCCTGTTGAAACGCTCCATTGGATCGTCGTTGCCGTAGCCGTTTGAGCCGTAGCCTCCATCACCCGGGGCCTTGCCGCTTGTACCGGCACCATAGCCAGTGCTATAGGAGAACCCTTTGGAAGCCTGTGCTTGGGCCTGTGCCCTTTGGCTCGCCTCCCTCATGCTCTGGTACTTTGCCTTTGCACCGGCAAGTTTCTCTTCAAGCTTTGCGATGTCTTCCTTGTATTTGGCAATGGTTGCATCGTACTTGGAAGCCTCTTCCTTGAGATATGCAAGCTCCTGTGAAAGCTTCTTCTTCTCAAGAAGCGCTTCGCGTGCAAGGGCGTCACGTCCGCTTGCAATCGCAAGCTCCGCCCTGTTCTGCCAACGATCGACCAAGGATTCGAGCTCCTTGACCTTCCTGTCCATTGTGTTCTTGCTGCCAATGGCCGCTGCACAGTTGGACTTTATCTCTATGATGGTGTCCTCCATCTCGTTTATCATGAGCTTTATCATCTTCTCTGGGTCTTCAGCCTGGTCGAGAAGTGCGTTTATGTTGGAATTGACTATATCCAGGAACCTTGAAAAAACTCCCATGTCTCTATCTCCTTGCCACTATCGTTTTCCCTGCGCTTTCGCAGGATTCTCTTTCCAATACGTCAGTATAGTAGCACGTTCCATGCCAAGTGCACCAAAACCATTGATTTTTCGCAATTTGGTGCATATTTGTAGACCAAAAACCCAAAAACAGGCCGTTTTGGTGCACTTTGGTATTTCCTTTCTCGTTGCAAAGAGTTCACAAGCAACATATCAAGGCAACAACAATTGGCAAATACCGCCAATATTGGTATTATTTACCACATGGAACGACAGACAGAGAACTACATAGGAGAATCCGAGGTTTTCCTGGATTTCCAAAGGCGCATAGCAGATGCCGCAACGGTCGATCGCAGCGTACTTGTCATAGGAGAGCGTGGAAGCGGAAAGGAGCTTGCAGCAAGCAGACTCCACTATCTTTCAAAGCGCTGGCAGAAGAACCTTGTGACCGTCAACTGTGCAGCCCTTGCACCCACTCTCATTGAAAGCGAACTCTTTGGCTACGAGCAAGGGGCGTTCACGGGGGCTGGAAAAACAAGGAAAGGCCGTTTCGAGGAAGCCCAAGGAGGAACTCTCTTTCTGGATGAAATTGGAAACATTCCAATGCAGGTGCAGGAGAAGATACTACGCGTCGTTGAATACGGAACATACGAAAGGGTTGGCTCGTCAGTCACCCATGAGGCCGATGTCCGCATAATTGGAGCCACCAACGCAGACCTAAAGCAGATGTGTCGCGAGGGCAAATTCAAGGAAGACCTTCTAGATAGACTGAGCTTTGAAGTCATCTTCGTTCCACCCCTTAGGGAACGCGGCGAAGACATCCTCATCCTTGCCAACTATTTCGCCTCACGCATGGCCATGGAATGCGGACTGCTTGAGACACCGACCTTCAGCAGCAACGTGCAGGAAACCTTGCTTTCATACACCTGGCCCGGCAACGTGCGCGAACTCAAGAACACAATAGAAAGGGCCGTCTACCGCAGCAAAGGCCACACCATCACGACAATCCAACTTGACCCCTTCGAAAACCCATTCGACACGACATTCAACAGTGGCAACGAAGGCGCATCCCAAACCTCCATAACGCCGACACAACCAAAGACCGATATCCCTGAACCCCCAAATACGATGTCCTCTTTCTATGACAGCATACCAATTAACAAACTCAATGAAACGAAAGAGGCCATCGAACGTAACCTTTTGGAAAGAGCCTTAAAACAGGCCAACGGAAACCAAAAGGAGGCCGCCGCCCTCATGGAGCTCTCATACGACCAATTCAGAGGTTTGTATAGAAAACATAGAAAGTAAAGGATGCATACAAACAAAGCCGGGCGAAAACCCGGCTTTGCATTTGGAAATCAAAAGCCCCTTACTTTTCAGCAGGAACGTTCTTTGAACCGTTTGGACTGAACTTGGCCTTGAGCTGGGCAAGCTCAGCTTCTATGCTGGCATCCTGCTCCATGGAAGAAAACTCCTTCTCCGTCTTGTAGGACTGGGATGTCATGTTCGCCTGAGCCTCAAGGTTTTCTACACGCTCCTCCATTTCGTTGAACCTCTTGATTGCATCGCTGCAATCGAAGGAACTGAGCTGCTTTTCGACCTCGATCCTCTCCTTTGCATGCTCCGCTCTGGCGACAAGCGTCCTTTCCTTGTCCTTGATCTCCAGAAGCTTCTCTGAAAGCTTCTGGATCTGGGCTTCCTGACTTGCCTGGATGCTCCTAAGGGTTGCAAGCTCCTCCTCTACAGCCTTGGCCCGTACAGCTGAACGCTGCTTCTCTGCAATGGCTTCCTTTGCAAGGTCGTCCTTGCCGTTCTTTACAGCCATCTGAGCCCTTATCTCCCAACGTGTGGTTGCAGCGTTGTACTCTTCAAGAGCCTTCTCGCGGCCCTTGATGTTGCAACGGGTCTCGGCTGCAGACTCCTTTGCCTTGGCAAGGGTATCCTCCATTTTGGTGATGGAATAGCGGATTATCTTGGAAGGATTCTCAAGTTTGTCCAATGCATGGTTTACATTCGAGCTGAATATCTGACCGATTCTTTTAAACGTGTTCATTTGTGTTCTCCTACGTCTTTGGTTTTCTTTTCATGTCCTTTTGGGACGCAAACCACATAGCAAAACACATGCCAAGTCAATTCAATTCATTTACATAGAACAAATTACATCAATAAGCAACAAAAGGACAAACTCATTCAAGCCTCAGTTGGCGAAAAATACCAATGCTGCATGAGGATTCCGGCTGCAACGGATACGTTCAAGGACCCCTTGCTCCCGCCCATTGGGATTGAGACCCTTCTTCCGGTGCAGGCAAGGACAGCTGGGCTAATGCCAAATTCCTCGGATCCCAAGACGGCAACCCCACTTGGAGGGAAATCAAAGCCGTTTATGTCCTCTCCCCCAACCTCAAGCGCCAGGACATTGGAAGGGTCGTAGGATTTGAGGAACTCAACGACATCGGTCTGGGACATGAAGGACCAGTCCACGGTGGAAGTCGTTCCCATGGAGGTGCGTTTGGCGCGCACGTGCTCGGGAGAGGCGGTGCCGTCCACGAGGATTATGCGGCGGATGCCAAAGGAGTCTGCGCTGCGAAAGATCGCACCCACGTTGTAGGGACTGCGAATGCGGTCGAGGATGAGGATTTTGTCCTGGATGACACGTGCGTTGGCATCAAGAGAGCCTTCTGCAGTGCGAAAGTCCCAGTCGGACGGCTCGCTTCCAAGGCGTGCGAGGATTGACTTGCTCATGTCGTCAAGGGCTATTGCAAGACCTTTTCCCTCCAGAACGTCTGCATCATGGGCTATGCCTGCACCAGCTATTGGCCCAAAGCCAGCCAAGGGAATTATGTCGTTGATGTACTGTAAGTCCACAGGACGTCCGGCTGCCGCTTCGAACGCCGCATCGTGCAGGATTATAGAAATCTTGCGAAGGCGGGTGTTGTCCTTAAGGGAAAGGAGCTTCTTCTTGGTAATCATGCTGTTTTGTCACTGCTCCTCGCCACCACCATCTTCGTCTCCTCCGTCCTTCGCGTTGGAGCTTGGAAGGATGCAGAGTGCAAACTCCCCCTTCACAACCTTGAGGTCGGCCTTGACCTGCGAAGGGGTACCGCTGACTATCTGTTCGAAGGCTTTTGTAAGTTCGCGTCCAAGAACGACGGTCCTGTCAGAACACAGTTCACCAAGTTCGTCCAAGAGCTTCACCACCCTGAAGGGGGATTCGTAGATTATGAACGCCTCGTCGCGCGCCAAGAGCTCCTTGATGCGGTTCTTGCGTCGCCCGCTCTTGGGACTTAGAAAGCCTTCGAAGGTAAATGTCTTGCCGGCAAGCCCGCTTGCGCTTATGAGCGTGACGCATGCGCTTGCACCTGGAATTGGAACCACATCGTAGCCAGATTCCCTCACGGTCCTCACAAGTCTGCTGCCGGGATCGCTCACACCAGGGGTTCCCGCATCGCTTACATAAGCCACATCCAAGCCTTGGTCCAAAAGGTTCACTATACCATGGCTGGAAGCCGCTTCATTGTGGGCGTGGCATGCAATGAGACGTTTTCCAGTTATCTCAAGGTGCGTTAGCATGGTCTGCGTATGACGCGTATCCTCGCAGGCTATCACAGACACCTCCTTGAGGGTCCTTATTGCTCTAAGCGTTATGTCGTCCAAGTTTCCAATTGGCGTTCCAACAATGTATAGCGTACTCATATCGCCAAGATTATTGCATATTGCAAAAAATTTTAAAAGAACGCAGAATCCTCTGGTGGCATTGAAGACCACGACAGGAGGTTCTTGGATGGAACTTTTGAAAGCATTGCAGAAAAGAAGAAGCGTTAGGAAATTCACGGAGGAAATCGTATCCAAAGAAGACATCGACATTTTGATGCACGCAGCCATGTCTGGCCCAAGCGCATGCAACGCAAAGCCTTGGGAGTTCTATGTAGTTGAAACCGAAACAGGGCTCCAGAACCTGCGCAAAGCCACGAAATATACGAATATGAATGCGCCTTTGGCTATTGTTGTTTGCGGAAACCTGTCACGTGCATTGCCAGCACCCCTTACCGATTTCTGGGTTCAAGACTGTAGCGCAGCAACTGAAAACATCCTCCTTGCAGCAACCGATATTGGCCTTGGTGCCGTTTGGTGCGGGATATATCCAAACGACAAAGCCGTTGCGAACGTGAAGATCGCCCTTGGCCTTCCAGAAGAACACATCCCTCTCAACATCATCCTCGTAGGACACCCTGACCAATTTCCAGAGCCACGAGACCAGTATGACGAAAAGCGCGTCCATATAGTCTGAAACACGCCAAAAGAGAAATGAAGGCCTTGGTGAAGGTTTCCATCCCCATGATGTTTGGAGCCGTTGCGGCGGTTAAGGCGGCTAAGGCCGTGGGGACGCTTGACGACCATTGAATTTCAGACGAGCCAGAGCGCTCCAGATAGTACATGATAGTGTCTAAGCGTACCTGATGGCCCCTGAACATACCTAAGCGACCCGAATTCTCAAAATCCAGACCGTTTTAGATTGGCAGGAGCGGCTAGATTGGCTAGAACGTCTAGAGCGCCTAGTCTGTCTAGACTGTCCAGACAGGCATGAAAAGGCAAAAACACAAGAAACCTTGCGAGAGAAAACAACCACTCTTCAAATCAGCTCAGCTTCTTGCAACATCCATCATGACGGCGCACATACGGCTATTGTCCAAAGGGTCGCCGCATGAAGCACCAATGTAGTCCTTTTCAAGAAGGTTGAAGAAATCACCCGAAACGTTCAGTTCAGGAAGCCTCCCCACAAGCCTACCATCCTCCATCAGATACGACATCTGAACGGGAGTTGCAAAGTGTCCATCAGGAGTCATGTCCCCACCGGATGCAAGAACAACGAATATAGCCTTTCCAGGGACGAGCTCTCTCAATGATTCAGCAGTAGGTTCCAGATAGAAACCATGGAAACCCAAGCTAGGGACGCCATCGTAAGGAGCAACAGCCGTACCAAGATTGCTAAGTCCAAACTGAGACGAAGACTTCTTTGTCGTAAGAAGGTTCACAAGCCTACCCCTCTCTATAAGCGTAGGCCTATAATTCTTGGCGACACAACCCTCGTCATCAAAGAAACACGTACCAGGATGCGAGTACGGATTCATATCATCCTGAAATGTAAGCTTTTCAGAGAAAACATCTTGTCCAAGCTTTCCACTCAACAAAGAAGCCCCTGCGACATACAGTTCACCAACGAACTGCTGCAGGAACTTCCCCATCAAGTCCGATGCTTCAAAGACCACAGGATAGCGTCCAGATTCCAAATCCACATCCTTATAGAAAGCATCATACTGTTCCTTGAACTTGGAAATGAGGGCGTCCTCATCGAAATGGTCCCCGGAATATCCAAAGGCCGAATCGAACAGGTTTCCCGAGCCGCGATTCTGCGCAATAAGATTGATTGAAAGCCTACCGGTCGAACTCACAAGATGACGGCCACAGGAATTGCGATACTCTGCATCCTCATTCTTTAGGCCGATTTTATTGGAAAAGGCGAATCTAGGGCATTCCTCGCCAAGACGATCCAGGAACGACCGCATGGTAGGAATTAACTTTGGAACAGGAATTATCTCCTTTTCGTTTCGAACCTCCCTCTCCAACACTCCTTCATCCAACTCTCCTTCCAAAGCACATGGATACGGAATTCTAAGCTCAAGGGCATCCTTCGCTTTGGATGTCAAAGTCTCTTCGTCAGGCCTTCCAAGGCTACCTGCAATACCGACAAAACCATCTTCATAGACCCTCACCGTTGAAGTAGTCTCCTCTTTTTCCCTAAAGCTATCTATCTTGCCAGCCGTAACATTGAGAGTCACCGAACGACTTGTCTTCGTCAAAAACTCTTTGTCCATTTTCTACCTCTTTCCTCTCCACAATCACTGAACGTTCATTGAGGACACTCTGACGTAAGGACCTCCGAACCCAACAGGAAGATTCATCTGCTCCATTTTGCCACAACCGCCGGTAACGAACGAAAGCAACTGGACATCCTTCGTAAGACCATCGATCAAACCAAGAGTCTCGAACACAGAACCAGTAATGACGCTTATCTGCACAGGACGTCCAAGCTTGCCGTCTACAATCTCGAATGCAAGGCTAGGAGCAATGGTGAAGGTGCTCATTCCACTGCCATGTCGTATCGTCTTTATGAAATAGCCTTTCTTGATAGGAGCGATCAGCTGGTCGAAATCCAAGTCGCCGCCCTCGATATATGTGGTCGTCATTCGAACGATAGGCTCAAACGTGCAGTCTATGGCTCTTGCATTTCCAGTGGAATCCTCTTCAAGGGCCGCTGCAGTCTGTGCATTGTGAAGACGGCCTACAAGTACCCCATTCTTTATAAGATAGTTCTTGCGGGCCTTTGTCCCTTCATCATCGTATGGAACATAACCGCAACCTAGAACAGAGCCGCATTCTGCAATCGACAGGATTGGAGATCCTATGGTTTTGCCAAGCTGCCACTCCTTCTTCATGGTTTCGTCTGAAAGCATGAAATCGGACTCCGACTTATGTCCAAACGATTCATGCGCAAACACACCCGCCGCCTCAGGGGACAGAACCACTGGATATTTGCCAGGTACAACAGGAACAGAATTCCTAAGGAAGTTCGTCTGCTCAGAAATTGCGCTGCGAATCTGAGATTCAAGGCCCTGAAGCTCATCGAAGCGGACCCCTCCTTTCTGCCAATGACCGGAGAATTTCTTTTCCCCTTCCGCCATGCTGCAGGAAAAGGACAGACCGCAGGTCTGATAGTCGTACGTTATGTCCGCCCCAAGGCTGGATTGGAAATGAAATACGCTGTTCCTGTCAAGGTACAGTCCACTTGGCATGGTTATGCACGAGTCCTCGGACAAAAGAGGAAGGTAGGAAAGAAGCAAATCCTGCTTCTCCTTTGCAGGGATGTCTCTGACGGAGCAATCCTTGAAACGCATGATGGTATCCACGTTCCTTTCAAAACGCTTGACCACAGGATCTTTCAGTATATTGGGATTCTCCGTAGCGGCATCATAGAGACCATCCAACGTCTTTTGTATATTCGAAGTATCCGTTACGGATGCGTAGTACCACATCCTGCCGTCATACACCCTAACGAAAGCCCTGACTTCAACTCTAGTCTTCATTTCATCAAGGACACCAGCCTTATAGGAAATGGTTGTACGGCTTCTATCCTCTTCCCTTATATCTGCATAAAAACCATTGCGAAAACGAATCATCAATGGACTTCTCCTTTGTGCCTTTCAACACCACCTCCAAGATATACAAACATTCCTCACTTTGGGCAAATATCAAAAGACAAGACTGTTTCCACTTTCCATTCAAACCACAGACACAGGAACGGACAAAAGATTCTCCGACAACATCAGAACCTTGCTTTGGGAGCATATTATCGCACCGTTTCCCATCGAATAAGGAGGAACAACCTTCAAAGAAGAAAACGATGAGGCCATAGCCTTGTTGGGACTTGCTGTACGCTTTATCTCAATGGGTGTTATCATTTGGTTTCGTTCGATTACAAGGTCAATCTCTCTTCCCGCCTTGTCTCTATAGTAGTAGAATTTCGACTGCGAACCTCTGTATATACAACCTTTGACAAGCTCTGAAATCACATAGTTTTCAAGAAATACTCCACTCGAAGCCCCAAAGCAAAGAGTCTGAGGATTTTCCCACCCGCACAGATAGGCACACAGCCCTGTATCCCAGAAATAAAGCTTTGGAGTCTTTATAGCACTTGTCAGTAGGTTGTTCGAATAAACATTCAAAAGGAAAACAATCCCCAAAGACTCCAATATTCCCAACCAAGACTTTGCAGTTGGCTGCGATATGCTTGCAACATCGGCCAAAGTAGCATAATTCACGAGATTTGAGCTTATTGCCGCACAGGCCGTCAAGAACTTCTTGAATTTGTATACATCCTTGACCCCTGCATCCTCCAAGACATCTCTCATCAGATATGTGTCTATGTATGAATCGTAGTACACCTTTCTCATGCGAGGCGACATGTTGACAACGGCGGGATACCCACCCTTCCATATCCTATCGTACAAATCTGCAACTTCCACAGAAGGCCTTGTCCCACAATAAGAAGACAGGAAACCAAAAGAAAAATCTATGTCTTCGTCAGAAACAAGTCCATATCTTTCATCAGCCGAAAGTCCATATAGATTCAGGATTGCAATTCGGCCTGTCAATGTTTCACTGACATTCTTAAGCAAACCGAACTGCTGCGAACCTGTAAGCCAGAAAAGTCCATTGCCTTCACTTTCATCGCAAATCAGTTTTATCTGTTCGAACAGCTCCGGGGCTTTTTGAACCTCATCAATTATCATTGGAGGCTTAAACATCTGGAAAAACAATGAAGGGTCTTCCCTTGCAATCCGTCTCTGTGCATCATCATCCATTGACACATAGGTTCTCACTCCGGTTGTATCCTGCAAGTGTTTAAGCATCGATGTTTTGCCAACCTGTCTTGGACCCGTAAGTAAAACGGCTTTAAAACAGCTTGAGGTTTCAAGGAAGAGTTCCTCCATTTGCCTTTTTATGTACATGGCTTACATCCTTCCAATCTAAAGTCTATTTTATTTTAGCAGGATTTTATGCATGGAACAAGTCTTTTGGGTCAATCGAGGTAATTCAGTTAGCAAATCCATATATAACAATCAAATGATTACAGTACTGTTAATGTGAAAGTTTGGCGGAAACAACAATACACAGGTTTACAATGAGAATAAAATCCAGCAATACGCAGGTTTGAATATACCTTCTTGCAAAGAAGACCCCCGTTTGGATATTGTTCACAAAGGGTAAAAAACGTGCGGCAAGGTGGAAAAGAATGACTTTGAACGAGCTTAAAGTAGGTGAAAGGGCAAAGGTCCTATCCGTTGATGCAGAAAGAGAGCTTAGGCACCATTTTCTGGATATGGGGCTTACTCCAAAGACGTCCCTCTCGTTGGTAAAAGTTGCACCATTGGGCGATCCTCTTGAATTCAATGTAAGAGGATATGAACTCACCCTTAGAGTGGAGGATGCCAAAAGAATAACAATAGAAAAAGTGGATTCAGACGAGCAGGCAAGCAGCGGAGACCAAAGGATCGAGTACGAAGACCACCCACACATAGGTGAACCGGGAATCTACCATGATCCAAACGAGAAAATGGCGATTCCTGAACAAAAGGAAGTCATCTTTGCACTTGCAGGGAACCAAAACTGTGGAAAGACAACCTTGTTCAACCAGCTCACGGGATCCAACCAGCACGTTGGGAACTTCCCAGGCGTCACTGTGGACAGGAAGGACGGCAGGATAAGAGGCGAAAATGCAACTGTGGTTGACCTTCCTGGGATATACTCGCTATCTCCTTTCACAAGCGAGGAGATTGTAACACGGGATTTTCTCCTCAAGGACAAGCCGGATGGCATAATAAACATAATCGATGCAACGAACATAGAGAGGAACCTCTTTCTGACTTTGCAGCTCTTGGAGCTGAATATCCCCATCGTAATTGCGTTGAACATGATGGATGAGGTAAGGGAGAACGGTGGGACGATAAACGTAAACAAATTGGAGGCCATACTTGGTGTTCCAGTCATACCAATATCGGCCTCAAAGGACGAGGGCGTGGACGAGCTTATAGAACATGCCATACATGTAGCCCGCTACAAGGAAGGCCCAGGAAGGCAGGATTTCTGCCATGCAGACGGCTCCAAGGAAGAGGTTGCCGTGCATAGGTCGCTTCATGCAATCATGCACCTTATAGAGGACCATGCGCAGAGGGCGGGCATCCCCGTGAGGTTCGCAGCCTCCAAGCTTATCGAGGACGACAGGCCAATTCTGGATGAGTTGGACCTTGACGAGAACGAAAAGGAGACGCTGGACCATATCATAAAGCAATTGGAAAGCGAGGCCGATGTTGATAGAGAAGCGGCCCTTGCAGACACAAGGTTCTCGTTCATTGAAAGTGTATGCTCGCTTACGGTCGTAAAGCCAAAGGAGTCAAAGGCAAGGCTGCGTTCGCTCAATGCAGACAAGATACTCACGGGGAAATACACGGCGATCCCGGCCTTCCTTCTCATAATGGCAGCGATCTTCTACATAACGTTTGGACCCGTTGGCACAGGTCTTTCCAATGGATTGGAATACCTTATTGGACTGTTCACGGACCTTACCGCCAAAGGGCTTGCGACGCTTCAGATAAACCCTGTAGTGCAGTCCCTCATAATAGACGGCATATTCACCGGAGTGGGAAGCGTACTCAGCTTTTTGCCTGTAATACTCGTGCTGTTCTTCTTCCTCTCAATCCTTGAAGATTCCGGCTACATGGCAAGAATCTCGTTCGTCATGGACAAGGCTTTGAGAAAGCTGGGACTTTCAGGAAGGAGCTTCGTTCCAATGCTCATAGGCTTTGGATGTTCCGTACCGGCGATCATGGCGACAAGAACCCTGTCTTCCGACAGGGACAGGAAGATGACGATACTGCTTGTTCCGTTCGCATCGTGCTCTGCAAAGCTTCCAATCTACGCTCTTTTCACCGCTGCGTTCTTCACAAGGTACAAGGCGTTGGTGATGATATCCTTGTATGTGATTGGAATTGTCGTTGGGATCGTTGTGGCTCTGATACTCAAGAAATTCAACTTCAAAGGAAACCCTGTTCCTTTCGTGTTGGAACTCCCAAACTACAGGATGCCAACGCCAAAATCCGTCCTGCAGCTCATGTGGCAGAAGACCAAGGACTTTGTTACAAAGGCGTTCACGATAATCTTCTTGGCCTCCATCATAATCTGGTTCTTCCAGACGTTCGACTGGAGGTTCAATGTCGTATCCGATCCAGAGAACAGTCTATTGGCAATGATTGGTTCGCTTATCTCTCCATTGTTCGAACCTCTTGGATTTGGAGATTGGCGCATCTCTACTGCGCTGATTACAGGCTTTACGGCAAAGGAAAGCGTTGTATCGACTCTCACTATTCTCCTTGGTGGTTCGACTGCGGCACTCAAGACGCTTTTCACTCCACTCACAGCCTTCGTGTTTTTGGTATTCACCCTGCTCTACACTCCATGTGTAGCGGCAATTGCAACGGTCAAAAGGGAGCTTGGCAGACGATGGGCCTTCCAAATCGTACTGTTGCAGTGCGCCATTGCATGGATCGTCGCAGAGCTTGTTCACCTAATTGGAATGCTGTTCGCATGAACCAACATTCCAACAATACGCAGGGATAGACGAGTTCAACGGCGGTTTTCAATCAGCACAGAAGCCCCTCTGCAATGAGTCTTTCCAGGACCAAGGCCTCCCTTTCCAGCGCGACCGGCTTACTGTTGGGGCCGTGATTGTGTGTGCGGTTGACAACGATGGCCTGTTTTGGAGCAATCCACTCCAAAGTGTAATGCTCATTCTTTTCATAGGCATCCAAATGTTGGCGTGCGACCTTTGGCTCAACATCACAAAGATAGTAGAAATTGTCCTGCACGAAGATGTCTATACCCTCTTGGTCGCTTTTGGAAACACGATGCACACTGCCATACTCCCTTATGGTGCTTGGAATCACAACGAGACCAGCCTCCTCTTGGGTTTCGCGGATGAGGGCTTCCTGCTGGGTCTCTCCCGACTCTATTCCACCACCAGGGAACGCATAATAGTCGTATTTGAGGCTGTGAATCATCCCAACCTTGCCATCCTTGATTACGATTGCACGTACAGACGGGCGGGAGAACACATGTTCAGTGCTGGTGTAATCCTTTGTATCCAAATTGAAAAGAAGTCGCATGGGACTAAGCCTAATGGAAAAAGCAAAAACCTTCAATGTGGCACACACTACAGGATGAGTTGACTATCAGTTGACCCCAACGTTATGGAAGAACCATTATTTTCTCTTGTGTTTCTCCCCAAACGCAAGGTTTCCCATGAGAGCAATGAGGCTCTGCTGGAAGACTATTCCAAAGATGACCGGAAGCGAAGCGGCAGGAGGCATGAAGGATATGGCAAGGACCAAGGCCGCACTTATGTTTCGCATGGAAACTGCAAACGTGACGGACACAACGCTGTTACGATCAAGCTTCGTGAGCTTTGCACACAACAGGCCAATGGTAAACCCGCACACGACCATGAGGGCGTTCGCAATACCAATGGACACATATTGAAGCGAAGCATTTGCAATGATGGACTCTGACACCTGAGAAGTGTTTATCATTATGACGAGCACCATCAACAGCTTTGAAAGGGGATTCGTTGCAGGAGTCCAGACCTTCTTTATGGAAGCCGCCTTGAAATGGTTGAACACAAGTGCAAGCAACGAAGGAATCAACACCATAAAGCACAAAGACTTCATCATCCCCACGCTGTCCATGGCAACTGAGGCGCCAGTGTACAGCTTCAATATCAAAGGCGTCATGAAAGGTGATAGGAAGGAGTCCAAAACCAGCATGGCTATGGAAATTGCCATGTTGCCGCTATAGATTCCCGCCCATATGGTGCAGACCACCGCAGAAGGCGTAGCCCTTAGCAACACATAGCCACATAAAAGCTCCTTGTTGCCGGGAAAGAACACACTTGCAATCAAAAACGCCACAAAAGGCATGAGCACATAGCCACCAAGGGCAAATGCAACGAAGAACACCGGCTTTTTGAGGGAGGAGAACATCTCCTTGGCGCTTATCTTCATTGCTCCAAGGAATGTCATGACCCCAAAAAGCCAGTTTACGGCAGGTTTCATCCAAGAGACCTTGGAACCTAGCAGAAGACCCAGAAAAACCCCAAAGGGAGTCAAAAGGGGCATTATCCTGTTCAAAACCCTGTTGAGAGAGTTGGAAAAACCAAGAAAACGCTCTAGCCTTCCAGCGTTCGAAGGAACGACGGAAATCTCAGAACCCTTCTTCCCTTTGCAATCATCAGATGAAACCAAACCAAACCCCTCTTCTACTCAGTCAAGTTAATCAAGGCATGATTGTACTATCAAACCACCAAAACTGCAAACCTTATCCAACAAGGTTATCTGACGAGGATTCCAGGACGAACGAACGTCTTTCCATCGACGACGATCTCCACCTTAGGGAAGAGAACTGGATGAGACACAGGAATCACACCATCTTTGGTGCATATTACAGTATCCTCGCTCTTCGTTCCAGTGATCGAAGGATTCCAACAGAACGCATGATGGTCTGAAATGACTCCTGGAGTGGAGAAATCCACTCTATAGTCACGCCCTGCATATCCAATTGGTCCGCCTTGGTGGTGCTTGTCGAACTCGGCGGCATAGCCAAGCTTCTCGTATGCAGCCTTGCCAGCTTCAAGGGCGGAGACATAGGTGGCACCCGGCTTGCAAGCAGCCATGTAGGTGCAGTCTATTATCTGGTTCGCCTCATACTGAGAAAGAAGCTCAGCAGAAGGCTCTACGAAGTAGACATAACGCGTCATGCAGACGACAAGACCGTTGCGTCTGAAGTTTCCGCCAATCTGGACCTTCTCCTTCACCCTCTTGGAAGTTGGAAGAGGATGCCTATACAGGGATATCCTCTCGTCTGCAGCGACCATGCATGAAAGGAGCTCAAGACCGCAGGCCTCCATCTTGTCCATGATGAGGCCTGCTATCTCGTACTCGCTGTCGCCAACGGAAATCTCCATGCCGGCCTCTTCCAAAGCCCTTGAAGCATCATTGCCAATTGCAACGTAGCGCTCGATCTCCTCAGAAGTCAAATCAAAGCGCAGAGCCTTTATGCCGTCCGCCAGATCACCGGTATCGAACCCAATGCGACCAGATGGTACAAGCTCAGCCAGAACCCTGTTCTGGAATCCGTTGTCATGCCATACGCCATAGCGGACATCGAAGCCAAGCTCCTCTACATGCTCTTCTGCTACCATGCGCGGAGCCTCTATATTGTTGGTAATGGCAAAGAGTCCTTTCAAAGTCACAAGAAGGCCGCAGTTGCCAACCTCCCCCATTCCAACATAGTTGCGACCACCGCATGTAAGCCAAGCAAAGTTGTCCTGTCTCTTTATGAAGGCGGCATCCAAGCCTTTGGCTGCCAAAAGACTGCGGACACGGGCAACCTTGGTATCAAATTCATGGCATACAGCTTCAGCGAAACCGGACTTCATATCAGATTTCATACCAGGATTCATATCAGATTTCACATCACATTTCATATCACATTTCTCGTTCATGCACCCTCTCCTTAGACCTCACTTAGACCACTCTTAGACCTCAGAAGCCACGCAAGCATTCTTAGCAGCCTTTCTTGACTCGACGACAGCCTTCACGTTCGCATACAGAGCATAAAGAAGGGAGCCAATTGAAAGAATCATGAATATGCAGCTGATTGGACTTGTGAAGAACACACCCCAGTTGTTTCCAGACAGAATGAGAGCTCTGTCAAGGTTCTCTTCAGCCATTGAACCAAGTATGAGACCAAGGACAAGTGGCGCTCCGGGGTATCCGAACTTCTTGAAAGCAAGGCCAACCAAACCAAACACTATTGCAAGAAGGATATCGAATACGTTGTTTGCATTGGAGAAGGCTCCAATCATGCACAGAATTGCAACTATAGGCATAAGGAGAGTCCTTGAGATCTTGAGGATCATTGGAGACACCTTTGCACAGCCAATACCTGCAGCCAGCATGAGGAACTGGATGACGAACATACCCGCAAAGATTGCATAGACGATTGCAGGGCTCTCGTTGAAGAGCTGAGGACCCGGCTTCACGCCAATGAGGATGAGGGCTCCAAGCATGACGGACGTAACTACGTCGCCTGGGACACCAAGGCACAGCATTGGAATGAGGGCACCGCCTGTCGTTCCATTGTTTGAAGCCTCTGGAGCGGCGACACCTTCAAGAGCACCGTTTCCAAACTGATCCTTGTTCTTGGACATACGCTTTGCAACCTGATATGCAATGAAGCAGGAGATGGATCCACCTGTTCCAGGAATGATTCCAATGAAGACACCAATGACGGCACCAACGATTGCAGACAAAGCAAAGCCCTTGAAGTCCATCCATGTTGGTATGACACGACCAATCTTCTGAGCCGCAAGCTTGTTGTCCGCCTCACCCTTTGTTGCAGACTGCATGAAGAACTCGCTCAGAGCGAACACTCCAATGAGAACTGAAAGCAAAGGAATTCCTCTCATGAGCTTGTACGTTCCAAACGTGAATCGGTCAATGCCCATGAGCTTGTCAACGCCAATGGTTGAAATGAGAAGGCCCAGCATACCGGAGATGATACCCTTGATAGGGTCCTTTCCGGTACTGGCCATGATGGTCAGACCAAAGAAAGACAACGCAAAATAGTCCGCAGGCTTGAAGTTGAGAGCAATCTTAGCAAGCTGAGGAGCTATGAGGATAAGACAAATCGTTGAGACAAGTCCACCAATGAAGGACGACACAGCAGATACACCCAAAGCCTTTCCTGCCTTGCCCTGCTGACACAAAGGATAACCATCCAAAGCCGTTGCAGAAGCTGACGGAGTCCCTGGCGTATTCAAAAGGACAGCCGATATCGAACCACCGTACATGGAACCGCAGAACAAGCCGCACAACATGATAAGAGCCTGCGAAGCCTCAAGCCTATAGACCAACGGCAACAGCAGAATAATTCCAGTGGAACCGGAAAGACCAGGAAGTGCGCCAATGACAACACCAACCAAAGTACCAAAACAAGCCAAAAGAAAAGTAAAAGGTTGGAAAACGTTTGCAAAACCCTGCATTAGATAACTGAACATACCAACCTCCTCAACCCAAAATGCCCGCAGGCAGCATCACCAGGAAGACCTTGGTGAAAAGGAAATACACCGCGGTGGTGAACACAACGCTGAAGATCGCAGCCTTGACCTTGCTCTTGTAGCCAAACAGACAAATGGCAAAGAACAGATACAAAGGCGCAAGGATTGGGAATCCCACAATCTTGAGAAGCTTGTAGAACAGATAGGTCGCCAAAACCATGATGGCAATCCTTGCAAGCCCCTTCCAGTCCACGTTTGGACCATCCACGACGGGAATCCCCTTCACAAGCAGCACGCACTTTATGACCTGCACAACACCAAGGAACAGAAGCAGGATGCTTATGAAC
>Ga0129317_1001228_pt1 | contig 20118 bp, 25 predicted proteins | sample Cm1ome_FD_94430 | JGI IMG/M metagenome (GOLD analysis project Ga0129317, IMG submission 94430) | Eastern black-and-white colobus group fecal microbial communities from Wisconsin, USA - Cm1105 metagenome | ecosystem: Host-associated > Mammals > Digestive system > Large intestine > Fecal | place... | reverse complement strand
GATTCCTCCGTGTGTGTTGTTTGATGATGGTTGAATTATACGGCACAAATGAATATTTATGCAAGTAGTAACTTGCACAACATTTCCGGACTTCTCTGGGTAATTTTGCATATTTTCACGGATTGACCCGCCTGTCTACCCATATTTCAGGTCACTTGCCCATGTCAAAGCCGTCAAACCGGGGACGGTTTTGAATATATCGAAAGAATATGCATAATTTGCTGTATATATGGATATTGCCGCAAGCAAAGGAAAGCGGCAGCCCGGCGGGCCGCCGCTTTTCGTATTCACACCATTTTCTCCGGCCGGACCGTCTCATCGAACTCCGGCCCCGTCAGCAGGCCCAGGGACAGCACCGCTTCTTTCAGAGTGGTGCCTTCCGCCAGGGCTTTTTTCGCGCACTTGGCGGCGGCCTCGTAGCCGATCTTGGGCGTCAGGCAGGTCACCAGCATCAGGGAGTTGTGCAGGTTGTACTCCATGCGCTCCACGTTGGGGGTGATGCCCTCCACGCAGTTGGTGCGGAAGGAGTCCATCACATCGGTCAGCAGACGGGCGGAAAGCTGGAAGTTATAGGCCGACACCGGCAGAAACACGTTGAGCTGGAAGTTGCCCTGAGACGCCGCCATGCCGATGGCGGCATCATTGCCCATGACCTGCACCGCCACCATGGTCACGGCCTCGCACTGGGTGGGGTTCACCTTGCCGGGCATGATGGAGCTGCCCGGCTCGTTCTCCGGGATGTGGAGCTCACCCATGCCGCAGCGGGGGCCGCTGGCCTCGAAGCGGATGTCGTTGGCGATCTTCATTAAATTCGCCGCCAGGGCCTTCAATGCACCGTGGGCGAACACCAGGGCGTCCTTGGAGGTCAGGGCGTGGAACTTGTTTTCGTCGGGGACGAAGTCCAGGCCCGTCATCTCCCGGAGCTGGGCACAGACCATCTCGTCGTAGCCCTTGGGGGCGTTGAGGCCAGTGCCCACGGCGGTGCCGCCGATGGCCAGCCGCTCCAGCTCCGTCAGGGCCAGTTTCAGCATCCGGACGGGGGCCTCCACCAGCTCCCGCCAGCCGGAGACCTCCTGGGCGAAGCGCAGGGGGGTGGCATCCTGCAGGTGGGTGCGACCAATGCGGATCAGGTCGGGATACGCCTGCTCCAGCTTGGCAAAGGCCGCCGCCAGCCGCTCCGCCGCCGGGATGACGTCGTTCGCCACAGACAGCGCCGCCGCGATGTGGAGGGCGGAGGGGAAGGTGTCGTTGGAGGACTGGGAGGCGTTGACATGGTCATTGGGGTGGAGCTTGACACCCTTGTCCGCCGCCAGATGGGCGATGACCTCGTTGACGTTCATGTTGGTCTGGGTGCCGCTGCCGGTCTGCCACACCACCAGAGGGAACTCCTCGTCCCACTTGCCCGCGCGAATTTCGGCGCAGGCATCGGAGATGGCCCCGGCCTGCTCCGCCGTCAGCTTGCCCACCTGCTGATTGGCCCGGGCGCAGGCGTCCTTCAGATAGGCGAAGGCGGTGATGATCTCTTTGGGCTGGCGCTGTCCGCCGATGCGGAAATTCTCCACGCTGCGCTGGGTCTGGGCGCCCCAGTGGCGGTCCGCCGGGACCTCGATCTCGCCCATGGTGTCGTGTTCGATGCGGGTATTCATATGGTAGCTCCCCCATTTGTACAAAATTTGGCATCATTATACTAGGAATGACGGCGATGCGCAAGAGGGAGCGTCACGGTTTCCAGGGGGAAAACCGGAACCGATCCAGGCCCCGGGTCTCCAGGACCCCGAAGTCCTCCGTTCCCTTCTGGGCGTACCGCACCCGGAACACGCCCTTCTCCGGATCGTACTCCGCCGTGACGGAGTTGGCGCCCCAGTTATCGTGATTGGGCAGATCGGTCAGGTCCAGGGTCCCCCTCCAGATGGTATCCCCCCGGCGCTGGTAGACGAACACGTTCCCGTGTCCGTCGCCGCCGAACTGGACATTGGCCGCCAGCTCCTTCCAGTCCCTGCCGTCCAGGTCCACGGAGTGGTCCTGGGGGCCATCAAAGCCGAAGCTCACGGCGATGGGGAAGGTGCCCCGGTCCGTGACGGCGTAGTACGTCCGCTTCTGCCAGATGGTGCCCTCGGTCTGCATGTAGCCGTCGTAGCCCAGGATATCGGTGAATGGAACACTGTTTTCCGGGAATGGCTGCTTGCTCATACGGTTCTCCTCCTCCGGTAATGGGTTTCCGCCGAGTCATTCTATGTCCCGGCACGGCAGAGGGTGCAAAAAAATACCCGAAGCCTCTCGGCTCCGGGTATCAGCGGGCACATTTACTTTTTGGCGGGCCAGCCGGCGGGGTTGTCGTAGGGTCGGTAGGCGGAGGTCAGCACCTTTTCGAACACGGGGGCGTCTGGGTTTTCGATGCGGCTGAGGATCTGCTCGCCGGCAGCCTTGCCCAGCTCCTCGGCGGGCTGGACGATGCAGTCCATCTGGCTGGAATAAAGCTCGTAGAAATTGGAATCATAATCCACGAAGCTGACCAGGTCGATGTCCCGGGCCAGCTGGATGCCCTTCTGGTGCAGGTAGATGACGGTCTCGGAGGCCATCAGGCCCTGGCAGACCACGATGGCGTCGCACTTTTGCTCCAGCAGCTCGTCCAGGCAGGACTGGACGCTGTTCTCCATGGAGTTGCCGTAGCGGATCAGGGCATCCTCCACCGGCAGGCCGCAGTCGGTCATGGCCTCCCGGTAGGCGGAGATGCGCTCCTTGGTGGAGGACAGCCGGGGCAGGCCGCCCACGATGCCGATGCGCCTGGCGCCCTTTCCCGCCAGACGGCATACACTGCGGTAGATGGGCTGGAAGTTGGACACGCAGATGGAGGAGTATTTCTTCACGTCGAAGGTGCGGTCCACCAGCACCACCGGGAACCCGGCGGGAATCAGCTGGTCGAAGCGCTGGAAGTCCTCCATTGTGCTGGCCACCAGCAGGCCGTCCACCAATCCGGCGCTGAGCAGGCGGATGTTGTTCTCCTCCCGCTGGGCGTCCTCCTTGGTGTTGGCGATGATCAGGTGGTAGCCGTGGGCGGAGAGGTAATTCTCCACAGCCTCGATGATGGTGCCGAAGAACTTGTTGGAGATATCCGGCACGATGAAGCCCACGGTCTTCTTCTTTCCGGTGCGGAAGCTGCGGGCAGAGGCGTCAGGGGTATAGCCCAGCTCGGCAATGGCCTGGTAGACCTTTTCCTTGGTCTCTCCGGAGACGTACCGGGTATTGTTAATGGTGTGGGACACGGTGGCGGTGGAAACGCCTGCCAGCCGCGCCACGTCACTGATAGTCACTTTCATATCGGTTCACCCTTTTGCGTAAACGCGTTTCTTTTTGCGCAATCAATTAGCTCATGCACAGTATAGGACAGGTTTCGCTCATCCGTCAAGGCTTTTTCTTCTCTTTTTGTCAAAAGTTCCGTGAATATCACCATTTTCCTATCAAAATTCACAAGCGGATATTTGGAATGTTATCTGAAATGACGATTGTCAAAAAGTTCTCTTTATGGTACTATAATCATCGTATCCCAGCAAAACAAACGTTTACGCAATCGTTTCGGTGTGTTTCCGTGTCTAAATATTGAAAGGAGCTTATCATTTATGAAAACTCAGATCGGTATCAATGGTTTTGGCCGCATCGGCCGTCTGGCGTTCCGCGCCGCCCTGACCCGCAGCGATGTTGAGGTCGTCGCCCTGAACGACCCCTTCATGAACCCCGAGTATATGGCCTACATGCTGAAGTATGACAGCGTCCACGGCAAGTTCCCCGGCGAGGTCTCCTCCGAGGAGGGCGCTCTGATCGTCAACGGCAAGAAGTATCCCGTCTTCACCGCCATGGAGTGCAAGGACATTCCCTGGGGTCAGGCCGGCGCTGAGATCGTCTTCGAGTGCACCGGCAAGCACCTGACCAAGGACCTGTGCCAGGGCCACATTGACGCCGGCGCCAAGCACGTCATCATGGGCGCTCCCTCCAAGGACGACACTCCCATGTTCGTTATGGGCGTCAACAACAGCAAGTACACCCCCGACATGACCTTCGTGTCCAACGCCTCCTGCACCACCAACTGCCTGGCTCCCATCGCCAAGGTCCTGAATGACAACTTCGGCATTGTCGAGGGTTTGATGACCACCGTGCACTCCGTCACTCCCACCCAGAAGCTGCTGGACGGCGCTTCCCTGAAGGATTGGCGCGGCGGCCGTGCCGCTACCGGCAACATCATCCCCTCCTCCACCGGCGCCGCCAAGGCCGTGGGCAAGGTCATCCCCGAGCTGAACGGCAAGCTGACCGGCATGTCCATGCGCGTTCCCACCCTGGACGTGTCCGTGGTGGACCTGACCGCCAAGCTGGAAAAGCCCGCCTCCTATGAGGAGATCTGCAAGGCCATGAAGGCCGCCTCCGAGGGCGAGCTGAAGGGCGTTCTGGGCTACACCGACGAGGACGTGGTCTCCAGCGACTTCCTGGGCGACAGCCGTACCTCCATCTTCGATGCCAAGGCCGGCATCGCTCTGACCGACACCTTCGTGAAGGTCGTCTCCTGGTACGACAACGAGTGCGGCTACGCCAACAAGATGGTGGAGCTGGCTGCCTACATGCACTCCGTCGACAACAAGTAATCGACCCTCTCTGATAGAACGAAAGCCCCCGCCCGGATCGCATGGTCCGGGCGGGGTTTTGTTTTGTTTGGGCAATCAAATACTATCAAAACTATTCAAATAAAATATTACCACTTCGTCTTGTACAAAAACACGGAGTTTTATGTAGATGCTCCATACTCAGAAATCAATCTCATATTCAAAGTATCTTCTTGTTTCGCTCACGGCCTCGCTTGCAATCGAAGCATTGCCAGAGCATTTCATACCCTTTAGCACAGCATCTATTTTCACAGCATCGCTTTCCTTAATACCGGAAGAATTGCTCAACTGAAGCATAAATTTATGGTGCAGGAGCGGCGATTTTTCATCCATTCTCATTGTAATAAGGTTTTGAATAACAGGGTCCCTCTGCATATATTTTAAATGCGGCTTCGTAGGAGAATGTCCTGGGCAATCCATTTCTGCCGCTATTTTTACTGTTGAGTATTTTTTCTCCGAAGAAGCATGTTCATCATCCGCCGTGGCCGCAGCCGCAATTTTCGCCTGTACCTTAACCTTTTTTTCGGAAGAAAAACTCTCTTCCTCTTTGTATGTCACTTTGAAATGTTTTGCGCCAAGATCTTGGGCAATTTTTTGAAGCTCAACTATTCGGACCGTTTTCAAATAACTGAAATACTCAAATAACGCAATATACTGGTCCCTGTCACTGGGATCAACATAGTAAAACTCACTATCGCAATCCGGGCAGAATGTCAAACCGAACACCTCTATGGAATCCCGGAATAGGTTGACAATTCGAAAACCTTTCTGGTCCGAAAGATAACCAATAGATCCTTTGCAAACCTCGCTTTCAGCGTGCTTCCTATCTCTTTCTGCTACTCGTATAAACTTTGGCATTAGGAAATCAGCATCATCCAAAGTCTCCGGAAAGACAGGACGCAATGATTTCAACTCCAGCTGGCGAGATCTCTCCTCAGCACTGTCCATGATTGTCCTGGTACTTTTTTTGACTACATCTTCCATGGTTTCGGCCATCGCAGAGACATCCGTAAGGTCAAACCTACCATCATCATTCTGGTCCATCACCTGAATTGCAAAGTCCTTGGACTTATCAAATAAGCCTTTGGCAGCTCTCCCTGCATCTGAGACAAACGCTCCGAATTTTACTTTTTTCTCCATCTCATTGCACCTCCGTGTGTTTTGTGTATAAAAAGACCTGTAAATTTCGCGTCGTCCACAGCACACAATCATGCAGATGATGCTTGCCCCGTCTATAAAAACATTTCCCCCCATCCGCTCCGTCGGCGAATGGGGGGCTTACCCGTTGGTTGGATTGTCCAATGGTCGATACCTCTTGCTTTCTTGAATTACCGTTCGGAAAAGGGGAATGAAACGTGGGAACTCTCGTCTTGCCAATCCTTAAAACATCAGGTACACGCAGTTTCAACTCGTGCGGCTCATCATAGTGAGGTATGTTTCGTCTTTGGTTCTGTCGGAGTCACGCTGTTTGTTCGCGGTTTTGAACGGCGCTGAGGTTACAGTTTCGGAATCTCTTGAGCTTCCTAGCCCATGGGACTCACTCCTTTCCTGTGTCTATAATGTACAATACTTTTCCATTTTTGTCAAGGCATTTTATGCTATTTTCACATTTTCAACAAATGTAAATCGTTTGCAGTCAGCAAGGCGCACAAAGGTCGATCACTGTCCCAGCTCCGCCAGGAATCGCTCCGGAGACAGGGTGTCATCCGCCGTGAAGGCCTCCAGCAGCGCCTCCAGGTTGCCGTCGTCGTGCTCGATCTCACAGCTGAACCGCCGCAGGGCCTCCGCGAGGCCGCAAAGCCCCGCCAGCCGCTCCACCGTCAGAACGGCAAACACCACCAGTTCCGCCCGGCCCAGCAGGTCGCCGTCATTAACGGCTTTCAGCAGATAGCGGAAAGCGAAATAGACCGCAATGCGCTCCAGCAGCTCCTCTGGCGCTGTTCCCGGCTCCGCCGTCTCCGCCTGCTTCAGCAGGGCGGGCCAGTCCGGGTCCAGCACCTCCAGCGTTCCCAGAAACGACAGCGCACCGGGGAACAGCCCCTCCCCCGCCGGGTGCGGAGCGTCCGGCTCCACCTCCGGCAATTCCTCCGGGCAGTCATCGTCCAGGCAGTCCTGGGCCGCCAGCGCCAGGGTCAGGAACGAGGCCAGCCGGGACTTCAAGGGCCGATTCCGGTCCCGCAGCAGGTCCAGCATCCGCTCCCGCAGCGGCAGCAAATACGTCAGCCACTCATCTCCGTCCTCTTCCGGTTCCTCCGTTTCAAACGCACGGAATGTCAGCGGCGCTTTACTCCCCAGCAGTAAGGCGTTTGCCGCCGGGCAGGAGGCGGACAGGGTGATCTCCCGGAAGGGACCGTAGTCCTCGGTGAACCGGGGATGCTCCCGGCAGGTGACGCTGGTAGCCGCCTCCCCCAGCTTCCGGTGAATTTCGCAGAGGTTGTCTTCATCCAGGAAGGGACACCGCCCGCCGTTCAGGGGGAAGCAGACATCTCCGTCCCCATCCACCTGCAGTGCGCTCCGCAGCTTGTCTCCCAAGTCCCCGGACACCGTCCGGTAGAACGCGGCGCTCTCCTGGTCGATGACCACCTCCCACTTTTCGCAGCAGGTATGGGGGCAGGCGCCCGCAAGACACTGAAACTGGTCAAAATAATCCGGCACACGCACTAGCATGGCAATGCTCCTTTCATACTAAAACCTGATAAAAAGCTGAAAAGCTTTTTATAGCGCGTAGCGCGTCAGGTTTTTATGGGACGCGTGGCGCACGGCACGTGCGCCACTAGCGTGTGAAACACGCGGGATTTCAAATCAAGCATTTGATTTGAAATCAGTATCAGTCGTCCTCTCGCCGCAGCAGGCGGAAGTGGTTCTTCCGGAATTCCAGGACGCCCTCGTCCCGCAGCTTCCCCAGGGCGGCGGACATGGCGCTGCGGTCCACCGCCAGGAAATCCGCCAGCTGCTGGCGGTCCAGGGGGATGTCGAACTCCGCCGTTCCCGCCCGCAGGGCCTGGGCGGACAGATAGCTCAGCAGCTTTTCCCGGGTGGTGCGCCGGGCCATGTGGCGCATTTTCTCCGTCAGCATCAGGTTCTTTTCCGCCAGCAGGGCCAACAGGTTGGCGGACAGCCGCTGCGACAGGTGCCCCGCGTCCAGGAACAGTGTCCGCCCGTCGGTGGCCGCCAGGACGGACACCGCCAGGGGCTTTCCCGACAGGGCGTAGGACTCCGCGAAGATCTCCCCCGGCCCCGCCAGCCCCACGATGCTGCGGTTTCCCCAGAAGTCCTCCCGGATGATGTGGACGCCGCCCTCCAGCACCAGCCCCAGGCTGCGGGGTGTCTCTCCCCGGTGCAGCAGCAGCTCCCCTTTGGAAAAACGGACCTCCCGGGCCGCCGCCCGGGCCAGCAGGGCGGGCAGTTCTCCGGCGGGAATGCCCCGGAACAGCAAACATGCGGAAATTTCCATAGGCTTCTCCTTTGATTTGTTGGAAAAACAACAGACTTTTCGGTTCCATTGTATGATACTGTACCCAACAACACAAGAGAAAAAACGGTTAAACATCGAAAAAGGAGATATACTACCATGGTACGGAGAATCATTGAGATCGATCGGGAGAAGTGCAACGGCTGCGGCGCCTGCGCGGCGGCCTGCCACGAGGGCGCCATCGGCATGGCGGACGGCAAAGCGGTCCTTTTGCGGGACGACTACTGCGACGGTCTGGGGGACTGCCTGCCCACCTGCCCCACCGGGGCCATCACCTTTGTGGAGCGGGAGGCGGCGGCTTATGACGAGGCTGCTGTTCTGGCGAAAAAGGCGGCAGCTCTGAAAAATTCCGCTCCGGTGCAGGTGCCGTCCTCCGGCGGCTGTCCGGGCAGCATGGCCCGGACCATGAACCGGGACGACGCTCCCTCCGAGCCTGCCGTCACCGGTGGCCCTATTTCCCGTCTTGCCCAGTGGCCCATTCAGATCAAGCTGCTGCCTCTGGAAGCCCCCTTCTACGACGGTGCCAGGCTGCTGATCGCGGCGGACTGCACCGCCTTCTCCCGGGCGGACTTCCACGAGCGGTTCATGCGGGGGCACATCACCATGATCGGATGTCCCAAGCTGGACGAGGGGGACTACGCGGAGAAGCTGACCGAGATCATCCGCCGCAACGACATCCGGAAGGTCACCATCGTCCGCATGGAGGTGCCCTGCTGCGGCGGGCTCCAGCGGGCAGCGGAGACAGCTCTCCGCAACAGCGGCAAGTTCATTCCCTGGCAGGTGGTCACACTGGGCCGGGATGGAAATATCATCGACTGAACTGGAGGAATATCCATGAACGCGACGGTCAACGAAAACTGCATTGGCTGCGGCCTGTGCGCCGGGGTTTGCCCCGAGGTCTTTTCCATGGGCGATGACGGCTTTGCCCACGGCGGCGAAGTCCCGGCGGAGCTGCTGGACAGCGCCCAGGAGGCCCGGGACGGCTGTCCCGTCAGCGCCATCAGCATCGAGGACTGAGCAAAATTCCCGGAAGGCCATGCCTTCCGGGAATTTTTTGTCTATTCTCTTCCGTCCGTGGCGGCGAAGTACGTACCCGCCAGCATAATCACCAGCGCCGCCATGTAGGTCAGGCTGGGGGCCTCCCAGAAGATCAGCATGGACAGCCCCGCCCCCACGAAGGGCGCCGCTGCGTAATACGTGCTGGTCTTGGCCGCCCCCAGATACCGCTGGGCGTAGATGTAAAAATAGATGCTGAGGCCGTAGGCCACAAAGCCCAGCACCAAGGCGCCCAGGCACAGAAGCGCCCCCGGCAGCCGCTCTCCCAGGGCAAGAGCAATCACCAGGGACCCCAGCCCGGAGCCGAAGCCTTTGATAACCACGATCTCCATGGGGTCCTTGGAAGAGAGCATCCGGGTGCAGTTGTTCTCAAAGCCCCAGCAGACGTCGGCCAGCAGCACCAGCAGGGAGCCCCAGGAGAAGGACAGGCTGCTCATGTCCTCGAAGGACAGCAGCAGGCTGGAGGCCGTCACCAGGGCGATGGCCAGCCAGAGCCGCTTGGAGATGGCCTCCCGGAACACCACCAGAGCCGTGATGGCGGTGGCTACGATCTCAAAGTTGTTCAGCAGGGAGGCGTTGGCCGCCGTGGTACGGGTCAGGCCCACCATCAGGAAGATGGGGGCGGCGATATCCAGCGCCACCATGCCCACGGTGTAGGGCAGTTCCTTCCTGGTAAGGGGCCGTTCCTGTTTCTCACGTCCGGCAGCCCGCTGGACTGCCCCCATGAGGAACACCCCGGCGCCCGCCCCCAGATACAGCAGCGCCGCCATGACGGTGGCGGGGACCTCCCGCAGCAGCAGCTTGGAGACCGGTGCGTTCACCGCGTACAGCACCGCCGCCAGCAGGGCGAAGAAGGTGGCTCTTTTCTGTGTTCTGTCCATCTCCGGCGCCCTCACTTTAAAAACCGGTCGATGGCCTCGTTCAGATCGTCGAAGGCCTGCTGGTCGCCGCTCTTTGCCGCCTCCACCATGCAGTGGTTCAGGTGGTCCTTCAGGATCAGCTTGCCCGTGTTGTTGATGGCCGATTTCACGGCGGCCAGCTGGATCAGGACCTGGGTGCAGTCCCGGCCCTCCTCCACCATGGCTTTCACCGCCTCCAGGTGGCCGATGGCCCGGGACAGGCGGTTGACCACGGCCTTTGTCTCCGCGTGGGTGTGTTCTTGATGATGTTCTTCCATACAAATATCCTCCATATCCCCCCCAGGGGGATATGGAGGATGATACACCTGTTTTTCTCAAAAAGCAAGAGGCTGCGGCAGTTTTTGCCGTCACGTGTTGTCCCGGCTGATGGGCTCCCGGAAGAGCAGGCGGCGGAGGGCCTTGCCGTTGAAGGGGACCAGGGGATAGAGATAGCCCTTTCCCACCATGGGCTTGGTGGTAGCCAGCAGCACCAGGATGCCCAGCACCCCCAGGACGAAGCCCCACACGTCGAAGGCCGCCGTCACCAGCAGCAGCGCCACCCGCAGCAGCTTGAAGGCGTAGCCCATCTCATAGCTGGGCTGGGCGAAGCCCGCCACGGACACGAAGGCCATATACACCAGCACCTCCGGCCCCAGCCACCCGGCCTGCACGGCAAAGTCGCCCAGGATCAGGGCCCCCAGCATGGAGAAGGAGTTGGACAGGGAGTCCGGCGTGTTCAACGACGCCAGCTTTAACACGTCGATGAGGAATTCCACCACCAGCAGCTGCCACAAAAGCCCCAGGGAGGCCGGCTCCGGGGAGGAGAGGAACTCCAGCCATTCCGGCAGCCGCCCCGGCTCATTGACCATGAGATACCAGGCTGGGGTGATGAACATGGAAATGAGAAATACGATGATCCGCAGCAGCCGCAGGTAGGACCCCACCAGGGGCGGGAAATAGTACTCGTTGGCCTCCTGGGTGAAGTCGAAAAAGGTGGTGGGCAGGATCATCACCGAGGGGGAGTTGTCCACCAGCACCACGATGTTCCCCTCCAGGATGCTGGCGGCGGCGGTGTCGGGCCGCTCCGTGTAGCGGACCTTGGGAAAGAGGTTGTACCACTGCTTGGGCCGGATAGCCTCCGCCAGGCTCTCCTGGGCCATGGTGAGGGACTTCACATCCACGGCCTTCAGCTTCCGGCGGACCTCCTCCAGCAGTTCCCGGTCCACCCGGTCCTCCAGGTAGCACAGCACGGCGTCCGTGCGGGAGCGGGAGCCCACCTTATGGCCCTCCATGGTGAGCTGCGGGTCCCGGATGCGGCGGCGCAGCAGGGCCATGTTGGGCACCACCGCCTCCACAAAGCCGTCGTGGGACCCCCGCAGCACCTTGCCGTCCGGCGGCTCCCCCACGCTGCGGGCGGGGTACTCCTTGCAGTCGATGAGGGCAGCGCCCCGGACGCCCTCCACCAGCAGCAGGGTCTTGCCCAGCAGGACGCTGGTGACGATGTCCTCCACATCGAAGCTGACGTTGCTCTCCGAAAAGGTGACGAAGCGGTCGATGAAGACCTGCATGTCCGTCACATCCCGGACCTCCTCCGCCGCCACCCGCAGCCAGAAAGCCCCCATCCGCTCCAGGGTGCCGTCCTTGCCGTAGCCGTCCACCACCCAGATGCGGGCCCGCCGCCCGCCGATGATATAGTCCCGGCTGACCATGTCGCTGCTGCGGCCCATCCCCAGGGTATCGTTGAACCAGGCCACATTGTCCATGTAATGCTCCGAAAGCGTCTCCATAGGCCACCTCCATTGATGGAGATAGTATGCGCGCTCAGCGGGCTTTTTACCCGCCGGTGGCATGGACAAATTCCCCTGTTTCGTGTTACAATACCGGCGAATCGTCTCCGGCCAAGCCGGATGGAAAAGAGGCCTTCCCATGGAAAACATCCGCGTCTCCCTCAACACCGTCCTGCCCATGTTCCTGATGATCGGCGTGGGCTGTCTGGCAAAGCAGCGCCGCATGATCTCCGCCGAAGCTGTGCGGGAGGCCAACGGCCTCTGCTTCAAGCTGTTCATGTCGGTGCTGCTGTTCCAGAATATCTACACCTCCGACCTGGGTGCCTCCTTCCACGGGCCGCTGCTGGCTCTGTGCATGGTGGGCATCCTGGCCGAATTTCTCCTGGGCCTGCTGCTGATCCCCCGGATCGAGCCGTCCAACCCCGCCAGGGGCGTCATGCTGCAGGGCTTTTTCCGCACCAACACCGTGCTGCTGGGCCTCCCCATTGCCACCTCTCTCTTCGGTACCGGCCGGGTGGGCCAGGTTTCCGTCATCGTGGCCTTCGTGGTCCCTTTCATCAACATTCTTTCCGTGGTAGCGTTGGAGCTGTACCGGGGCGGAAAACCCAACGCCCGAAAGATCCTGCGGGGCGTGGTGACCAATCCCCTGGTACTGGGCGCGGCGGCAGGTATGGCCGTGGTGCTGACAGGGCTCCGTCTGCCCTCCGTGGTGGAGAGCGCCGTCTCCGGCATCGCCAGAGCCGCCACGCCCCTGGCCCTGGTGCTGATGGGCGCCTCCCTGGATTTCAGCCGATTCCGGACCTCCGCGCGGAATCTCACCATCTGTGTGCTGGAACGGCTGGTGGTCATGCCCGCCGTCTTCATCGCCATCGCCGTGTTCATGGGCTTCCGGGATGTGGCCCTCTGCACGGTGATGGTAGTCTTCGGCGCTCCGGTGGCCGTCAACTCCTACACCATGGCCCTCCAGATGGACGGCGACGCGGACCTGGCCGGCGGCATCGTGCTGCTGACCACGGGCTTCTCCTGCCTGACGCTGTTTCTCTGGATCTGGCTGCTGAAGACCCTGGGCCTGCTCTGAAATATTGCTCCACCGGCTACGAACGTCAAAAACCGGGTGAGGGGAACACTCCCCTCACCCGGTTTTTCATTCAGTCCTCCGGCGGCACCGCCAGCTGGAAGCTCTCCCAGGTATGCCCCGCCGCCTCCACGGCCGCCCAGGTATACCCGGCCTTTTCGCATTCTTCCCAGGTCAGGTAGCGGAAATAGAACTCCACTTCCAGATGGCAGGGCAGAATGTCCAGAATGATCTTTTCGATCTGCCCGAACTCCGCCGGAACGCCCGCCACCTCCGGAAAGAGGACCCGCAGTTTTCCGTCCCCCATCTCCACGGCCCGGGCCCTGATGCCGCAGCCCCGCAGGGTGCGGTCGATGGCGTCGGGAGTCAGGCTGTCGCCGTCGATCTGCAGCAGGGCGGCGATGGCCGCTCTGCGCTCCTCCGCTGTGACGGCCGCAGGGCGCCGGGCAAACAGTGCCTCCCGACGGTGCAGGCCCTCGTCCTCCGCGGTGGCGGTCAGCGATTCCCGCTCCGTCAGGTCCAGCTTTCCGCCGATGCCGTCAAGGCCCGTTCCCAGGGCCGCCAGCTCCGCGCCGTTGATGGTCCCCCGGCTCAGGTCATAGACCCCCAGGGGCTCCAGCAGCGCCCGCAGATATGCTTCATACATGGCTCACGCCTCCATTTCCGTCACCGTCAGGGTCCCCAGCACCGGCAGCACGGTCGCGCTGGCGGCCAGGTCCGCGGCAGGGGCGGAAAAGTGGTAGTTCTCCACGCCCTCCAGGACGTAGAGCCGGCTCCCCAGCTCCGCCAGCCGGACCGGCCTGCCCAGGAGCCGTCCCGTGAAGAAGGTGGTGATGCTCTGCTCCACGGCGGCTTTCACCTCCGCAAAGGTCCAGCCCTCCTTTTTCGCCACGGCCACCGTCACATCCACCGCCTGGACCGTGGGGGCCTTGACCTGCACGTCCACGGCGATCTCACGCTTGGCCTGCAGCTCCGCCTCCAGAGCGGTCAGCAGGGCCTGGGAGGGCAGGCCGCTCTCTTCCGCCACGTAGACATCCACAGTGCCGATACCCCGGGCCCTGCCCACGGCCCTGGCCGCCGCCACGCCGCCAAAGCCCATGGCCGTCTGCTCGTACCAGGCGGCATTGGCGCCGTTGGGCAGCCGCTGATAGCTCTCCAGGATGCGGGCCCGGAAGGCCTCGTCCCCCTCGGCGTCAGCGCCGCCGTAAAAGGCGGCGGGGTTGGTACAGCCGGTCACCGCCACGGGGCAGGCCGTCAGAATACGGATGGTTCCCGGCGCCGCGTTGCCTGCGGTGCCGCCCTCCAGGGCCTCCGCCGGGGCGTCCGCCGTCAGGGCCCCCGCCGCCAGCACCACCGTCTGAAGGGTCTGGAACCGGACCTCCCCGGCGGTCATGCACACGGTACCCGCCGGGATGGTGATATCCGACACCGGCGCCATCTCCACGGAAAACCGCAGAGTGCCCACCGCCTTCACCGCCGGCTGCCGGGTCAGCCCCCGCATCTGCCCGTGGCGGTCCAGATAGACCCCCTGGGCAGTCTGGGGAAAGCTCTGGTCCAGCACCCAGTCCGCCTGGATATCCAGCGCCTGGAGCTGAGCCGCCGCGGCCCACAGCCGGACCGACAGGTCACAGCCCTCCTCCGGCGTGAACCCGGCCCGCTGGGCAAAGGCCTCCAGCAGCTCCCCATAGATCGTTTCAATCTCTCTCACCTGTTGTCTCCTCTCATGCCCGCAGCTCCACGGTCACTGACAGCGGCGTCCCCTCATAGGACAGCTCCGCCGTCAGCGACGCGCCGCCCGCCTTCTGGAGCAGCGTCACCTGCTCCACCGTCAGCCCGGGCTCTTCCTCCAGCGCCTCCGCCACATACTGCCTGGCGGCGGCCTGCCGGGCGGCTTCCGGCAGGCGTCCCAGCTGCCACAGGCGGCTGCCCAGCGTCTCCCGGAAGGGAAAGGCCCCCCGTTTGGCCGTCAGCCGGAACAGCACCCGCTGCAAAAGGGCCTCCTGTCCCCCCACGCGGCGGAGGCCCGCCGCGCCGTCGGGCACATAGTCTCCATTCTGAAATGCCAGTTCCATCATTCAGACACCCCACCGCAGGTACAGGGCCGGTAATCCACGCCGTTGATGACCAGCCTGCCCTGAATCTCCACGCTGCCGTCCCTCCGCAGATAGAGGGAATTGCCGCCCGGGCCGTAGAGGTAAACCTCCCCCGGCAGCATACCCTTGGGCGCGGTCCCCTGCCGCATCCCGGCCACGCATTGCTCCTCGCCGCCGGGGCCGCCCTTGATGACCAGCACCGCCGCTCCGTTTTCCGGCTGCCACACATAGCCGCCGGGGCCGTACACCGGCAGTGCCCGGACTTCGCCCCGGGTCACCACGCCCACGCTGTTTCCGGCGATGGTGGTCATGCCCATGTCCGCGTCCGCCGTGGGCTGTTGGCCCCGCATCTGTCTGGAAAGCCACATCTCAACCACGCTCCTTCAATGTCAGTGTCACCGTGTATCCATCCCGGGCGGAATACACGCTTTCTGCCTCCTGCACCCGGAACTCCCCCGCCAGACCCATGCGGTCCAGGGACAGGGACACCCAGTCCCCCGGGAAGGCCAGAAAGCTCCCCGGCAGGGTCACCGTCACCAGCTTCTCCTCCTCCCGGGACTTTTCGATCTGGTACTCACCGGTGTAGCGCATGGCGTCCCAGGTGCTCTGCCCGGGGGTGTAGACCACCCGGCGGCACTGGCCGCCCCTGGCAATCATCTCCGGGTTCTTCACCGAATAGGAGGTGTTCCGGGTCTTGTCGATGACCAGTGCCTCTGTCAGCACGCCGTAGTGGTCCTCCCGCAGGGAGCAGGCCAGCACCGGGTCCGTCTCCCCGATGGTCAGCCGCTTCTTCGGCGCCCGCTCCGGTACCGCCAGCAGGGCGCCGTTGGTGGCGAAGCGGGGCAGGAAGCCCCCGTAGGTCCGGCAGAAGTCCGCCAGCGCCTTCCACTGGCTGCACCCCGCCGCCACGGTGTACACCGAGTTGGCCCGCACATCCGCGATCTCCCGGGTCACCACGCCGTAGGGCGTCACATGGCAGCGGATGATCTCCGCCAGGGTGGCCGCCTGGTAGGTCACCGGACGGCTCTCGTTGTCCAGCAGCCGTGCGGCGGCTCCCCGTCCGGTGATGGTGGCGGTGATCCCGTTGCCGCCCAGGTCCACCGTGTACTCGTCCACGATGCCCCGGGACACGATCTGCCCGTACTCCATGCCCAGAAAGCCCGCCGCCAGCCGCAGCACCGGCGCCATCTCCTTCCGGTACAGGAAGGTCACGGAATAGCTGTCGCAGGGCACCCCGCCGGTGAGATTCACCCGCCAGCTCAGCAGCGGCGGCAGATCGTAGACCTTGTGGTCACTGGTAAAAATACGTCCTGTCATGGGATCGTCACCCTGTCTCCCGGATAGATCAGATTGGGATTCTTGATCTGGGGATTGGCCGCGATCAGGGCCGTCAGGCTCACGCCGTACCGCTTGGCAATGCCCCACAGGGTATCTCCTTTCTTCACCAGATACACTGCCGTCTCCGCCCCGGTGTCCGCATCGTCGGAGGATTCGCTGCCCTCCTGGGCGGCGTTCCCCGCATCCACCTGAGTCAGACCGCCGTCATAGCCGTTCCAGTCCTCCCAGAATTCGAACCGGTAGCGCACGTAGTCCGGCAGCGGCTCCTCCGTCACCGTCAGGGACGCGAACCAGGCCCGCTCCGTCTGCCAGACGGGATGGACCAGCAGGCCCGATCCCCCCTCCCGAAAGACCTCCGCCAGCTGACGGAACTGCTCATAGGCGTCAACTCCGGCGAACACGCCCTCGCCCCGCAGCACCTGGTATCCGCTGCCCAGGTCCTGGATCACGCACCGTCCGAAGGGCACCGGATGGACCGCCAGCCGTCTCTGGCGCTCCACCACGTAGACCTCCGGATTGTGGGGCCAGGTGTAGTCCTTGAATCGCATGGGCGTCAGCCGCATGCCCATTCCTCCCTTCAATAGATGGAAAACCCGCCGTCATAGCGGCGGGCGTCCCGCTGGATGGCCCTGGACACCTCCCTGACGCCGGTCTCTCCCACAGCGGAGCCGCCTGACAGCCACGTTCCGCCCCAGCCGGTAAAGCCGCTGTCCGGGGGCCACACCGTCCCCCGCTCTCCAGCGGCGTCCTGTTCCAAAAGCTCCCGCCGTGTTGTTTCGGGTGCCACCGTGCCGGTCTGCCGCTCCTGCGTTTGGTATTTCTCCGCCGCAGGCGCAGTCTCCTCCGCTTCGGCGGAGCGGACCGGCTCCTGTTGCGTCTCCACGGCCCGGGCCGCGGCCAAACGCTCCGCCTCCGCCACAGTCCCGACATCTGCGGTCTGCTTCTCCGCCGTTTCGCCGCCCAGCAGCAGCGCCGTCAGGGCGGCCCGCTGCCGCCGCAGCAGCTCTCCCATGTAGTCCAAGCCTATCCCTCCTTCAGCGCCAGGAACCGCTCCCGGTCAAAGGCGGGATTGTCCCCGGCGGTGGCCGAGGCCTCCCCCTCCGCCAACTGCCGCAGAAGCAGCTCCATCTCCCGGGGCGTCAGGGCCTCCAAAACATCATCCCCGCTTCGGAACACCGCCTTTCCCTCCAGGAAGCAGCTCTCCGCCAGCACCCGGGCGTTGCAGAGGAGGGCCCGTTCTCCGGGCTCCTCCGCCGCCTCGCCGCTCTCCCGCCAGATGGCAAGCAGCCGTCCCGCCGTCAGCTGCCGCAGCTCGTCCAGCTCTCTCATGCCGTGGTCTCGATGCGCTTGGCGGCCACCACGGTGATCTTCTCCGCCACCATGGCGTTGAGCTTGCCCTCTTCCTCGATGGCGCTCCACTCACAGCCGCTGTAAATGATCTTCCGGTCCGGCTTGCAGATGACCAGGGAAAAATCCGTCAGGTCATAGAAATTGATGCCGTCGGAGATGGCGTCGTCGGTGGCGTACAGGCGGGTCAGCTCCAGCACGTACTTCCGCTGTCCCGCGATGGTGGCCACCGGCTCGCTCTCGCCGAAGGCCTCCACGTTTTTGGAGGATTTGCTGGCCTTGGCGGTATAGCTCTGCACCACCGCCACCTTTTTGCCCTCCAGCTCCAGATAGATGTCCGAGCTGGTGGGGAATCCCTTTACTTCCATATCCCGTTCCTTTCCCTACTCCGTCAAACGGTGATATGCACCGTCAGGTAGATCTGGTTGAGTCCGTGGGCCACGGCGAAGCTGAACTCCACCAGACACACGGTGGGGTCCTCCTCCGATGCCGTCACGCTCACCTCGCCATAGCTGTCGATGATCTCGGCGGCCACCTTCTTCTCCAGCTCCACAATGACCTGGGACCGGATGGCGCCCCGGCTCCGAGCCGTGTTCTTGGCTCTGGAGAAGCGGCTCCGCAGGGCGGAGCGCATGGTGGGGATGATGTCGTCCACGATGAGGATGGTGGTCAGCTCCCGCCAGGTGGTGTCCGCCGCGCCGCCGGTGGTGGTGCGGGTGGTGATGCCCCGCACGGGAGAGATGACTCCCGCCACGCTCTCCAGGGGAGTCACGCCGCCCCGCACCAGCAGGTCCACCTCATTGTCGCCGTAATCCTGGTCAAGGCCCCCCAGGCCGGACAGCTCCGCGCCGTTCAGGGGTACCGCCGGGTCCCCGCCGTCGGCCAGGATGCCCGCCACCGCCGCGGCGGCAAAAACGCCCGCCAGGGTGTTGCCGCCGCTGTCCAGGGCGTCCGGCCCCACCAGGACCATCCGCTCGCTGTTCAGCTTGGCGGCCCGTTCCACCAGCTCCGCCGCCGTGTCGCCGTCGCCGCCCACCACGGCGATGCGCTCCCTGCGCTGGGCGGAGGCCGTCTCCACGGCGGTCCGCAGGGCCTGCTGCACGTTCACGTCTCCGCTGTCGCAGACCACGATCTGCATGTCCTTCTTACCCAGAGTGTCAAAGGCCGCCTGATAGTCGCTGACCGCGCCCGTGTCCGCCACCCGCACGGCCACCACTGTGGCGGCGCCGTTGGCGAACAGCAGCCGCAGGATGGTGCTCATACCGGGGGTGGTGTCCTCGCCGAACACCGCCACGCCCGCCGCGTATCCGGTGACGGTCACCGCTTCCCCCACCGTGCCGCGGACGGCCTTGGCCGCCACGCCCACGGTCTTGCTGCCGCGTCCGGCGGTCACCACCGCCGACGCGTCGTAGGCCGAGTAGACGCCCGGCCGCTCATGCCTGATCTCGCTCAATCCCGCATGACCCCTTTCAAAATAAAGTCCAGGAAGATCTCACCGTCCTCCTGGCTCTCCGCCACGAAAACGGCCTGACACCGCAGGCTGCCCCGCCGCAGGAACAGTCCCGTGGCCTTTTCCCATTTCAGAGCCTCCCACCGCAGCTCTCCCGGCCGAATGCCGCTGGGCAGTCCGCCCAGCAGCACCTCCGCCGCCTGCTGGCAGCCCGCCTCGCAGTCCGCCGCCCGGGGCCCCCGAATGTCCACGGTGATGTCCCCCTCCAGCTGCTTGCCGTAAAGCTCCCGCACGGTCCCGGCTGTCTCGTCATAGACCTCGCCCAGGTAGTTGCAAAAGCCCATGGCTTTTCCCTCGGCGGCTCCCACGGCCACCGCCGCCACGGCGCCGCCGTAGTCCTTGGCAAAGCCCTCCGGGAAGGCCTCCACCGCCGACAGCCCCGCTTCCCGCAGGGCCTTCAGTACCGCCTGCCGCACCTGTTCCAATTCCTTCATGTGGCCGCCTCCTTTGCCCGTTCCAGCGCCGCCCACCAGTAGATCCGCGTCTCACCCACGGACCAGGGGCGGCTGCTGTGGACCCGGTACGTCACGCCGTCCCAGGTCATCCGGTCTCCCGGCTCCACGGCCGTCTGCCCCAGATACAGCCACAGCCTGCCGTCCACGGCGCCAAGCCCCGTCATCTCCGACGGCACCTGCTCTCCCCGGCCGGTGACCGGCTGTAAGAAAGCCCGGGCCGTCACGTCTCCACCGGCCAGATGGACCGTCACTTCCTGCCCGTACCGGCGCAGGATCTCCCCGATCATCTGCTTCATCCGCGCACTCCCCGAAAGGCGAAGTCCGCCTCCGCCGCATAGGGCGCCATGAGCCGCTCCGCCGTCTGCCGCAGGGCGCCAGCCAGCTCCGCCGCGTCAGGCCCGTCATAGCTCTTCACGGAGAGTTCCCCCGCCGTAAAT
>Ga0129317_1001226_pt1 | contig 20165 bp, 16 predicted proteins | sample Cm1ome_FD_94430 | JGI IMG/M metagenome (GOLD analysis project Ga0129317, IMG submission 94430) | Eastern black-and-white colobus group fecal microbial communities from Wisconsin, USA - Cm1105 metagenome | ecosystem: Host-associated > Mammals > Digestive system > Large intestine > Fecal | place... | reverse complement strand
GTAGGACATTTTTTTCAAAAAAAAATTTCGGAAATTATATTTTTTCTGTTTCGGGATCAAGCTTTCCTTATTAATATAGAAAACACTTCAATTAACAGTATAACATATAGGCAGTGCTGCTTCAAGTACCAAATTAAGAATACAAGGCGGTAAGGTGGCATAGATCTGCAACGTTCATTCCGAAGCCTTTGTGTAGTAAAATATAATACTCTATTAATATAAAACTGTTGATATCTATGCTCGTTTTAGATATAATACAATTAACAGCTGCATTGAAATTTGTATATATTTTTATATGCAGCTGTTTGTTAATTTTAGCTGAAAAGCGAAGGGAGTGTTTATATGAAGCAATCATTTGCAGGGCGTTTTACGTCAATTATGCTTAGCTGCGTTTTCTCCGTTACGACACTGACGGCTGTCATGCCGCCTTTTGTCCACGCAGAGGAGGATTACCTCTACACCGAGGATGGCTTTGCATATGTGGTCAACGATGAGGGTACTATCACCATCAAGGGCCGCGACAAATCCCGAGAGGACGAGTACGACAAGACAAAAATAGTTCTTCCGTCAAAGATCGACGGCAAGTACGTCACCGAGATCGACACAAATTATTTCGGACACGGTACATACTCCAGCAACAGTGAAGTGACAGAAATAGTTCTTCCCGACCACATCGAGAAGATAAACAACTGGGCTTTCAATGATTACAAAGCTCTCGACACACTCATTATCCCCGCAACTCTGAAAGAGGCAGTCCGCCCCTTCACCTACTGCAAGATAAACAAGGTCATAATCGAGGACGGCATGGAGACAATCCCGCAATCGCTCTTTAGCTACACCGATTATATGGGCGAGTTGGTCATCCCCGATTCCGTTACAGCCATCGGCGATAACGCCTTTGACTCCATAACAGGTCTCAAGGAGATACACGTTCCCGACAGCGTAAAAACCATAGGCTACTGCGCTATTGCCAACGATCCCGACCTTGAAGTGCTCGACCTTCCCGACACACTTGATTTCATCGATACTAATGCATTCTTCAACAATCCCAAGCTCACATCTGTTAATATCCCCGATACATGGACTTTTGGCGAGGGGAAATACGGATTTTTCAGCCGGTGCGGACTAAAGGAGATATCATTCGGACCGAACAGGACCGAGATACCTCCAAATATCTGCCAGTACTGCGAAAGCCTTGAAACTATCAACTGGCCAGATGCTCCCGTGAAGATACTGAGCCGTGCATTCGAGGACTGTATCAGCCTTACAGACCCGAAGATACCCGACAGCGTCGAGTTTATCGACAGCTTTGCATTCACGGGCTGCAAGGGCATTACGAATCTCGATCTGCCCAAAAACCTCAAAGAACTCTGCACCGACAGCTTCAATGGGCTCACGTCGCTGAAATACCTTTACGTTCCGATGCAGCTCCCTTCAAAGGGAAATTATGACGGTGTATCCTCTTTCTGGTACAGCGGTATTGAAAAGCTTGAATACGCTGACGGTATCACAGAGATCAACGCCATTACAGCTTCGGGACTTCCGAATCTGACTGAGATAATAATCCCCGATTCCGTTACAACTATCAAATCCGGAGCCTTCAGCGATGACAAGTCATTGGCACATATCGACATTCCTGACGGCGTAACGAATATCGGCTGGGCATCGACCTTTTCAAAGTGCTACAGCCTTAAAGAGCTGCATCTTCCTTCATCCTTGAAATTGGAAGGTTATGAGTTCTCATCTGCTCCTGCCCTTGAGACCGTATATATTCCCGACGGCTGGACGGAGATCCCCGAAAAGGCATTCATAGGCTGCGAGCATCTGAAAAAAGTCGTTATCCCCGAAAGCGTCACCAAGATAAAAACGCTGGCGTTCAGCAGATGCTATGAGCTGGAAACAGTCGATGCTCCCCGTGAGGAGTATGAGCTGGAGAACGGCGCCTTCACCTACTGCAACAACCTCTGGGACGAGAGGTTCACCATCGCAAAAAAGGGCGACCTGTTCATCACAAAGTCCTCTCCCTCAAATGCGGCAGGCGACATTACCAACTATACCGTGTATTACTCAATAAACCCGCGTTTCCTCGATACCTTCGGAACAGCCAATCTGGATGTTTCCGTGCAGCCTTATAAGCACCTTGTCATCGACGAGAGCCTCCCCGAAGGACTTACCGCAGGCGATGTAGGCTTCAAGGTAGACCTTGGCTCGCCCACAGGCGTATTCCGTTTCAGTGTCCGCAATCCCGAAAATGAGACCGTCAAGGTCAAGGCGGAGTTTTCTGCCAAGACATACACTCCCGAGAGCTACGAATGGGACACAAAACAGCTGACAGTCACGGATACTGAGTTTGATCCGCTTACTATCAATGCTCCCGATACCGTAAGCATCAAGGACGGCAAGTCATCATTCAGCGTCTTCGGCTATGCCACCATCGGCGAAAAGGTCACTGTCATGGTAAACGGCGAGGAGTACACTACCGTAGATTCAAACAAATACACAGGCAAATACAGTGCTCAGATAGAGTGCGAGCCCGACGGTGATATCATAACCGTGCAGGCTGTCTGCGGCAGCAATAAGTCCGACACAGTCCGGATAAACGTTGACGAAAACGTGCCTGTGCTCGTTGATTTTGATGTTACTCATTACACTCACGGCACCGACCACTGGACAGAGGACATGACGGATATTTTCCGTACAGGCTATTCTCCCTTTGTTCCCTACAATCCGGGCAGACCTTTTGAATTCGATGTTGAACTGGACAATGACGATAACGTGGGAACTGCTTATGTTTTCTCAGAGACCAACGACGACATTTCCTTTGTTCCCCTCGAAAAAGACAGCGAAACCGGCAGATGGGTCGGCGAGGGCTTCTTTGATACTACCCTTCCCGGAGACCTTTATATCGGTCAGACCCCTAAATCCGCAAAGGGCGTTGCTGTTGAAAAGAAAAACGAGGACGGCTCCACAAGCCTTGAATTCAATGGCAAGGATCTGCTGAATACCACCCCCGAGAACCTTGATCCCGTAAAGGAGCTTATTGACAACTCCGAGATCAAGGTACTGGAGAATACCCAGAACAGGGCCGCTGTAAAGGTCAAAACTCCTGTTCCTCCCGTTATATCGGACCGGTTCCCCGACAGTGAAAATGTCAAAGAGCTGGAAGTCAACATCATTCAGGATATTTGCGATGATCTGGATTTCGGCGACGGAGCAGTCTCCTCAGACAAGGCAGCTGAGGCTCCCGAGGACTACGGCTTTACAGAGTCGGGAGTAGAGCTCATAGACGCCGAGGGCGAAAAACACACGATCTATATCCGTACACTGACAGAGGACAGCGATGTCCGCACACTCACCGAAAATGTCAAAATGGAAGACGGAGGCTCGGTATACGACTTCCTCAAGAGCAAAAATACAGGAGATGCTCAGGGTGTTATCATTCTCGATAAAAACACAGACAGCGGCAAGACCTCTTATCTTACTGAGTTCTTCAATGAGAGCCAAGACCTCCAGAAAGATACCGCAGGCGGCGTCGTAGTTTCGTTATTTACCGAAGGTCTCAAAGACACAGTACAAGGCGCTGCCAAGGGCGTAACTGTTCTCGCCGGCGTAGCCCAGAACGGCATTGATCTCTACGGCAGCTATCAGGGCTATTCAGACACCCTCGAACAGATCGACTACTCCAAGAATGAATATGTCCGTAAAAACAGCAAGGAGCTGAAAGCTCAGGCTAAGGCAATATACTACTCCCGCGTACTCGTCACAGCAGGAGCTCTTACCATAGGAGCCGCTGTCACTTTTGCATCTGCTATCCCCTGTGCCGTCGGTATCGCTGTGGGCGCAGCAATAGGTTTCGGAAGCTGGCTGATTGGCAAGCTTCTCGACAAGGCTGAGAACAACCTCAAATCCAAGGTCTATGTAACTCCGAAGGGTGAAATAAAGGAAGGCATCGACCCAAGCGGCTACGTTTACGCAGCTGTTCCCGAGAACAGAGTTGAGGGAGCTGCTGCCACTATCTACTACAAGGACGAAAGCGGCAAGGCGGTCAAATGGAATGCGGAGGACTACGATCAGGTCAATCCGCAGATAACCGACTCGGAAGGCTGGTTCATGTGGGACGTTCCCGAGGGACTGTGGCAGGTAAAGATAGAAGCCGAAGGATATGAGACATACACAACGGAGTGGCTTCCTGTCCTTCCCGTCCAGACTGACGTTAATATTCCGCTGAAAAGCATCTCTGCCGCAAAGATCGAGAGCATAGATGCTCATACAAACGGCGTGAACATAAAAATGTCCCAGTTCATCACCGACAGTACAGCTGTTGCAGAGAACGTTTACCTGACCGACAGCAAGGGCGAGCCCATCCCATGCAAGATAAGGTTTTCCAAGTCTGAAACAAATGATACGGAATTCTCGGACGTAATAACTCTTATTTCCGAAAGCGGAGATATTTCGGGAGCAGAGCTCCATATCACAAATGGACTTCTGAGTTACAGCGGTGTGGCTTCAAAGGCTGAAAGCATGAAGATCAATGATATCAATGACACGCCCATAGTTGACACCGAACCCGAATTATTGCTGGGAGACGTAAACGATGACGGAAAGATCAATGCCATTGACGCTTCCAATGTTCTTTCATACTATGCAAATATCTCCACTAATAAGGACGGCGGATTTAGCGAGGCTCAGAAAAAAGCAGCCGATGTGGATAAAAACAACGTGATCGACGCAGTTGACGCTTCTCAGATACTTTCCTACTATGCATACTCCTCAACCACAAAGGATGAGATACTTTCACTGGAGGATTTTCTGAAGCAGGCAAATAAGTAAAAAACAGGCTTACATTTTCATGTCAAAAACAGTCGGAAAGCTAAGTGCTTTCCGACTGTTTTTATTGAACACATCCTGTTTGCAATATGCTCCCGCACAGCTCTCCTTTGCCCGTTCTGTTTGACTTTATCCCGAAGCCGTGATATAATCCGGATATACGGTACTTCACCCCAAAGAGCATAGCGAACTGCTCCGATATAGAACACATCAGGAGGACTGCAATGGAAACCTATATAGATACGGTCACTGAGCTCGTTGCCGAGCGCACACATATAAAAAACCAAAACCTTGTGCATCTTTATGCCTTGCTCGTACTTGTCAAGGGAACCAAGATAACTCTGAAAGATGTTCATGACGCATGGGCAATGGATATGAATTTCAGCCCCCTTACAGAGTGGTGTGACGGCCACGGGCACAGGGATATTATCCCCTTTGAAGAGCTGGACAAAGAAACACAGGACAAGGACAAAAAGTATGCCGACATACTTCATTCGATCGCAGACGAGCTGAGTCGGCAGTAATTTCCGCAGCATTTGCTCTGACGCTTTCTGACCGAAATTCAGTAATAAATTGTTCTCTCTGCATTTATTGCTGTCTGTGTGAACAAACTATTACCTTTTGTATGGTATTGTTGACTTATTCTGCAATATATGGTATACTGATTGGTAGGAACTGTGTTATGCAGTCCCTTTGTAACAGGTTAAACTGCCTGCTGTGACAGGCAGACATAAAAAGCATCATATTAACAGGAGGGGTTAATAATGAAGTCAAAGAGAATAGCACTGAAGGCTGCATCCTTTATTGCAGCTGCAACACTGTCTGCTGCAATGCCGCTTTCCACTATCGGAAGCACATTCATGCAGTCCACACTTACCGCATACGCTGCGGAAACTTCCGGCAGTCTTACATACGAGAAGTACGATGACCATGTTGAGATCATAGGAAGCGACTACAAGGCAACATCCATCGAGATACCGGCTTCTATCTCAGGTCTGCCCGTTACTGCCATCGGCGATTACGCATTCAACGGCAGCTCGCTTTCAAGCGTGACCATCCCGGATACAGTCAAGACCATAGGCAAGTATGCATTCAGCATGAGTGCAAATCTTAAATCCGTAACTATCCCCGAAAGCGTTGAGTTCATTGACCTCCGCGCATTCGATTTATGTAAGCAGCTTTCCGAGGTAAACTTACCCGATAAGATGATCGAGATGTCCGCAAGGGTATTCGACAATACTCCTTGGATCGACGCTCAGCGCCAGAAGAATGATCTCGTCATCATCAACGGCAACCTCATCGACGGTGAAAAAGCCAAGGGCGATGTAGTGATCCCTTCGGACGTAAAGTACGTTTCAGCAGGCGCTTTTGAGAGAAACGAGGATATCACCTCCGTTGTATTCCCATCAAGCGTTACCAAGATCAACGACAACGTTTTCTTCTACTGCTCAAATCTGAAGTCGGTTGACGCAAAAAGCTGTACATTCATCGACAGCATGGCTTTTGCTTACTGCAACAAGCTCACCGATCTCAAGGTATCGGGCAAGATGACAAAGATCGACTATATGGCTTTCTCAGACGTTACTGCTCAGGCTACCATCACTGTATACGGCACCAAGGCAGACTGGGATCAGGCTGACAAGCCCACAGACGACAAGTTCCTGAACAATGCAAGATATATCTTCGATGAGAGCTATGTAGCTCCTCCCGAGGAGATCGAGGGCGACCTCAACGCAGACGGCTCATTCAACACAGCCGATCTGATACTCATGAACAAGTGGCTCCTCAGTGTTCCCGGTACTGAGCTCGCTAACTGGAAAGCAGGCGACTTCATTAAGGACGAGCAGCTTGACGTTTACGATCTCGTTCTCATGAGAAAGGCTCTTATCGCAAAGGGTCAATAATATCATAGCTATCCGAAACAGCCGCTTTTAGTCAGCTTCATTAAAGAAATATGTGGATTACCGAGCCTGAATTACCGGGCTCGGTAATTTTATGCCACGTTCCGCCGGAGGGGCTCCCCTGAGCGGCTGTTTTTTTGTCCCTGCTGTTGCACTTGCATTCTCTCCTGCGTATGTGTATAATGAAAGCAGATCTGCCGAAAAGGAGGAGCACAATGAACGACTCGGAAATACTTGAACTGCTGCATCAGTCACCGCAAAAAGGACACCGCGCACTTTTCGATGAATACTACAGCTATGTCTATGCAATATCAGTGAATATCCTCAGGAACTTCGGCTCCCGCGAGGACGTCGAGGAGTGCGTCATCGACACCTTTACTTCCGTCATAAACAAGCTTGACGGAAGCGCTGTGGGCTCCGTGAAGCCCTTTGTGGGCACAGTTGCCAAGCATAAGGCAATAAGTATGCGGAGAGCTCTTATGTCAAAGTCAGGAAAGTGTGTCTCGATAGACAGCGAGGAGATAGGTGAGCTCCGCTCTGAGGAACGAGTGGACAGGAACGCCGAAAACTCTGACATGACAAGGCAGCTGCTTCAGAAGGTAAAAGAGCTGGGCGAGCCTGACTCCGCCATCATCATACAGAAATTTTTCTACGGACAAAACGCAAATGAGATAGGCAGAATGCTGGACATAAAGCCTGCAACAGTGCGTATGCGCTGTACAAGGGCGATAAAAAAGCTCCGCAGCCTGCTCAGGGACTTCTATTAAAGGAGAGATAGTTATGAAAAAGGATACAGATAAGCTTTTCGGTAATTTAAGCGATGAGGACGCCGAGAGGATAGCCGCAGATTATCCCACGGGAGACAAAAGCCAGCGTGACCGCATTTTCAATGAGATAGAGCGCCGCGTTGAAGGCAGAACGACCTCAGATGACATGGACGTCAGCGGCGTTGAGACCTACCGTCCCAGAATATATATGAAGGTCATCTCCGCTGCGGCAGCCTTGGTGCTCGTAGCAGGTGCGGCAGTGGGCGGAAGTTACCTGCTCCGCGGCAGAGACAAAAATCTGACAGTGGAGCCATCCTCAGAGGTAATGGAGGAGACTACCGAGACAACAGCTGCTCCCACTACCGAGGAGCAGACCACAGAGCCCGAGGTACCTACAGAGGAGCAGCTCCTTGAACTGCTGAACAGCCGCTCCTACGACGATTATCCGCAGCTCAATATAGGCTACAACATTGTCAGCAACGCCACATCAACCATAGAACATGGCTTAGCCAAAAGAGATATGGTCACGGGAAATGAGTCAATGATGGTTAAATTTATACGCAATCCCGACTGTTACAAGGACGTTGACGCTGAAACTCTGGCTGATTGGGGTATCGACCCGAATAACATCGAAGAGATATACTCCTCCTCAGAGATGTTCATGTACAAGGATCTGTATATCTGTGTATTCGATAACACTGACGAAAACCTCAAAGACCAGTATGAGGTAACTGACCGCAAGGACAGCGCATTCGCTAACCCCAACGTTTTCGCCAGCCAAGCCAACTTCTATCCCGAGGTCATTCTCGAGCAGATAAACACGGGCAAATATGAGATTCAGGAGATAAGCGGAGGAGCCACCTTCCTCGGCAGAGACTGTACCTCTGCCCACCTTTACTGCCCCAGCGTAAAGGAATACGAGAAAAAAATGGGACGAAACGTAATGACCATTGATGACGGAGACTATGCTGACGAGATACAGCTGGACATTCTCGTGGATAACGAGACAGGCTTTATTCTCTGGTTCAAGGATACTTGGGGAGATTGTACCGAGGAATATTCAGTGGATACTCTCCTCTTCAACGAGGACGCAGAGCTTCCCGAGGACGGCGCTTACATCAAAGAACGTCTCTCGGGCTGTATTCCCAACTGTGAAGAGACCGCTGCATACGACCTCAGCATACTTGATGAAACTCCCGACAGCGAAAATATAGGATAAAGCATTATACAGCAAAAAGCACCTCCACATTAGTGCGGCGCACATAAAGCAGTTTATGTGATTTGAAGATAAGGTTGCGTAACATCGCAGTTACGCAGCCTTTTTCTTTTTGTCGTATTCTTTGCTGTCAGCAATAGCTGTAGCGACAGCAACATCAAAGCGGAAGTGTATCTCAATCTGCTGAGTACGATGACCATCGCTCTTATCCGGAGCGTGAACGATGATCTTCTCGATAAGCTCATGCATGATCTCAGGCGTAAGCTCCGTGATATGCTCATACTTCTGCACAACCTTTATAAAGGAGTTCACATCGGCACACTTCTGCTCTGCTGTTTCAATAAAAGCAGTAAGCTCTGATGCTTTCGCTTTCAATTTCTTCTGCTCGTCCTCGTAACCTGCGGACAGTACAGCAAAACGCTCGTCAGAGATCTTGCCTGAGATATTGTCCTCATAGAGCCTTGCGAAAAGCCTGTCAAGTTCAGCAATACGTTTTTCAGCCTGATTGAGAGCTTTCTTTGCCTTAAATACATCAGAGGAATGCTTTGACGCAGAGTTGTCCATAGCTGTCTGCACAAACTCAGCTTCATTGTCTTTAACACTATCGAAGAGCTTGTTCAGCGCATTCAGAACCAACTCTTTCAGCACAACAGTCCTGATATAATGGGCTGAACAGCTATCCTTATCAGCTGAATGAGTGGAGCATTTCAGATGCTCCTGATCTTCACTAAGACTTCTTGAACGGCACAGGTATAGCTTTTTACCGCAGTCAGCACAGTAACAGATGCCCGAAAACGGATTTACAGTTTCCTGCTTCTGATTTCTGCGCTTATTCTTACGCATCTCCTGAACAAGATCAAACTCCTGCTGTGTGACGATAGGCTCGTGGGTATTCTCAAAGATGAGCCAGTCCTCTTTCGGATTTTCAATCTTACGCTTGTTCTTGTAGGACTTGCGGCGTGTACGGAAGTTCACCGTATGACCTATGTATTCGGGGTGCTCTAAAATGTCAATGACAGTTTCTGTACACCAGCGGTCAAGCCTCGAATGCTTATTTGCAGGATTTCTCCCTTGTGATATAGCATAAGCCGTTGGATTTTGGATGCCTTCCTCCGTCAGCTTTCGAGCTATCTGAGTCGGACCGTAGCCGCTGATACAGAGCTTGTATATTTTGCGTACTACCGCCGCAGGCTCATCATCAATGATCCACTTGTGTTTATCTTCCTCTGAAGCCTTGTAACCGTAAATCGGCAGAGAAAGCGGTTTGCCAGACTGACCTTTTGCCTTGAAAACGGCACGAATTTTCTTCGACGTATCCCTGGCATACCAGTCATTAAAAATGTTCTTGAAAGCCATCAGCTCATTCTCGCTCTTGAGAGTATCCACGTTATCATTGATAGCGATATAGCGGACATCATAATCAGGAAAAATAATCTCGATGTATTCTCCTGTTTTTAGGTAATCACGACCGAGGCGACTCAAATCCTTAGTGATTACTGTTCCGACCTTTCCGGCTTCTACATCTGCCATCATAGCCTTAAAGCCGTCACGTTCCCATGTTGTGCCGCTGACACCATCGTCAACGTAGTAAACGGGATTGCTGAAACCGTTATCCTCCGCATACTTTTTGAGGATAGCTTTCTGGTTGGTGATGCTGTTGCTCTCACCCTGTAACATATCGTCCTGCGAAAGACGACAATACAACGCTGTTATCTTGTCTGTCATATTAAAACTTCCTTTCCGACAGATAAAGCGAGCTATGTTATCATTATAGCGCAATATACCGTCAATGGCAATGCGCTGAAATGACGATTTTACACAGCCTGCTTCTCAGGTTCTTGTCCGGATTCACCGAGCATTTCTTCACACTCACGGTTTATCAGCCTTTGCAGGATATCCGTAAGGCATTCCTTTGAAGCAGGGGTGAATACTAACGTCACGATGTAAGTTGTTCGTCCGATCTTGTACTCGGACACGTTGTTGTCTTTGTTCATAGCGATTTTTCCTTTGCTTTTATCTCTCTACGCATTGGTGAGGGCATCGCTTTCTTTCTCTTACCCTCTACGCAGCCGCAATGTCAGTATTTCTTCCTTTCGACCGACCGAGTATTTTGCGACTATGAATATTATAGCGCGCAATGATAGTAAAAGTCCAGATTCATTGCGCACGAACTTTGGAATGATTTTCGGTTTTCCCCGGTATATTTTGCACTGGAAAAATGAAAAAAGCATCAAGTATAGCCCTTGATGCTTGAATAGTTTTTATAATGCTTTTTCCAGTTTCAGCAGCTCTATCTTTTTGTTAAGACCGCCTGCGTATCCGGTCAGACTTCCGTCCGCACCGACTACTCTGTGACACGGCATAATGATCGAGACAGGATTATGTCCCACAGCACCGCCAACTGCCTGGGCGGACATACGCTCCACACCATTCTGCTTTGCAATGATATTTGCTATCTCACCATAGGTCATGGTGTGCCCGTAGGGTATCGTAAGCAGTATATCATATACTGCCTTGCGGAACGGAGTTGTGTTCAAATAAATTGGCGGTGTGAAGTCGGGAATTCTTCCGCTGAAATATATGTCGAGCCAGTTGCAGGTTTGAGTGAATATCGGCAGCTCTAACTCGATGCTTTCCGATATGAGCTTATGGGGAAAGTTTTTCTGTCCGTCGAACCATAAGCCGGTGAGTGATTCGCCGTTGCTGGCAAGAGTGATGCTGTCGAGCGGTGATGCATAGTAATTAATGTAATTCATAAATTACATTTTCTTGATTTTAATATGCTCAATAAATAATTTAGCAACCTCTTCTTGCTGAAATATTGAAACAACTTTTTCTGCTTTTTGAGATATCGCTTCAATATATGGATCTTTAAAAGTAGCGACAAATTCGTTTTTGGCATTTGGATTTATCATTAATGAATTAAAGTTCTGATACTGTATACCGTATATAGTTACTTTGCTCCAAGCATTTGAGATATGTTGAGCATATAATGGATTTTGAAGATAATTGGTTATTTCATCAAAGAGCTCATGGTATGAAGCATTATAATCTGAGAGAAAATCCAATAACTTCTTATCGTTAGTTGTACCATCGTTTAATAGCCTAAACATATCAAATGAAGTCTGCATATCTTGACCAGCCGAACACAAATCATTATAGAATCTATTATCCGTGTTGAACGCAAGTACTTCTTCTGCTTTTTTTAAGCTAATTGCAATGTTAGTGGCCTTAGAAAACGAAGTATATATATCTATAAAGAGTTGCCTTGTCTGATTATCAACATCCCTATTATGTATTTGCCTCTGTAAATCCTTATTGTTCTTATCCATTCTTATTGATAGACGTATAGATATAATGGTCAAAATGAGCGGAGCAATTATTGCAATAATAGATATCAGTATCGTAACCCATTCATTACTGTCTATTGCATCAGCAATTTTATCTAATGCTTCTATTATTTTTTCATTATCCATAGTATCACCTTCTGTTGGCTTTAATTCTATTAAAAATATACCCTGCTACAATTATACATCGTCAATAATAAAATGTCAATAAATACATTCGGACGCCAAACAAATATAAAGCAATTACTATTCGCAGCAATGTATTCTTTCCCAGCAAGCTCGGTATCCCCGCATTACAATTTCGGAGAATTGAATGCTACGATACATAGCTTGACAGGAGCTTTGCCCCTATGACCCCGACCAAAAAATTATACAAGAACCGATGCTATACCTTGAACCACAAGTGAGCAAAAAAACCGAGCCTGATGGTTTGGAAAGGAAGATGCCCCAAAGGGGCAAAAATCAAGTCCAGCAAGCACGGTATCTCGTTCCCACAAGTTTCGTGGAAAACGATATACAATGCTTGCTGAGGGCCCCCCCCAATCCCCCGAATCTGAACAGAGAAAAATGCAACGAAAAATCCACTCTGCGTAGCGTGGATTGACGTGACTTCCGCACGGGTTTATAATAAAAATATCAGCAGAAAAACTGAGAAGCGGAAGGAGAAAATACACTATGAAAATACTTGTTCTTAACGGCAGTCCCAAGCGTGAAAAAAAGCGACACAATGCACATCACACGAGCGTTCCTTGACGGCATGAAAGAAGCCGCTCCGCAGGAAGTCCACATCGTTGATATTATCGACAAGCATATCGAATATTGCACGGGTTGTTTCACCTGTAAGCGGAACGGCGGGAAGTGCATCCATAACGATGATATGAAAGAGCTTCTCGACGAAGCTTTGGAGAGCGATCTTCTGCTGTTCAGCTACCCACTTTACTGCTACGGAATGCCTGCGCCGATGAAGGCTTTTGCTGACCGCACGATGCCGCTTTCAAGTATGGCGATGAAGAAGCAGGGCGACAGGTATGTTCACGTTGGACAGACGGATTTTTCGCACCTTAAATACATGATGATCTGCGGCTGCGGATTTCCGAACAGCAAGAAGAATTTCGAGCCTGCGGTCATGCAGTTCAAGCTGATGTTCCCAAATAACCACACTATCATCACTGTCCCCGAAAGTCCGATGTTCAATGCTCCCGAAGCAGCAGAGGTCACAGTGCCGAGACTGGCGCTTGTGAAGAAGGTGGGAAAGCAGTATGCTGAAACAGGCGAAATAGATGAAAAATTGCTTGCGGAGATATGCTCGCCGATGATACCCGAAGATGTGTATGCGGCGATTTGTAATGGCGAGATCAAGGTATAAAAGTAAGGCGCAGATGTTGTTATCTGCGCCAAGTTTTCAGTATTTCATTCCACGATTACATCGTTATAATCAATATTGCAATACCATCCACATTCTTTTGTACAAATAAAGAAGTGTGGTCTGGAAATCTTTCCTTGAGGACATACGACTCTGCCAATTCCACATTTAGGACATACAGGCTCTCTGTGTGAAAGCATATCATCTTGGAATTCTATTTCTTCCTCAGTTGGCGTATGGATTTCAAAAATATCGTTAGGATCAATCGACATATTACACACCTTCTATTTATTTTGCAAACATGGTATTCTTCCTAAGCACTTGTGTTTCCCATATCATAGCATAAATACACCAAAAAGTCAATCAGATAACAGCGCAATGCACTGGGGAAAAACCTCATTTTGCTGCGCCTTTAACAAGAATTATTACAATCATTCCAATATGCTGGACTCCGGTAGTTTTATCGGATATAATGGATTCACAATAAAACTTATGGAGGTACACAGCTATGTTGAAAACACCTGAATTGGCGATGCCGAGAACAAATGAAGTCACCACCGTATGCAACGATAAGAAAGAGGTCTGGGACGATTATGAAGAAGCAAAGGCATACTTTCTTGAACTTATGATGTCTACAGACGGCGAGGAACATGAACGTGCGGAGTGCATTTATATCCAACTCACGCACGGGCTTGACGAGTGTAGTGACGAAGACTGAAAGGAGCAGACTATGTTGAATAAAATCATGATGACAGGACGTATCACCACCGATCTGACCGTTGTAACTGAGGAAGATTACAGCTACTGCAAATTCAGTATCGCCGTAGATCAGCCAAAACGAAATGGCATTGATACCATCGAGACGGATACATTCACCTGCCTTGCTTTTGATGACAACGCCAAGTCAGTGAATTTCCTCTACTCCAAAGGCGGACAGATAACATTTGTCGGCTCGCTCAGAAAGGTTCCTAATAATACCGTAGTTATTATTGTGGAGGAACTGCACTTCCAGAATAGGTTTGCAGTCAAGGTGGACGTTGATTCAGATCAACTTTTCTGATGATGACGGCGGTTGGCTCTCAGATGAAAGGAAATGGCTCATAGTAGCTTCCGAATATGGTTTATGTTACGTTTATCCAAATATGCGAAACGAGGCTCTCAGAGTGATTCTGAGAGCCTCGTTCTATACGACAACAAAAATGCACAATGCATATACATAAACTTAGTATAAATATCACGAAATAACACTAAACCTCTTGTAATTTTCAAACCGATATAGTATAATTATAATGGATTATTATATATTTCATCTACTACAAGAGGTGATAAAATGGAAAATAGCGCTGTTAATGAAAAATGGATAAGCCTTGAAGAGGCAGCTGAACACTTAGGAATCAAGCCTGTTACTATCCGAAGTTGGATTCGCAATAATAAAGATATCCCTGCCCACAAAATCGGTAAGCAGTGGAAATTCAAACGCTCGGAGCTTGATGCATGGGTAAAGAGCGGCAAAAGTGCTATTGAGTAAGAAATATAGCAACTTAATTGTAAGGAGATTCGTATTATGGCGGTTAAGAAAACGGAATTATATAGTTCACTATGGGCAAGTTGTGATGCACTGCGCGGAGGAATGGATGCATCACAGTATAAGGATTACATACTAACCCTTTTGTTTATGAAGTATGTAACGGATAAGTATAAGGGGCAGAAATACGGAGATTTGACCGTTTTCGATAAAGAACATGATCCCAATCCTGATCCCGAAAAAAGAATAGGCTGTTCTTTTGATGACTTTATAGCACTCAAGAACAAGAAGAATATTGGCGAAGGTATAGATAAAATCATCGCTCGCCTTGCTGAAGTAAATGACAGCTTAAAAGGTGTAATTGACATCGCACATTTTAATGACGAAGCAAAAATCGGTAAAGGGCAGGAAATGGTCGATAAGCTCACAAAGCTTATAGCTATTTTTCAACGCCCCGAATTGGATTTCTCAAATAATAAAGCTGACGGCGATGATATCATAGGTGATGCTTATGAATACCTTATGAGGAACTTTGCCACCGAAAGCGGTAAAAGTAAGGGGCAGTTCTATACCCCTGCAGAGGTATCACGTATTCTTGCAAAGGTTATAGGCATAGATAAATGTACGGATCATGATGCCACAGTATGTGATCCGGCTTGCGGCAGTGGTTCATTACTTATCAGAGCACTTGCAGAGGTACCTTTTGAGATATCAGGTTATGGACAGGAAAAAGAGAGCTCGACGGCAGGTCTTGCTAAAATGAATGCCGTTCTTCATAATAAAGCTACTATCAAGATCATGGCAGGTAATACATTTTCTGATCCTCAGTTTATAAAAAATGAAGATGCTTCCGAACTGGAACGATTTGATTATATTGTTGCCAATCCGCCTTTTTCTCTCAAAAACTGGTCTGATGGCTTGAAAGAGTTCGGCAGATTCTCAGGTTATGGAGATAGACCACCTGAGAAAAACGGCGACTATGCATGGTTGATGCACATATTAAAAACACTGAAATCAACGGGTAAAGCTGCTGTCATTCTCCCTCATGGTGTTCTGTTCCGTGGAAATGCTGAGGGAACGATCAGACAAGCTATCGTTGATAAGGGCTGGATCAAAGGCATAATCAGTCTGCCGACTAACCTGTTTTACGGTACGGGAATACCTGCTTGTATTATTATAATTGATAAAGAGGGGGCTGAAAATCGTTCCGGAATCTTTATGATAGATGCAGGGAAGGGATTTGTTAAGGACGGAAACAAGAACAGACTGCGTGAACAGGATATCTATCGCATAGTCACTACATTCAATGAGCAGATTACAGATGATCCTAAATATGCTCGCTTTGTTCCCAATAAGGAGATCAAAGAGAAGAATGGCTATAACCTGAATATTTCCCGTTACATAGATTCTTCCGAGCCTGAGGATATTCAGGATATTTATGCTCATATTCACGGCGGTATCCCTGCTGTGGATATAGATGCACTGAGCAAATACTGGGATGCATTTCCGACGCTGAAAGATGAACTGCTCAGTTTGTTGAGCGATAGCTATTATAAGCTGAATGTGGAAGAAAACGACATTCGCAGAACGATATATGCTAATGGTGAATTCTCGGCATATGGAGAACTTATCGACAAGGCATTTACAGACTGGAAATCTTTTGCAGATACAAAGCTGAAAAAACTTGATAGCTCCGTTTCTGCCAAAACTCTCATATCCGAGTTGGCAGAGAATATAATGAAAGCATTTGAAGATATCACGCTTATCAACAAGTATGATATTTACCAGATACTTCTTGCATACTGGAACGAAGTGCTTAACGATGATGTTTCTTTGATAATCTCGGATGATAAGGGCTATGAAATTGCAAGAGAGACCGAGAACATCATGAAGGAGACAAAGAAAACCGATGCTGACGGCAACCCTGAATTAAAGGCAGTAGGCTGGGAAGGCAAGCTTATTCCAAAGGAAATAGTGATCTCAGAGCTATTCCCTGAGGAGAAAAAGGCGATTGATGACCTTATAGATATCGTCGCAGAGACCGATTCAAGACTTATGGCAATGATCGAGGAGTCGGCAGAAGACTCGGCATTATCAGAACTTGCAGAGGGTGGAAAAGTCAAGAGCAAGGACATTCAGGAGAAAATCGACAAGATCATGGAAAATGTCCACACTCCGCTTATTGACAGCCTTGTAACGCTTCTGAATCTTCTTCCGTCAATGAAGAAAAAGGAATATACACAGTATATCGACAAGCACACCGAGCTGAAAGTTGCGTATACCGATAAGGGTACTGTAACCAAAGCATCCATAAACAATGCATTAAGTGCTGCCCGTGCAGAAGCACCTGCACCTGCTACATACGCCGATGATTACGAAGAGTTAAAGAAAGCATTTGAGCTTGCACAAAGGTCTGAGGAGTCTACAAAGCTTATAAAAGAAATGGATAAGGCACTTGATGAAAAGGCTCGTGAGAGATATGCTTCACTTACCGATGAAGAGATCATGGAACTGCTTGTAGACAAGAAGTGGTACTATGCCATAGGCAAGGGAATAATTGATCTGTATACAGCGATTTCTCATAGGCTTGCCGAGCGTATCACCGAGCTTTCGGAAAGATATAAGCTTACACTTACAGACCTTGACAGTCAGATAAACGAAGCAGAATCATCACTATCAGATATGCTTGGTGAATTAACAGGCGATGATTATGATATGAAAGCATTTGCAGAGTTAATAGAATTGCTCGGAGGTTCAAACGATGTCGAATAATAATAAAACTCCGGAGATAAGATTCAAAGGATTTACTGACGCTTGGGAACAGCGTAAGTTGGGTGATATTGGTGAAACCTACACAGGGCTGTCTGGAAAAACTAAAGAAGATTTCGGTCATGGTGATGCAAAATTCGTTACTTATATGAATGTTTTTTCAAATTCAATAGCGGATTCAGCAATGACCGAATCTGTTGAAATTGATAAAAAACAGAACGAAGTTAAGTATGGTGATGTATTTTTTACTACTTCTTCCGAAACTCCTGATGAAGTTGGAATGTCATCTGTATGGCTTGAAAATAGCGAAAATACGTATCTTAACAGCTTTTGTTTTGGATATAGACCAAATGAGAATATCAATCCATATTATATGGCATATATGCTTCGCTCCGAAAATGTCAGAAAGAGCATCATATTCTTAGCACAAGGTATTTCAAGATATAATATCTCCAAAAACAAAATGATGGAAATATCTGTTCCATTACCTAATCTCGACGAACAGCAGAAAATCGGAGACTATTTCCGTAATCTCGATAATCTTATCACCCTTCATCAGCGTAAGCTTGAAAAACTAAAAAATGTAAGAGAATCAATGCTCCAAAAAATGTTTCCCCAAAATGGTTCTAATAAGCCTGAAATACGATTCAAAGGATTTACCGCTGCTTGGGAACAGCGTAAGCTTTCCGAAATATCCGAATGTTTAGATTCTATGCGTATTCCACTAAATGCAAATGAAAGAAGCAAAATGCAAGGTTCTATACCATATTATGGTGCTGGAAGGATTCAAGATTATATAAACCAATATCTTTTTGATGAAGAATTAGTTTTGCTATTAGAAGATGGTGATGCATTTGATGATTTCAAAACTAAAAGTATAGCACAGTATATTTGTGGCAAAAGTTGGGTTAATAATCATGCACATATTTTACGACCTAAAGGTGATGCTTTCTTTTTATTCATTTCATTAGCACATAAGGATATCAGGAACGTAACACAATTAGCTGGTGCAAGTAGAAAAAAACTTGTAAAAGACGCTATGTTAAGAATAGCAATAGATGTTCCATCTATTGCTGAGCAAACTAAAATAGGTGCTTTCTTCAAAGAACTCGACGGCCTTATCACCCTTCATCAGCGTCAGTGTGATAAATATAAAAGCATAAAAGCGGGATTGATCAGAAAACTTTTCCCAATGGAATAATAAACACATTAAGGAGGAATGTACGCATGAGTATCGGTGATACCGAGAGAACCACGCAAAATCGTGTAATTGATTTCTTTAAGAACAGAGATATCCTCGATTATAAATATATAGGCAACCTGAAAGACACAGCAAATAAAAATATCATCGAAGACCGACTTCGTGCGTACCTGCGCCTTAGCGGTTACAGTGAAAGGCTGATAGACGGTGCTGTTGCTGAGCTTGTAAAAGCTGCCGATGATATGACACATGGGCTTTATGATGCGAATCATAAGGTCTATTCGCTGCTGAAATACGGTGCCAAGGTCAAGGAAACTCCCGAAAGCTCCCATAAGACGGTTTACTTTATTGATGTTGATAACCCTACAAATAATGATTTTGCAATAGCCGAGGAAGTAACGGTTATTGACCGTCAGGAGAAAAGACCCGACCTTGTTATCTACGTCAACGGTATCGCTATGGCAGTTATAGAGCTGAAAAAGAGCAGTGTATCCGTATCAAACGGTATCAGACAGAACCTTACCAATCAGAAGGACGGCTTCATTGCATCGTTCTTTACAACAGTGCAGTTTTGTATGGCAGGCAATGAAATAGAAGGTCTGCGTTATGGCACTATTCTGACAAGCGAAAAATACTATATGGAATGGAAGCCTGACGGCTTCCATGAAAACGAAGACGAGCGTGATTCTGAAGATGCACGTATTATGGAATACTGCGATCATATAGATAATCTTCTGCTTCAGCAGCTGTATCAGATGTTCGATAAGAAACGCTTTATTGACCTCATTGAGAATTTTGTAGTTTTCGATAAGGGCATTAAGAAGGTTTGCCGCTATAATCAGTATTTCGGCATAAAACGTACTCAGAACAGATTAGCAAAACAGCGTGGCGGTATTTTATGGCATACTCAAGGCAGCGGTAAAACGCTGACAATGGTATGGCTGTCAAAATGGATCCTTGCCAATTGTAAAGAAGAAAATCCTCGTGTGCTAATCGTTACCGACCGTGACGAGCTGGACGAGCAGATCGAAAAGACATACATTGGTGTTGATGAAAAAATCACCAGAACCAAGAGCTGTGATGATCTGCTCCGCAAACTGAATTCCTATGACAGTTCACTCTTATGTTCATTGGTGCATAAGTTTGGTCGCCGTGGCGGAGAAGCTACTGATTCCGATTACGATAAGTATATTGATGAGTTGAAGAAGTCGCTCCCTGCTGACTTTAAGGCGAAAGGAAAAATCTTTGT
>Ga0129317_1001222_pt1 | contig 20201 bp, 18 predicted proteins | sample Cm1ome_FD_94430 | JGI IMG/M metagenome (GOLD analysis project Ga0129317, IMG submission 94430) | Eastern black-and-white colobus group fecal microbial communities from Wisconsin, USA - Cm1105 metagenome | ecosystem: Host-associated > Mammals > Digestive system > Large intestine > Fecal | place... | reverse complement strand
ATTATTAAAGTACGGCAAAAATCCGGAAGGATTCCTAAAATAAAAGGATTCCACCGGATTTTTGTATATATAGAGCGAGGGTGCCACTCAATCATCTAATTTGATGATTTTGCGACACCCTCTAAACTTTAATGCTCCGCCTTTGGGATATAGGTAGCGGGACACCTTCTTTAATGTTCCGCCTTTTTAAGGGGTAGCGGGACACCCTCTTTAACATTATCTCTTTTTCTAAGTTTAATATACATTAGTATATGCACGAAGTCAATAACTTTTGATAAAACAGTGCGTCTATCTGTCTTTTTCATTGACAAAAGCCGTTGCATGGAAGGCGTAAATCCTTCAGCAGCGGCTTTTCTTGATAATTTCATCTTCTTCCCAAAAGGAAGTATGAATCACAGTAACGGTTCAAACAACAGTTCCATAGCTATTGTTCCAGTGTTTTATTTGGCTTCTTCTTCAGCGGCAGCATTTACGGTTACGATGGCCTGAGCGTAACGGGTCAGTGCGGGAGCGCCGTTGTCAGTTACCTCCAGGACGATATTAAAGTAGTCGCCCACAGCAGCGTCAGCAGGAACGGTGAAAGAGGTAGAGGCAGAATCATGTGCCCATACGTCCAGACCTGCCAGGCTCTCGCCGGAGTATTTGGAGGCTTCATCGTATACAAACCAGTTGTAGGTCAGCTCATCGCCGTCAGGATCGGTAGCGGAACCTTTCAGTTCAATGGTTTCTCCGGCAGCAACTTCAAAGTCAAGGCATTCAGCGGTAACCTCTGGCTCGTGGTTAGCGTCCTCATAATTTTCAGCTACGCACCAGTCAGCGCGGGCAGCCCAGTCGTTCATGAATGCAGGGAACCAGCGATGAACGCTGTATCCACGGCTGATTTCTCCGGTGGTGGGATCGTATTCGCTGATAGCGCTGGAGATTGCTTCGTTGGTCATACGTCCGCCCCAGGAACCGTACTCAGAATTTTCCAGACCACGGAGTCCCACCGGGATCAGATACATCCAGCAGGGGCTGTCGCCTTCGGAGATAAATTCATACTGTCCCACAACTCCGTCAAGAGAATGGAGCCAGCAGTTTTCCATGCTCAGAGTTGCCAGATCGCCGAACTGGCTGTCCGGATTTTCGCCCTCATAGTAGGTGCCGTCGCCGAACAGGGGATATTTGCCCATCATAGAGCCGTGGTCAAACTTAATGTTTTCGCTCATCCACTCCGGTTTGAAGTACTCTCTGTAGGGAACGGTTGTATTCAGGGAGGTGAAATATCCAATGCCGCTGGTTACGCAGTACATGCGCTGGGCATCCGGCCAGTTAACGGCAATGTAGTTTTCATAGGCCTTATCCTGATCGCCCCAGGAAATCAGGCACAGCTTATCGGAGACTTTTTTGTAAACAGCATCCCAATCTTCGGTGTCTTTGTATTCTTCTTCGATAGAAAGAAGGGCGCGGGCTACAGTGTTGGTGCCGCCCCAGGCCTGAACGTACAGGGTGCGCATATCATCGTCCAAAAGAATTTCCTTCAGGTAATCAGATCCTTCGGTGGGTTCGCGGTAGTCGCCTTCAAATTCAATGTTTCCGATCTTGGTCCGCTCTGTCAGCTCTTCCGGCGAGAGGTAGCGGGAATCGTGTTTTTCCAGATTGGGATATACTTCGGCGTATTCATTGTCCAGTACATCGTAGATCCAGTTAACTTCCATGGGACGCCACTGCTTGGCGTCAGCGCCGGAATTGTATTCCTGATCAGTTCCCATGATCTCCGAGATGGTATGCTCTCCATCACCTACCCAGTGATGACAGGAAGCGGAAACCAGGATGCCTGCGATGTCAATGTCATTGGAGTACAGCAGCAGGTGCAGCAAAGATGCCATATCGTCGCATTCCAGATCTGTGGTGATCACAGTACGGGGACGGGTATCTTCTGCGGATGCTTCTGTGGTTTCAGCGGCTGCGGTCTCTGCTTCTGTGACAGCTTCTTCTGCCAATGCAAAAGGCGCTGAAGACAGAACCATGGCAGATGCCAAAAGTAAGCTCAATGTTCTTTTTTTCATGTTTTCTAATCTCCTTTTCCTTTTTTCCTTTTTCTTTTTTAAACAATTAAGAGGCAAAGCCAAAGAGAAAACCGTTACTGTTTTAAAGGGCGTTTGCTGTTATGTTTGTTTGAAAAATAACAAAGGATTTTATGATGTTATTTTAAATATTTTGAGAAAAATTTCAATAGATTTCATTGGAAAATTTTAAAATAGAAAAGAAATTGTATAAAACAAACAGAAATTAGTAGAAAAAATTGTAAAATATAAATAAAAAAATATCGGTAAAATATACAATGAAGAAAAAGGAATGGTAAAAATTTATAAAATATTTTATATAAAAATTTCGGCATAATAGAAAAGTATTAAGATATGTTTGAACTGTTGATGGTTAGACTTTTTGCGTTGGCATGCAGCGGAAATTTTTAGCTTGAAGGTATGAGGGACAAGTTGTGATGCATGCCAGCGCAAAAAAGTATATAATATTATTTTTGTGATAGTATATTTGTAAAATATTTACAGAAAGCTTATTCTACTGTGATGATGATCCTTTGATAATGGGTTAAATTATGAACACCATCATCGATGGCCTTTGCCAGAATATGGATAGTGTCTCCGGATTCAGCGTCGGCAGGAATGGTTAAACTTGTACGATAACCATTACCATTTCCTCCTAAAGGCAGATTTTTGCCAAAAGTACCAGCTTCTTTGTAGTTAAACCATTTTACATAAACATTATTTCCATCGGGATCGGAAACTTGGGCATTCAAATAAATAGTTTCTCCGGGGGTTGCGGTAATCTGGGTTCCCTCGGCAATGGAAATAGTAGGAGCGTGGTTGGCGTTTTCGTATTTGGAAGTAATGCCCCACTCTGCTCGGGCGGCAAAAGCATTCATGATGTCAGTAATCCAGCGGGCGCTGGAGTCATAGGAAGCGGCAAGAGTTTCTGTGCCTACATCAGCCCAATCGCTCATGGCGAATTCGTCGGTTGCCATTGTATAATAATTAGTATAGCCCTGAGCTGTTTTTGAAGCATCCTTTTCAAATCTTCCAGCATAAGAACCCCATTCCATATGTTCCAGGGAATTGAGCCCTGTGTTAAAGAAAGAAAGGTAAGTGGGTGTATCCCCTTCTCCACAAAAATCGTATCTGTTTCGGCCGGAACCGGAAAAGATACCGTTTTGCATCAAAGAATCATCTTCGCCAAATTGAAAAAGCGGAGTTTCGTCTACCACATGTGTTCCGTCGCCGTAGGTAACATACCAGTCCATCAGGGGGCCGAACTTGTTAACGCCATTGACGGAAGTTTCTAAATTTTTCAGCATCCATTCTCCGGTGTATACTTGGGGGATATCGTGGGTATAACCTTTGATGTTATTGTTGTTGGTAGAAGCGTTTTCCCAAGACCATCCCATTGCCTGACAGTCTTTTACGTCTACATAAATCATGTCCGGGTAGTATTTTAAGCAAATTTCATCCCACACTGGATCGGGATCTTCGGAACCTCGTCCCTTGTCCTGGCCAGACCAGGTATAAATTCTCACTTTGTCATAAATCTTCTGGCGAATAGCTTCCCAGTTTTCGTCAGCGCCATATTCTTCGTAGATGTCTCTGAGAGCGCGTCCGATGGTGTTCATTCCGCCCCATGCTGTGAGGTATAGGGGAGTTTCTTCAGTGTCCAGAATTAATTGTTTGATAAACTCAGAACCTTCGGTCGCTTCGTCCATTTCCCCGGTATATCCAATGTTGCCGATTTTCACAATGCTGTGAAGGTAGTCAGGGCTTGGATACTCTGGATCGTGTACCAGCAAATTATCATAAATTTCAGCGTAATCATCAATCATTTCATCCATCCATTCGGTGCCTGGCCAGGCGTAGGGGACTTTTCCTTCTTCGGTAGGCGCTTTATCTGATCCGGCCCAATGAGCAAAAGAACTGGTTTGCACTAGGCCGACTAAATTCATTTCATTGGCATAGTACAGTAAATGGACAAAAGAATTTTTGTCGTCAATCTCTCCGTCATTGGTAATGCAGACTCTGGGTTTGGATTGTCCTGCCGGAGATGGTTCTGCTTCTGATGCCGTTGCGATCATTGTACTTCCGGAAGATAGACTAGTGACTAAAAAAGCGCTGAGTATTATTGCCTTTTTTCCTTTCATGCGATTGCCTCCCAATTTTCTGTTTTTGTTTGTTGACTGTTTTGAAAGTGATATTGATTTGGTTGCGCGCGCAAGTATATTATAAAACGAAAAAAGTTGCGGCTGCAATTAACTTAATTGACAAAAAATATAATCAAAATTTGGTTATTTATAACAAAAAGTTGATTGACATTCTGTATTGGTCTTGGTAGAGTGAAAATATAAAAAAGAGAGGAAATTATTAAGAATATATATGCAAAGAGATCAGATTGCGTTTTCGGATAATAATATAATCGGACGTTTAAACGGGCTTGAACGTGGCGTTACGGAAGTTTTAAATAAAAAATATTTGGTTTATGGATTGAGCGGGATGCAGCATGCGTTTTTTACGGTGGTTTGCAGAAATCCGGGGGTTTCGCAAAAAGAATTGAGCAATTGGTTTTCGCTGGATGTTAGCAATATTGCTCGAAATGTTATGTATTTAGAGAAGATCGGCTATGTTCGGCGGGAACGATGTAAAAATGATAAGAGGAGCTGGCGGCTTTTTCCTACAGAGAAGGCGTTACGGCAATACGACCAGGTAGTCACAATTTTTGATGAGACTACAGAGCGGTTGACGGTGGGGATATCAGGAGAGGAAAGGAAGCTGCTGATAAAGATGTTGGAACAGATGCGTTGCAATTTGTTGAAGGTGAAAATGGAGGAAGAAAATAAAAATAGATAGCTTTGATGAAGTGGAACGAGGTGCTCAATTTTGAGTACCTTTTTGTTTTGCTGAATAAAAGATTTATAATGCGGATGTTGTAAAAATTTATTTGAAAATTTAGGATAACATTAGAAGGATGAAAGAAAAATATGTTTGTTTTGAATAAAAAAATAAGGATAAATATGTGAAAAATATAAAAATATAACACAAAATATGAGAATGAAATTGAATTTTGAAAAAAATAGAATTATAATTTTCTTTGTCAGATGTTTGAGATTAGAAAAAATTAATGAAATATTTACTTGATTTTTTCGTTTGTTAAAATGGCGTCTGAAGAAAAAGGCTGTGCGCGCGGCGGATTTTTAGAAAGACAGAGCTTGAAGAAAACAGTGTTAAGCGATTTTTGAAAAGCGGAAAAAACGCAAAGAAAGGTAGGGAACCGATATGAAAAAGATGAGATGGACGGCGATGGCAATGGCAGCGGCGATGGTATTGAGCAGCGGAGCAGCGATTCCGGCGATGGCGGAGGAGGCTGTTGGGGGGAATGAAGAAGTTTTGACATCAGAGCCTCATAAGATCCGAACCATAATCACAACAGACGGAGAGATTGATGATCAGTGTTCTCTGGTGCGCTATATGCTTTACGCAAATATGTTTGAGTTGGAAGGTCTGGTATCTAGTTCCTCTAAATTCCACTACACCACAAAAGAGGGGGAGGTATTTAAAGGAAAAACAGAGAATCAGAAGTGGATTGATGCTTATGCCCAGGTATATGAAAATTTGTGCAAACATGCAGATGGTTTTCCGGATCCGGAATATCTTACCAGCATCAATGTGGAGGGCAATGTGACGGCTCCTGGCGAAATGGGGACAGATACCCCAGGTTCTCTGCTGATTAAAAAATGCATTATGGATGAACGGGAGGATATGCTGTTCCTTCAGGTCTGGGGCGGCGCTAATACAATAGCCGCAGCATTAAGGAGCATTGAGGAGGAGTACAAGGGTACGGATCAGTGGGAGGAAGTGTATAAGAAGGTTTGTGATAAGATCGTTCTGTGGAATGACCTGGATCAGGACAATACGGTAAATGATTATATTCTTCCTCACTGGCCGGATGTAAAGGTGATTATGTCTTATGACCAGTTCTGGGCCATTGGATATCCTTGGTCAAGCACCACGCCGGAGGTTTATCATAAATATTATGACGAAGAGTTTATGACAAAATATATTGCCAATGATGCCAATTCTCTGTCCCAGATCTACTATAATAATCTGACTTCTATGGGAGGAGAGGGAGAGCATCCTATTCGTTTCCTGTCAGAGGGAGACACGCCCAACTTCTTCTACATTCTGGATAATGGACTCCGTTCCTGGGAAAATCCCTCCTACGGCGGCTGGGCAGGTCGGTTCAATAAAGTGAATTGTGCAGATGACGCCTGGAATATTGGCAGCGAAGAAAGGGATCCCATGGCTACCAGCGGACAGATGCTCAGCGGCTACTGGAATGAGGCCAGCGACGATGGAGATCGTTACAAACCTATCTGGCGTTGGGCAGATGATTTCCAGAATGAATTTGCAGCCCGTATGAAATGGTGTACAGAGGAGTATGAAAATGCCAATCATGAGCCGGTGGTGCAGGTGGAAGAAGGCATTGATCTTACTGCAAAGCGAGGCGAGACAGTTACTCTCACAGCCAAAACCTATGATCCTGACGGCGATCAGGTAAGCGTGGCCTTCTGGCAGTATGGCGATGCGGATACCTACGGCGGCGATGTGGAGCTGACGGCCGGTGAGGGAGATCAGGTGAGCTTTACGGTTCCTGAAGATGCAAAAACGGGTGATACTATTCACATTATTGTAGAAGCGCAGGATGATGATGAAGAGACTCCTATTACTCGTTACCAGCGTGTGATCGTCACTGTGGGTGCAGAGACGGAGCAGTAAAACAAAAGAAATAACAAAATGTTATATAAAATTTTATATAAATAATTTTAATGTATTTAAATGGAAACAATTGTTTTGTGCAAAAAAACGGCTTATATATAGCAAAAGTGCATAAAAAAGATTGGAAAAAATTGTGCAAAGTCATGTTAATGACGTGGAAAGACAAAAAATAAATAAAATATATTGAAATTTAAATATAAATATTTTATAATTCAAAACACAAGGAACGGGAGAGAAACCCGGAAGTAAATTATTTTAATTCTTAAAGGAGGAAACATTATGAAGATGAAAAAAGTATTGGCAGGTTTGATGACAGCAGCCATGGTGGGAAGCGCATTTGCTGGTATGGCTATGGCAGAAGAGACAACAGAAGCTGCTACAGAAGCTGTAGCAGAGGCTGGAGCAGGCGAACTTCTTCCCGGCGGCGGCAGCAAGATTATCTACTGCATTACCCCCTCTCCTTCCAACATTTACTTCAAGACAATTCAGGACATTGCAACTGCTACCGGTGAGGAGCTGGGATATGAAGTAAAATGTCAGTCTCATGATGATGATGCTTCCAAGCAGCTGGAAATGTTTGAGGCAGCTATCGCAGACGGCGCAGCAGCTATTATCTGTGACAATGCAGGAGCAGACGCATCCATCGAGGCAGTGCAGAAGGCTTACGATGCAGGTATCCCCACCTTCCTGGTTGACCGTGAAATCAATCAGACCGGTCTGGCAGCAGCTCAGCTGGTAGCTGATAACGCACAGGGCGCAGCAGCCATTGCAGAAGCATGGGTTGAGGCTATGAATTATGAAGGCAAATACGCAGAGCTCCTGGGACTTGAGTCTGACACTAACTGCCAGGTACGTTCTGAGAACTTCCATTCTGTAATTGATGAGTATCCGGATCTGGAGATGGTAGCTCAGCAGTCCGCTAACTGGGATCAGACGGAGGGTTATGAGAAGACAGAGGCGATCCTTCAGTCCAATCCTGAGATCACCGGTATTATCTGCGGAAATGATACCATGGCATGCGGCGCTGTACAGGCTTGTCTGGATGCAGGACGGGAAGATATCAAGATCATCGGCGTAGATGGTTCTGACGATGCAGCAGCATACATTAAAGACGGCCATATGGTAGGTACTGCTCTTCAGCAGATCGCTCTGATCACTGAGATGGCTGTACAGCAGGCAGACGCTTACTTGAACGGAACTGCTCCGGAAGCTGAGAAGCAGCTGATCCCCTGTATCGCAATCACTGCTGACAATGTAGAGAACCTGGCAGGATTTGTTTACACTGAGTAATTTTGTGACGATTGTTTAGAATTGTGCAGATACCTCATGCACAGTTTGAGGCGGAAGTAATTATGAGGGCGGTGCAGTGCGCCGCCCTTTTGTATAAAAAACGGCAAGGAGAAGATGAAAAATGAAGAAGAAGATATCCCTATTTGCAGTTTCGGCATTACTGGCAGTCTCTCTTACCGGATGCGGTTTTGTGACAGTAGTCCCCATCGGAGAAGAAGCAGCTTATTCAGGGAAGGAAGTATTTGACTCCAGCGCAGAATCGGGCAGCGATTGGGCTAGTGTGGTGGAGGAGCTTACCGGAAAGGCTGTAGATCTTACAGAAATTTTAAACGGCGATGGTGTGGGCGATAGTGCGGTGGTTACCGGAACAGCGGTGATCGCAGAGTTTAATACAGAAACACCCAAGTATTTCCTGCTGATAGAACCGGAAGGATACAGCGGGGATACTCAGATCAAGATACAGGCAGGGGGCGTTTATTCCGGAACAGCGATCCGGGACACCCAGACACTAAAGACCTTTGAGAGCTTTACCAATCAGACCGAATGGTCGCAGTATGCGAAAGCTTTGAATAAAGAAGTAGATGCGCAGGTGGTTGCACCTCTGGCTCTGGACGAGAGCGCAGCGGGCAAAAAGGTGACTTTCACTGGAGCAGCAGTGGAAAGCAACGGTACCATTACCATTACTCCAGTAGCAATGACAATCGAATAAAAGAGGAGGAGCATTATGTTTGATGATCCAAATGTTGTTCTCCATTGTGAAAAAATAGATAAAATATACCCTGGCACCAAGGCTTTGGACAGCGTTTCCTTTGATCTTTTAAAAGGAAAGGTCAATGTGCTCATCGGAGAGAACGGAGCCGGAAAGTCCACCCTGATGAAGATGATCGCCGGTATCGAGCAGCCCTCTGCCGGAAAGATGTATATGGATGGCCAGGAGGTTTTCTTTAAGGATACCAATGCAGCCAGGGCAAAGGGTATCGGCATTATCCATCAGGAGCTGAGCCTGTTTCCTAATATGACGGTATATCAGAATATTTTTGTAGGCCATGAGCATAAAAACGGCCCCTTCCTCAATGACAGGGAACATATGAAGGGTGCGGAGAAGATTTTAAAACGCCTGGAGCATGAGATCCCGCCAGAGACTATGGTGGGAGATTTGAGAGTCGGTCAGCAGCAGATGGTGGAGATCGCAAGAAATCTGATCCAGGATGACCTGCGGGTGCTGATCATGGATGAGCCCACCTCTTCTCTGTCAGCTGCTGAGGTGGAGGTGCTCTTTAAGATCATGAGAGAGCTTTTAGAGCAGGGAATCTCCATTGTATACATATCTCACCGTCTGGAGGAGATTATGGAGATCGGAGACCATGTCACCATCCTTCGGGACGGAAAGTATGTGGCAGATGCAGATGTAAAGGATATTGAGCTGAGCTGGATTGTTGAGAACATGGTAGGTAAAAATACTCAGTATCATCGTTTTGAGCGCTCCATCGATCTTACAAAAGCGGAAAAGGTGCTGGAAATCAACCATCTGCGCCTTCCTAAGAAGGGCGGCGGTTGGCTTCTGGATGATGTGAGCATGTACCTGAAAAAAGGCGAGGTGCTTGGCATTTACGGTCTTTTGGGAGCCGGACGGAGCGAACTGTTTGAGTGCCTAATGGGACTTCACCCGGAGCATACGGGAGAGGTGATCTATAAGGGCAAGCCTCTGAAGATACGAAGCGTTTCCGATCAGATCAAGAACGGATTTGCATTAGTGCCGGAGGATCGACAGAGGCAGGGGCTGATCCAGACGCTGGATATCTGCAAGAATACTTCCATTGCATCTTTGCAGAAGTATGTGAAGGGAATTTTCCTGAACAATAAGGAAGAGGAAGCGGCAGTGGATGCTGAGATTAAGGATATCCACATCAAGGTGGCAGACAAGAAGCTTCCCATTCTGTCCCTTTCCGGAGGAAACCAGCAGAAAGTGGTGATTGGAAAAGGGCTTTTGACCAATCCTACCGTGCTTTTGCTGGATGAGCCCTCCAGAGGTATTGATATTGGAGCAAAGACGGAGGTCTTTGAGATCATCCATGAATTCTCTGAGAGAGGACTTTCCATTATCGTGATTTCTTCTGAGTTAAAAGAGATTATGGCTATTGCAGACAGGATTTATGTGTTGTCCAATGGCAAGTGTACCGGCGAGCTGGTCGGCAATGAAATTTGTGAAGATGCCCTTGTGCGTACCTCTTACGCCGGACTGGGAACCGGAAAAAGTGCATAAGGCGGGGAAGGAGCTATTCGATGAAAAAATCAAAAGATTCAAATCAAATTTTAATGACAATTTTAAAGGGCCGTACCTTTATTGTGCTGATCCTGCTGGTGATCTTTTTCAGCATTGCCAGAAGTAATTTCTTATCTTCCGCCACATTGACTATGGTGGCAAAGCATGTATCCTTATATGGTATTCTGGCTCTTGGAATGACCTTCGTAATTATTACCGGAGGTATTGACCTGTCGGTAGGCTCTGTTGTGGGTCTGGTAGGAATGCTTACCGGAGGACTGCTTCAGGAAGGCCTGGTGCTTCCTTTTGCAGGCGTGACTCTTTACTTCAGCGTTCCGGTGATCGTGGTTTTGATGCTGCTGGCAGGCTGCCTGATCGGAGCTATCAATGGTCTGATCATCACAAAGCTGAATGTGGCTCCTTTTATTGCCACCCTAGGTACCATGTATATCTGCCGCGGATTTGCAAACCTGCGTTCCGGCGGAGCTACTTTCTCAGATCTGGGAGGATATGAGGGACTGGGCAACACTGGTTTTAAGACCCTGGGAAGCAACCTTGCCAACATTCCTGCAGGTGTGTATGTATTCGCTATTCTGGCAGTGATTGCACTGATCCTGTTAAAGAAGCTGCCCTTCGGCTGGTATGTGCTGGCAGTGGGAGGCAATGAGAAGTCTGCCCGCCTTTCCGGTATCAAGGCAGATAAGATTAAAATTCTGGTGTATATGATCTCCGGTTTTTGCGCAGCATGGGTTGGAATCATCAACACCGCTCAGTTGTCCGCAGCTCACCCCAAGTCCGGTGACGGCTGGGAGATGAATGCCATCGCAGCTACGGTTCTGGGAGGAACCTCCATGGCAGGAGGTTCCGGAACCATTCTTGGTACTGTGGTAGGCGCTTTCGTAATCGGTGTGATCAACGATGGTATGACTATGTGCGGCGTGTCTGATTTCTGGCAGAATGTTATCCGTGGTATGGTGATCATCCTGGCAGTAGTCATCGATCAGACCCAGAGAAATCTCCAGGCGAAGATCGCCCTGCAGGCCCGCAACGAAAACAAATAAAAAATAACAACAAATAAGGATTAAGGATAAGGAGGGTTCCTGGATATGAAAAGAGGCGGTATTTTGAATGCCCAGCTTGCCGGCTACATTGCAGCCCTGGGACACAAGGATCTGTTTATGGTGGGAGACGCAGGAATGCCCATTCCCAAGGGAGTGCCGATTGTGGATCTTGCCCTTTGCGGAGGAGTTCCCACCTTTGAACAGACTATGGACGCCATTCTTGGTGAGACGGTGGTGGAGGCTTACACCATCGCAGAAGAGATCGAGCAGAAGAATCCTAGGCTGCTGGCCTACATCCGAGAGAAGTTAGCCGGGGCCGAGGAGGAAGAGATCCCTCATACACAGTTGAAAGAATTGTCTGCTCAGGTAAAATTTGCAGTGCGCACCGGCGAATTTACACCCTATCCCAACATTATCTTGCGGGCAGGGGTGGCATTTCCGGCCTAGCGCCACAATAATCAAGGAGGTAAGTTATGGCACATATTAAGATTGGATTTGCGCCGACCAGAAGAAGCATTTTCAGCGCTCCGGACGCTATCAAATACCGGGGACTGACTGCAAAGCGTCTGGAGGAGCTGGGCGTTGATTTTGTAGATATCACAGATATCAATGAAGAAGGTCTGCTTTACAATGATGAGGACAGGATCAAGATTGCAGAGAAGTTTAAGGCAGAGAAGATTGACGGATTATTTCTTCCTCACTGCAACTTTGGTACAGAGTATGAGTGCGCCAGACTGGCGAAGGAGCTGAATGTTCCTGTGCTTTTGTGGGGACCTCTGGATGAGCGTCCGGAGCCGGACGGCGTTCGTTTGAGAGATACTCAGTGTGGACTCTTTGCCACAGGCAAGGTGTTGCGCAGATTCCAGGTTCCCTTTACCTATATGACCAACTGCAGATTGAACGATCCGGTGTTTGAGCGGGGCATCAAAGATTTTCTGGCGGTCTGCAATGTGGTGAGAACCTTCCGCAACATGCGGATTTTACAGATTTCCACCAGACCCTTTGATTTTTGGACAACCATGTGCAACGAAGGAGAACTGTTGGAGAAATTCAATATCCAGCTGTCCCCCATCCCCATGCCGGAGCTTACGGATGAGGTGAAGCGGGCCAAGGAAGAGGGCACAGAGGTGGCAAAGGTGATGGCCTACTGCCGAGAAAACATGGAGATCCAGATCAAGGATAACGAGCTGGAGAATGTGGCGGCCCTGAAGGTGGCCATGAAGAACCTTACGGTGAAGTACGGCTGTCAGGCTGTGGCCATCCAGTGCTGGAATCAGCTTCAGTGCGAGCTGGGGATCATGCCCTGCGCTGCCAACTCTCTGCTGAATGAGGAAGGGATTCCGGTAGTCTGCGAAACGGATATTCATGGAGCCATCACTGCTTTGCTGGTGGAGGCTGCCGGTATGGATACAGACAGAAGCTTTTTCGCAGACTGGACCATCCGTCATCCGGATATTCCCAACGGAGAGCTGCTTCAGCACTGCGGCCCCTGGCCTATCTCTGTGGCGAAGGAGACTCCGAAGATTACCTATCCGCTGGCCTTTGACCATCCGGGAGCCATCACCGCGGAGGCAAAGCATGGTCTGGTGACCCTGGCCCGTTTTGACGGGGACAACGGAGAGTATTCTCTGCTCCTTGGCAATGCAAAGGGTGTGGACGGCCCCAAGGGCATGGGTACTTATCTGTGGGTTGAGGTAGAGAATATCAAACGCCTGGAGGCTAAGATCGTGGAAGGCCCGTACATCCATCACTGCGTAGGCATTCATAAGGACGTGGTTCCGGTGCTGTACGAGGCATGTAAGTATATGGGCATCAAGCCGGATCTGTATGACCCGGTGGAGGAACAGGTGAAAGCTTATCTTCGCGGTGAATGAGCGGGAAAGAAGGAGGAGACTATGGAAAATTTAACAGCAAAGTCCTTTCGGCTGCGCCAGGATGTGGTGCGGATGATTATGTCAGGAAAAGCAGGTCATATTGGCGGCGATATGAGTGTTATGGATACATTGGTATCATTGTATTTTCATGCAATGAACGTTGGGCCTGAGAACTGGACAGATCCCCATCGGGATAAATTCATTCTCAGCAAGGGCCATTCTGTGGAGGCGCTGTATGCGGTTCTGGCAGAAAAAGGCTTCTTCCCCATTGAACAGGTGATCGAGGAGTTCTCTAAATTCGGTTCTCCCTTTATCGGACACCCCAACAATAAGCTGCCGGGTATTGAGATGAACTCCGGTTCTTTAGGACACGGCCTTCCGGTCTGCGTGGGAATGGCGCTGGCTGAGAAGATGAATGAAAGCCCTGCCAGAGTCTATGTGGTGATGGGAGACGGAGAGCTGGCAGAGGGCTCTGTCTGGGAGGGCGTAATGGCTGCTTCCCAGTATAAGCTGGATAATTTGTGTGCTGTGGTAGACAGAAACCGTCTTCAGATCTCCGGATGCACCGAGGATGTGATGCACCACGACTGTCTGGAGGAGCGTTTCGCCAGCTTTGGATGGCATGTGATCAGCGTAAACGGAAATGATATCCCCACATTGAACAAAGCCTTTGACGAGGCGAAGACCGTAAAGGGCTGCCCCACAGTGGTAGTTGCCAATACCATAAAAGGATTTGGTTCTTCAGTGATGGAGGATAAGGCAAACTGGCACCACAAAGTACCTACAGAGGAAGAGTATACCCAGATCATGAGCGATCTGGAGGCCAGAAGGGAGGCTGCGCTTCATGAATAAGATTGCAAACCGCCAGGCTATCTGCGATGTGCTGATGGAGCAGGCGAAAGAGGATAAGGATATTGTAGTACTGTGCAGTGATTCCAGAGGATCTGCGTCAATGACGCCCTTTGCAAATGCTTATCCCCAGCAGTTTGTGGAGGCAGGAATTGCGGAGCAGAACCTGGTGAGCATTTCTGCCGGTTTGGCAAAATGCGGCAAGAAGCCTTATGCGGCGTCTCCGGCCTGCTTTTTGTCCACCAGAAGCTATGAGCAGGCAAAGATCGACTGCGCCTACTCCAACACCAACGTAAAGCTGATCGGTATCAGCGGCGGTGTAAGCTACGGAGCTCTTGGTATGAGTCACCATTCTGCCCAGGATATTGCAGCCATGGCGGCAATCCCCAATATGAGAGTGTATATTCCCAGCGATCGGTTCCAGACCAGATGTTTGGTGGAGGCTCTCTTAAAGGATGAAAAGCCGGCATACATCCGGGTGGGAAGAAATCCGGTGGAGGATCTTTATGAGGAGGGGAAGGTTCCTTTTGAGATGGACAAAGCTACCGTGCTTTGTGAGGGAACGGATGCAGCCATCATTGCCTGCGGCGAGATGGTAAGACCCGCTTATGAAGCAGCCGGACTTCTGAAAGAAAAAGGAATCAGCGTTACGGTACTGGATATGTACTGTGTAAAACCGCTGGATGTAGAAGGAATCAAGAAGGCAGCAGGAAATGCCAAGGTGATAGTGACAGTGGAGGAGCATTCTCCTTTTGGAGGACTTGGCTCCATGGTCAGCCAGGTGGTTGCTGCAAATTGTCCCAGAAAAGTGATAAATATGGCGCTTCCGGATGCACCAGTGGTCACAGGAACCTCCAAAGAGGTGTTTGATCATTACGGACTGAATGCTCAGGGAATCGCAAAGACAGTTGAGGAAGCATTAGCCTGATAGGATGGGCCGCTGCCGGAGGGTTTTGTTTCAGACCGCTGGCGGCGGTTTTTATGTTATTAGATATATAAGATGTTGAGGCCAAAAGGTGCCTGACGAATTGTTTTGTGCTATGTATTCGCACAATTCTGCCCCAAATTCGGATATCGCGGGTACGCCCCGCTTTTTCTCCACTCCGTTTTGTTCGGTATTAAATGCGTGCCAGTGGAGCGCAACCCCCTTACATTGGGCGGATCATAAAGGTATAAAACTATTTATGTGTAAGCATAACGTAATTTATGATCTTTGGTCCCTGACATCTATATATAAAATAGGAAGAAACACAGAAAAAAGTTGAAAGAAGAAGGGAAAATATATGGCGAAGTATGTGTTAGGCATTGACCAGAGTACCCAGGGGACGAAGGCGCTTCTGTTTGATGAGAGGGGAAGCCTGATTTGCAGGACAGATTTGCCCCATCGGCAGATCATTGATGAAAAGGGCTGGGTAGAGCATGATCTGGAGGAAATTTACAGGAATACTATTCAGACTGTAAAAAATCTGGTGGAAAAGGCAGGAATTGATAAATCTGAACTGACAGCTGTGGGTATCAGCAATCAGAGGGAAACGGCTGCCTGTTGGAATAAACAAACAGGGAAACCGGTGTACCATGCCATTGTGTGGCAGTGCGCCAGAGGGGCGGCAATCTGTGAGGGGCTGGAGGCAAAGGGATCCGGAGCTATGGTGAAGGAACGCACTGGTCTGCAGCTTTCCCCCTATTTTTCTGCGGCCAAGCTGGCCTGGATCTTTCGGAATGTGCCGGGAGTGAAGGAGGCGGCAGAGAAAGGAGAGATTGCCTGCGGAACCATTGACAGCTGGCTGGTGTATCGACTTACAAAAGGAGAGCGTTTCCAGACCGATTACTCTAATGCCTCCAGAACCCAGCTGTTTAATATACGGAAGCTTTGCTGGGATCCGGAGCTTTTGGAGTTGTTTGGGATTAACGAGAGCTGTATGGCTAAGGTAACGGATTCAGACGGAGATTTCGGAACCACAGATTTTGAAGGATATCTGGATCATCCCATCCCTATTTGCGGAGTTCTGGGAGATTCTCACGGAGCCTTGTTTGGACAGGGATGTTTGGAAAAGGGAATGATCAAAACCACCTACGGTACCGGCTCTTCCATTATGATGAATATCGGTGAGCAGCCGGTATTTACAGACCTGGGAGTGGTTACCTCTTTGGCATGGTCCATGGGAGGAGAAGTAAACTATGTACTGGAGGGAAATATCAACTATACTGGAGCGGTGATCACCTGGCTGAAGGAGGATCTGAAGCTGATCAGTTCTGCTGGGGAGACGGAGGCTTTGGCAAGAGAGGCCAATCCCAAGGATCAGACCTATCTGGTGCCGGCTTTTTCAGGCTTGGGAGCTCCCTACTGGGACAGCAAAGCAAAGGGAATCATCAGTGGGATCACTAGAACTACAGGAAAATGCGAGGTGGTGCGGGCAGCCTTAGACTGCATTGCATATCAGATCACAGATATTGTTCGACTGATGAGCCAGGCCTCCGGCATTCAGATCGGTGAGCTGCGGGTAGATGGAGGCCCTACAAAAAACCAGTATCTGATGCAGTTTCAGAGCGATATGTTGGGGATCACGGTGGGAGTTCCGGATGCGGAGGAGCTGTCCGGCATCGGCGCTGCCTATGCAGCCGGCCTTTCAGCAGGTATCTATACGAAAGACATCTTTGGGAGAAACAAGCGGACCGTCTACCAGCCGCTGATGGAGAATGAGCTGCGGCAGCAGAAATATGAGGGCTGGAAGGAAGCTGTGGAGATGGTGCGCAAAAGATAGAGACAGAAAAGCGAGGAGGAAGGCAATGAAGGTAAACATAAAAAAGATCAGCGAAGTTACCGGATTTTCACCAGCAACCGTATCCAATGCACTGAATTATAAGAAAGGGGTAAATGCGGAAACTTCTGCAAAGATCATAAAAGCTGCCAGGGATCTGGGCTATTTTGATGAAAACCGAATCACCAGGGTGAAGTTTGTCATGTACCGGAGAAATGGGGCGGTAGTGGATGATACGCCTTTCTTCCCGCTGATGGTGACTGGTGTGGAGCAGGAGTGCAGAGCCTGTGGCATGGAAATGATGATGTACAACTTGGACAGGCGGGATGCCAATTATAAGGAGCAGGTAAAGTGGCTACAGCAGGATAATACTTCGGCGGTAATTCTTTTGGGAACAGAGCTGATGGATGAGCCGGAAGATCTGGAGCTGATCCGCGGTATGTCCGGTCCTTTGCTGGTGATCGACTACTGGAAGGAGGATATGTATTTTGATGCAGTGCTGATCAATAATGCAGACTCTGCCAGAATGGCTACCGAGTATCTCATGGGTAAGGGCCATCGGGAGATTGGCTATCTCCAGGGGAGCCTTCGGATCAAACCCTTCCGTTCCCGGGCTTCCGGGTATTATAATACCCTGCGCAAGGCTGGTCTGAGCCTTCGGAAGGAATATGTGGTCACTCTGTCCCCGGATATGGACGGCGCTTATAATGATATGAAAAAATTTCTGCAGGCCAACCCCAAGCTTCCCACTGCGTATTTTGCAGACAACGATATGATCGCTCTGGGAGCTATGAAAGCACTCCAGGAATTTGGCATCCAAATTCCTGAGGACGTTTCGATGGTTGGCTTTGACGATCTGTCTTTTTCTTCCATCTTTACACCGCAGCTCACCACGCTGCGGGTGCCTAAGCAGGAGATGGGAAGAATGGCAGTGCGTCGTCTGCGGGATATGATTCAGGATGGGGACGGAACAAAGCTAAAAATCCAGGCTTGCACCCAGTTTATCGAGCGGGACAGTGTACGGGATCTAAATGAGCAGATACGGTGAGGATTTTGCAAAGATGAGACTTATGGTCATAAGTTCTCAGTGAAAAAGTAATTTTGGAGGATGGTTCAGTGCGAAGTGGAGGGCGGAAAAGAAAGTGAGAACGACTGCAGAAATGTGGCTTTTCTTTTTGGACGTATTTTCTTATATTATATGTAGAAATCGATTAAAATAATTATAGAAATTAAGCGAGAAATATTTCTAAAACTTTTTTATGGCTAGAAGGCAGGAAAGATTTTTGGGTGATAAAAATTAGTATCTGACTGTTGCAAGTAATTCGAAAAATTAATTTGCAATGAAGTCGATGGAGTAATAACCATATATTGCATTTTTAGAAAAAAGTTGCGTTTTATAGAATTTTGCTGTAGAATTAAAAAAATATATAAAATATTTCAATGGATTTTTGGATGAAATTTATATTTCAGATGAGATGTAAGGACATTTTTGCAGCAATTAAGGAAGAAGAGCAGCGGAGGCATTGGTTATGAAAGTAAGCATTAAGCAGATTAGTGAGATTACAGGTTTTTCACCTGCCACAGTCTCAAATGCGTTAAATTATAAAAAGGGAGTCAATGCAGATACTTCTGCAAAAATCTTAAAGGCAGCCCAGGATCTTGGATATTTTGATGAAAATAAAATTCGAAAAGTAAAATTTGTGATGTTTAAAAGAAATGGTGTGATTGTGGAGGAGACTCCTTTTTTTCCGTTGATGATTGCAGGAGCTGAGCAGGAGTGCAGGGCCTGTGGGATGGAGATGGTGATGTGCCATCTTGACAAGCGAGAAAGTAATTATGAAGAGCAGGTACGGTGGTTGCAGAACGATAAAGCTTCTGTGGTCATCCTTCTTGGAACAGAACTTATGGATGAGGATTTGGAATTAATCCGAGGAATGATGACGCCGTTTGTAGTGATTGATTATTGGAAAGAGGATATGACTTTTAATGCAGTGTTGATCAATAATGCAGATTCGGCCAGAATGGCTACAGAGTATCTTATTGGAAAAGGTCATCGTCAGATTGGATATCTCCAGGGAAGTATGCGGATTAAGCCGTTTCGCTCCAGAAGGGTGGGATATCAAACTGCGCTTCATAAGGCTCATTTGCCGTTGGAAGAGGAATTTGTGATTACTCTAACTGCTGATATGGATGGCGCTTATCAGGATATGAAACATTTTTTGAAAAGAAATCCCAAACTTCCCACCGCCTTTTTTGCGGATAATGATATGATTGCCTTGGGAGCGATGAAGGCTATGAGAGAGTTTGGTATCCGCATTCCGGAAGATGTTTCGGTGGTGGGATTTGATGATCTGTCCTTTTCTTCTATTTTTTCACCATCTCTGACCACACTGCGTGTTCCTAAACAGGAGATTGGTCGGTTTGCAGTAAGGCGTCTCAGAGAAATTATGCAGGAGCCGAACAGTCCCAATTTGAAGATCCAGGTCTGCACGCAGTTTATTGAGCGGGAAAGTGTCCGTTCTATTGGGAGCGGGGAGCAGGCGGGGGAAGCCATAAGCTGATATAACAATTTCCAATGCATGAGAAGTTTCTGTTTTCCATAAAGCGGGCGGAAGCTTCTCAGCTAAAAGCAGCTCCAGTGCCTAAAAAAATTCTAAAAAAATAAATTAGTACTTGCAAGATAGAAAAAAGTGTGCTATACTCTTGGAGTGCTCAAGAAAAACAGAATAAGTTTTATATGCGGGTGTAGTTCAATGGTAGAACACTAGCCTTCCAAGCTAGATACGTGGGTTCGATTCCCATCACCCGCTTTTTTGCTGTCCAAAAACGAGTTTTTTTTGCCGGAGACCCTGGGAGAAGGGGGCTGTGCCTTGGTTAAATAAGGATAGAGCTCTTCATAATTTTCCAGTTCTTCTTCCGTATTAGGCTTTGCCGGAATCAGACCGGTACAGTCCATGGAAGAGCATGCCTGAATATCAATGTCGTAGGAATCTGTTTTTGGCTGGTTTTTCATAAGATATCGTCCTCCTTATATTTTCTAAAAAGATTAAAAGCATTTCACAGATTAGTCTCACCGATAAGAGGAAAAATATACTGGATTCAATAAAATGAAAGAGAAGCAAAAACAGGCAGAAAAACAAAGGATATTGTTTGGATGGAAGAGAGGAGAAAGATTGAAAATGAAAAGTAGAGATTATCCATTACCTTAATTGCATCACAAGAAAGCCATCTTTCGGTGGCTGCTTTAAAAATTGAATATTAAGAATGTTAAGGTTATGCGGTTGCTGACT
>Ga0129317_1001219_pt1 | contig 20274 bp, 20 predicted proteins | sample Cm1ome_FD_94430 | JGI IMG/M metagenome (GOLD analysis project Ga0129317, IMG submission 94430) | Eastern black-and-white colobus group fecal microbial communities from Wisconsin, USA - Cm1105 metagenome | ecosystem: Host-associated > Mammals > Digestive system > Large intestine > Fecal | place... | reverse complement strand
ATAATGATGAAGGAAGTTTATCAGCATTAAAGAATGATATTTATAAGATAACTGTTATCTTAAAAGAACAAAATGAAGTACTAAAAGAAGATAAGATGCATCTTGCAAATAATTTAGCTGATATTTCACATCAATTAAAAACACCAATTACATCAATGAGAATCAATGAAGAACTCTTATTAGAAAATATAAGTGATAAATCTTTAAAAGATAAATTAATTCATATACATGAACAAACATTAAAAATGAATCAACTCATCAGTGATTTATTAACCTTAGCATTATTAGATTCACATAGTATAGAATTTCATTTTCAAAATCATAAAATCATTGATCTCATAGAAGATATAGAAGAAGATTTAGATTACTTATTAATACAAAACAAAATATCAATAGAATGCATTCATCAAAATGAAAGTATTTTATGTGATGAAAAATGGTTTAGCGAAGCTTTAAAAAACATTATTAAAAACGATATAGAAAAAAACTATAACAGTATAATTAAAATAGAAATCAAAACAAGTGAAGCATTAACTTATATTATAATCCAAGATCAAGGAGAAGGATTTTTACAAAAAGATATCCCTCATCTTTTTGAAAGATTCTATCGAGGTGAAAAGAAAGATCATCATGGTATAGGTATTGGATTAGCTATGGCTAAAGAAATCATAGAAGAACATCATGGACATATAAAAGCAATGAATAAAAATGGTGCATTGATTGAAATTACAATTCCTAAAATTTTAGCAAAGAAAAAAATATAAAAGTCACTGAATATTAAGATTGATAAATTAAGATAAAGATAGGAGGGATATATATGAATAAGACACTATATCAATTGGCTTATCGTAATATTAAAAAGCATAAAAAACATTATACTTTTATGACTATCTTTATCTTTTTTATAACAATCTTTTTTCAATGCTTTATCATCGTACAAGAGTCATCATATCTTATTACTAAACAATATAACGAAGAGCATTATGGAACTTGGTTTATGAGTGTAGAGTTTTCACCTGAAACAAGAGAAATCATAGAAAATAAAGTCAAAGAGAATTTAAATCAAGTCACTTATGGAGAATGGTATGATCAGGGAATTATAGAAGAAGATATAGAAGTAGGTTATTTATCAAAAGAATTATATGATATATGTCATCTACCTCTTATTGAAGGACGACTTCCACAAAAGAATAATGAAATTGTGTTAGATAAAACATATTTTCAAGATAAAAAATATCAACTCAATCAAATAATTGAATTAACACTTAATGAAAAAACAACAAGTTATCAAATTGTAGGTGTTGTTGAAAAATCTCAAGATATATTTCCTGATATCTACACAAATGATAATTCATTTGGTATAACATATTTTGTTTTTGATCGAAGCTTTGCTGTTATTATTTCCGAAGGTGATAGAGATTATATGACTATTCATGCTAATGATCAAGATTATAATATATCTGTTAGTTCATATAATCAATTTGGTTATAATCATAATCCCCAATTGGAAAAGTATCAGTTGACATTAAATAATGTTCTTGTTTTATCTGAAGTTATGATTATATGTGTGCTTGTTCTTTTTGCGATGACATCGACATCCTTAAAAAGACGTACCAAAGAGTTTGCCTTGTTGAGAGGAATAGGTATGACGACAAGGCAAATATTATTATCACTATTCTATGAAAATATGTTAATTGGTTTTTTGGCAGTTATTTTAGGTACAATCATTTCTCCATTATTAAGTTATGCTATAACATATGTGATATCTTTGTCCAAAGATATATTTATATTTCAATGGAGTATCATTGATTTAATAATCAATGTTTGTATTGTTCTATCTGTAGTTATGATAGCTTCACTATATCCAACATTACAATCTGCTAGAACAGCTTTGAGTGGTTCGTTTGATTCTTATCATTTTCGCTATATTCAAGTGAGATATAGAAAATTAAAAAAACAAAATAGCTTTAGATTAGCTTTAAGAGAAATGAAAGTTTATAAAAGAATGACAATATTTTTATTTATTGTTTTTGGATTATGTAATTATATGATTATTACCCAAACCGTCTCACGTTATGAACCAGTACCAAAAATCAAAACTTTTGAAGCGAAAATTATTAACTGGAATACTTCTAATAAAGATGTCATTTACAAGTTACATAAAAATAATATAGGTGAAAAATACCAATTTTATACAAATAAATATAATGTAGAAATTCAATATAGTACGCAATATTATACACCAACAGGAGAAATTCGGTTATATGATGCATTATATCAAATAGATAATTCTTCATTATTTGATGATTGTGAGATGTATGGAAGATTACCTCAAAATAAAAACGAAGCTCTTGTTGTGCCTCCTTTATCTCTTGAAGAAATTCAATTTCATGAAATAGATGGTGAAATGATTGAAGCAGGTAATACATTAGTCAATCTTGTTTTAGGTACGAATTTCACATTAGGTAAAAATGAAGTTGAAATTGTAGGTGTTTTAAAGCCTTTAGAAATTTTAGAATTTCGCAATTTTGATAATTCTACTGATACTGTAGAACTATACCAATTTCCACTTGGTTTATATGTCTTACCAGACTTATATGAAGAATCGGTAAATAGAAAAGAAGATAGTATTTATTATCAAGAATTTTATGAAACTGAAGAAGAATTACAAAATATCATAAAAACAATTACACTTTGTGGTGTAGAAGATTATTCTGTTATTAATAAAATTGAATATTCAATAGGTATTGATATGAATTTTAGTGAAATTTTCTTTGAAATTCCAATGTCTACATTGATTTTAGGCATTATTATGAGTGTGATTGTTTGTTATTTTATTAATAAGAATGAAACGTTGAATAATAAAAATGATTATGCTTTATATCGTTTAATTGGTATGACAAAAAAAGATATATTAAAAAAACAAATATGTAAGGCATTTATTATGACAATAAGTATTTTTGTTTTTGAAACCTTTTTTATATGTATATATTCGCTGTACCTTAATACCTTTGTTGATCCTTTTGTAGAAATAATCATAAGTTTAATTGGAACTTTTGTTTTAAGTGTTTGTGTTTATTGTTTACCATTAATAAGTTTATTAAAAAATAATGCAATAGATATGTTAAATAAAAGTGAGTAGGAGGGAAAAATATGATTTTAGAAGGTAAAAACTTAAGAAAAAGCTATGGGATTGATGATAATAGAGTGGATGCTATTAAAGATTTATCTATAGAAATAGAAAAGGGATCTTTTGTAGCTATTGTTGGAAGAAGTGGTAGTGGTAAATCAACTTTATTACATGTTTTAGCTGGTTTAGTAAAACCTAATGCTGGAGAGGTTTTCTTAGATGGTGAATCGTTATATGAAATGAATGATGATAAGTTGACAAGGTTAAGAAGGCGTAGAATGGGGTTTGTTTTTCAATTCTTTAATTTGATTTCTACACAGAATGTTATTGAAAATATTGTTTTACCTATTCACTTGGATAATGGAGAGGTAGATGATGATTATATTGAAGAAATTATAGAGTTACTAGGACTTGAAGAAAAGAAAACAGCTTTTATTCATGAGCTTTCTGGTGGACAACAACAAAGAGTTGCTATTGCAAGAGCATTAGCAAGTAAACCAGCTATTATATTTGCTGATGAACCAACAGGGAATTTGGATGCTAAGAGTTCTAAAGAAGTTGTGGAATTATTAAAAATAGCTCAACGTCAATATAATGAAACTGTTATTATGGTTACTCATGATGAGTTAATTGCAAGTATTGCTGATCGAATTATTACAATTGAAGATGGACAAATCATTCATGATACTTTACATGAATAGTTTATAAAGAGAAAAGGCATATTTATGTTTTTTCTTTTTTGATTTATTGAATGTACTAGGAAATTTGTTATAATTTTTTATAGAGATGTGATAACATGTTTACAAAAATATTATATGGTATTGCAACAATATGGTTGTTTGTATCTTATTTAAAGGATAAAAATAATACTAAAATAGCTTTAAAGAAAGCTTGGAGATCTTTTGAAAATATTTTACCTTCGGTTCTTGTTGTTTTATTATTGGTTGGCTTTGTTTTAACTGTGTTAGATAGTCAAACAATATCTAAATTGATTGGTGAAGAATCAGGAATTATGGGAATGATTATTGCACTTGTTGTTGGTAGTATAACATTGATTCCTGGATTTGTAGCATTTCCTTTAGCTTCTTCATTATTAAATGCTGGTGCAGGATATGCACAAATTGCAATGTTTATTTCTACATTGATGATGGTAGGATTAGCAACTCTTCCATTAGAATCAAAATACTTTGGAAAAAAACTGTCTTTGAAAAGAAATATGTTAGCACTTATTGTTGCGATTGTTGTTTCTTGTGTGATTGGAGTGATTATGCAATGAAATTATTTTTAAAGAGATACCGTTTGTTTCTTATATTTATGTTATTTGAAATATGTTTGTTTTTCTTTGATGTAGATATTGCTAGTAAAACAGCACAATCTTCGTTTGATAATCTAATAGAGATGTTGTCTATTATTCCACCAATTTTTATTTTATTAGGACTCATGGATGTATGGATTCCTAAAGAAACAATGATGAAATATATGGGCGAAGAATCTGGAATGAAGGGGAGTATTTTAGCTTTTCTATTAGGATCATTTTCAGCAGGACCTTTATATGCTTCTTTTCCAATAGCAAGTGTTTTTATCAAAAAAGGTGTTTCATTATTTAATGTTTATATTTTTGTTGGTGCATGGTCTACAACAAAAATTCCAATGTTACTTTTTGAAATGATACAGTTAGGCTTTCAGTTTACCATAACTCGATTTATATTGAATGTCATTGGAATCACTTGTCTTGCTTATACAATTGAAAAAACAACAAATCAACAAGAAAGAATAGAAATGAATAAACTTATTCATCAACAGATGAATGATAATGAAAAGAACTAACGAAAGTTGGTTCTTTTTGCATAGGTCAAAACAATATGCTTCTTTATGAAATTGACATATATTATATGGAATGATGAAGAATCATTCCAAAGGAGGTGAATTTATATGAAAGAAGATAATTCAAGAATGTGTTTTTTCCCATTTTGGGAATGTGATAACAATAATCAAGAAGAACAATGTGAACATTGGGATTGTGAATGTAGAGAATGTCGTTGTAGATGTTGTCCATGTTGTCGCAAAGGACCAACTGGTGCTACTGGACCAACCGGAGCTACAGGACCAATTGGTGTAGGAATCACAGGACCAACTGGAGCTACTGGAGCAACTGGTGTAGGAATCACCGGACCAACCGGAGCTACTGGGGCAACTGGTGTAGGAATTACAGGACCAACCGGAGCAACTGGTATAGGAATCACAGGACCAACTGGAGCAACTGGTATAGGTATTACAGGACCAACTGGTCCTACTGGTCCAACAGGTGTTTGTGTTTGTCCTTGTCAATCTCGTGGAGAATTGGTTTTCAATGGTGGAATGGAAGCTTTTGATAATGGTGTTCCTGTAGGATGGTCGACACCAGCAGTAACTAAAATAAGTCGTGTAACTGCTCAAGGTCGTGTGCATACAGGAGAATCTGCTGTTAATATAACAGACGGAGGTGTTTTACAACAAACAGTTACTATTGAAGGAGGATGTTATTACGAATTTTCTTTCTTCGCTCGTGGAGAAGGAGCACAAGTCAGTTTAACAGCAACAGTTCGTTTTGTTAATAATCAAAATTTAAATGTTTTAGGGACAGAAATCTTTATTGATGCACAAGATATTCCAAATAGTAATAGAGAATTTGGCTATTATCGTCGTATTACAATAGTTGCTCCTAATGACGCAACTAACGCACTTATTACTTTCTCTGTTACTGCACAAGGAAATCAATCTTTAGATTTAGATGATGTTTCATTATCTGTGAATTAAACTATGGAGGTATGGTATTCGTGCCTCCTTTTAAAAGGAGAGGTGAAATGGTTGAAATAAGTTTATGTATGATAGTGAAGAATGAGGAAGATGTTTTAGCAAGATGTTTAGATTGTGTCAAAGATATTGTTGATGAAATCATTATTGTGGATACAGGCTCAACAGATCATAGTAAAGATATTGCTTTAAAGTATACTGATAAAGTTTTTGATTTTGAATGGGTTGATGATTTTTCTAAGGCACGTAATGAATCTTTTGCTTATGCAACTAAAGATTATATCTTATGGTTAGATGCTGATGATATCATTGATAAAGAAAATCAAAAGAAATTATTAGAATTAAAAACAACACTTAATACAAGTATTGATGTTGTGATGATGAAGTATATGATTAATGATGAACTTGTTTTCTATCGAGAAAGACTCTTAAAAAGAGAAAAGGGATTTCAATGGCAAAATGCTGTTCATGAAGTTATTGAAGTGAAAGGAAATATTATCTATCAGGATATCCAAATAGAACATCATAAAGAAAAAATCAATGATGCAAATAGAAATCTTAGAATTTATGAAAAACAAATGAAAGCAGGCAAAGTCTTTCATACAAGAGAAATGTTTTATTATGCTAGAGAATTATATGAACATCAACAATATGATAAAGCAATAAATATATTTCAAACTTATTTATCAAAAACAGATGGTTGGGTAGAAAATCAAATAGAAGCATGTTTAGATATGGCTATTTGTTTTGATATGATCAATAAAAGAAGTGAAGCTCTTCAAATCTTATTTTATAGTTTTTTATATGATTTACCACGTAGTGAAATTCTATGTGAAATAGGACATCTCTTTTTAAAAAACAAGCAATATCATCAAGCTATTTATTGGTATCAACAAGCACTCAAACAAAAACCACAAATAGAAAAAGGTGGTTTCATTCAATTACCTTGTTATGATTTTATCCCTTATATACAATTATGTGTTTGTTATGATAGACTCAATAATCAAAAAAAAGCTCAATATTATAATGAATTAGCAGGTCAAATAAAACCACAACATCCTTCTTTTCTTCATAATCAAAAATATTTTGAAAGTATAACCTAAAATTATACTTTCTTTTTTTAAAATACGAATTATGTTTTGTTTATGGTAATATTGTGTTATAGTATTTAAATACCAATGGAAGGAATGATGTATGAATGAAATGGTTTCATGTATCTAAAGAAGCTATAAAAATGGAAATAAGAGAACATAAAGCATCAGCTTTTGTTTATTTCTTACTTAGATTTTTAGTTATTGTGACAATGATTTTTCAAGTTTTAAATAGAAATTATGAAAATGTTTTCTTATGTTTATTAACATTACTATTAATGATAATTCCAAGTTTTATACAAGTGGAATTTAAAATAGAATTACCAACAACATTAGAAATTATTATTTTACTTTTTATTTTTAGTGCTGAGATTTTAGGTGAAATTTCATCTTTTTATATTATATTTCCTATGTGGGATACAGTTTTGCATACATTAAATGGTTTCTTAGCTGCTGCAATAGGTTTCTCCCTTGTTGATTTAATGAATCAAGATGAAAGAATGAAATTTAAATTATCACCATTATATATGGCTATTGTTGCTTTTTGTTTTTCTATGACAATTGGAGTTGTATGGGAAATGTTTGAATATTTTATGGATACTTTTGCAGGATTAGATATGCAAAAAGATACAATTATTCATACAATTAGATCAGTCACTTTAGATCCAACAAAGAGTAATATTCCAATTACTATTAATGGTATTAATGATGTTATTGTGAACGGAAAATCTTTAGGATTAGGTGGATATTTAGATATTGGTCTTATTGATACAATGGCTGATTTGATTGTTAATTTTATTGGAGCTTTTGTTTTTTCTATTTTTGGTTTTATTTATGTTAAACAAAGAGGAAAAGGAAGATTTGTTAATCGTTTTATTCCTAAAAGAAAAAAGAAAGAACATGATTATAAGTCTATTGTTTTACGTAGAAAAAAGAAATAATCAAAGAAGAAAAGGAAATCCTTTTCTTTTTTGATATTAAAAATTGGTAGTGAAAAAATATATATTATGGCATAATAGAAAAAAGGAGAGAAAACTATGGCTGTCAATCTTAAAAATATAATCGCAAATTCTTTGCTTTCATTAAATGAAAGTCAATCTTTAGATTCAATTACAATTAAACAAATATTAGAAGATACTGGTATTAGTAGACAAACTTTTTATAATCATTTTGTAGATAAAAATGATTTGATTCAATATATTTATGATACAAAGATTGTACCTGATTTTAATGATTCCAATATGAATATGAATTTTCATGATTCATTACTTATGACTTTTTTAAATATACAAAAATATCATCGTTTTATGAAACAAGCATGTATGATGGAAGGTCAAAATTGTTTAAAAGATTATATCTTTGAACATTGTAAAGAATTTGATTTAAAATGGCATCAAGAATTATATGGTGAGAAACTACCAGAGGCATTAAAGTTTGCAACAATATATCATGCAACTGCATCAAGTAGTATGACATTATCTTGGATATTATCTGATATGCCTGTTTCTGTTGAGGAAATAACAAAAATGATTGTAGAGATGAGAAGTCTAGGAATGGATACTCTTTTTTCAAGTGGAAAAACAAAGGAAAATCCTTATAAATAGACTATTTTCATAAAATGTCTATTTTTAGACAAATGAATTGTTTTATAAATTGAAGTCTCTTTTTTCTTAATTTATAATGAAGTTAAGAAAAGGAGGCTTTTTATATGAATGTGAAAATAAATGAAAAAGGACAAGCACAAGTTTCAAAAACTGTTTTAATGAGTGCAAAAGATTTTGAAAAAACAGATCATACATCTATTTATTGGATGGGTAATGCAAGTATAATGATTAATAGTAGAGGAACAAATATCATGATAGATCCATTATTAGAAGGATTTGATATGCCTTTATTAATGGATATGCCTATTTTACCAAAAGATATTCCATCATTAGATGCATTACTTGTTACTCATTATGATAATGATCATTTTAGTAGACCAACATGTTTAGATGTTCAATCTGTTTGTCAATCTTATCATGCTCCTTGTTTTGTGGCTGAACAAATGAAAGAAGAATTAAATATTGATGGCATTGGACATCAAATTCATGACTCTTTTTTAGTCAATGATATCAAAGTCTCATTAACACCAGCATGGCATAATTGGCAAAATGAATCAAAGAAATATCAATATAGAGAGTGGAAGAGGGAGGATTATTGTGGATATTGGTTTGATACTGCTGATGGAACAATTTGGTTACCTGGTGATTCTCGTTTGTTAGAAGAACAATTACATATGAATGAACCGGATGTTATTTTATTTGATTTTTCTGATAGTGAATGGCATATTACTTTCAAAGGGGCTATCAAGCTTGCTAATGCATATCCTCATAGTGATTTGATTTGTATTCATTGGGGTTGTGTTGATGCACCCAATATGTCTCCATTTAATGGGAATCCATTAGACTTAATGGATAAAGTAGTGAATCCAGAGAGAATAAAGATATTAACACCTGGTGAAAAATATATTTTGAAAGAAAAAAACTAATATGAAAACATTATATTTAATGCGTCATGGTGAAACTTTGTTTAATGTTCAACATAAAATACAAGGTTGGTGTGATTCACCACTCACTGCTAATGGAAAAAAACAAGCACTTATTGCTAAAGAATATTTTAAAGATAATAACATCAATTTTGATCATGCTTATACATCTACTAGTGAAAGATGTAGTGATACTTTAGAACTCATTACTGATCTTTCTTATACTCGTTTAAAAGGTTTAAAAGAAAACTATTATGGAGAGTTAGAAGGGGAAAGTGAAAGATTAAATCAACATTTAACACCAAAGGATTGTGAAACATTTTATTTACAGTATGGTGGAGAATCTTCAAATACAACACGAGATCGTATGGTTAAAACTTTAACAGATATTATGGAAAAAGAAGATCATACAAATGTATTAGCTGTTAGTCATGGTGGAGCATGTTTTAACTTTTTAAGAGCAATTCAAGATCCAATGGAAGAATTAAAAAAAGGTTTTGGTAATTGTTGTATATTTATTTATGAATATGACAATAAAACATTTACATTAAAAAAAGTTATTAGACAATAGGAGAAGATTATGGAATATATTCAATTAGGAAATTCAGATTTAAAAGTATCAAGAATATGTTTAGGTTGTATGGGTTTTGGTGAAGCAAGTCAAGGAATGCATTCATGGACATTGCCTTATGAACAAAGCTTAGAAATCATTAAATATGCATTAGATCAAGGAATTAATTTCTTTGATACAGCTATGGCTTATCAAGGTGGTACAAGTGAAGAATTCTTAGGAAAAGCTATCAAAGAATTAACAAAAAGAGAAAACGTTGTTATTGCAACAAAATTCTCACCACGTACACAAGAAGAAATAGAACAAGGCATTTCAGGACAACAACATGTTTATAATTGTTTAGAAGCATCTTTAAAAAGATTAAATATGGATTATGTAGACTTATATATTTATCATCAATGGGATTTTAATACACCTATAGAAGAAATCATGGAAGGATTACATCATGTGATTCAACAAGGGAAAGTCAAATATATTGGTATCTCTAATTGTTATGCATATCAATTAGCGAAAGCCAATGCCTATGCCAGATCAAAAGGATGGGAAGAATTTGTTTCTATACAAGGACATTATAATTTGATATTTAGAGAAGAAGAAAGAGAAATGGTTCGTTTGTGTAAGGAAGAAAATATTGCATTAACGCCATATAGTGCTTTAGCATCAGGAAGATTAGCAAAACATCCGGGAGAAATATCAAAACGTTTAAGTGAAGATAGCTTCGCTAAAGGAAAGTATGATGCAACACAAAATCAGGACTTAGAAATCATCAAAAGAGTTGAAGAAATAGCAAACCAAAGAGAAGTATCAATGACAGAAGTCTCTCTAGCTTGGTTACTTTCAAAAGTGACTTCACCAGTTGTAGGAGCAACAAAAGCCCATCATATAGATGGAGCAGTGAAAGCAGTACAACTTAAACTCACTCAAGAAGAAATAGCGTATTTAGAAGAATTATATCAACCACATCAATTGGTTGGTGTTATGGCTCAATATAAATAAAAATGGTGTTGTCATGACACCATTTTTATATTGACTAATTCTTTGCAAGATGACGAACAGATAATTTTGTGATTCCACTTAACATATAATCATGAGATTCTTTAATACAATAAAATTCAGGTAAAAATTCTTCTGGAATAAAAGAAGTTAGTGCTTTTTTGATTTCATTAACATCAGGTGTCATTGGAGAAGAAATTGCAACAGCTTCAGGTCCAAAAATAGCAAGTGTAGGAAGTAATGATTTTGTTAAAATTTCAATAGCTCCACGTTCATTACAAGCAAGTTTATGCACATCATCAGATAATTGCATACGTCTAATAAAATATTTTAACTCACCAGCAATCCCATTTTTACCACGTACAATTTTCTTATCAACAATAATACCTTGTCCTCCAACTCCAAAACCAAAAGGTTGAGAATGGAAAATAATATTATCATATTCAGGATGTTCTAAAGAAAAACCAACTGCTGCAGCATTTGCATTATTATAGACAAAGACATCAATATTATATTTTTCTTCAAAATCTTTTCTTATATCGATTATCTTACCACTTGCAGGTTCTTTTAATATCTTATTATCTTCAACAATACCAGGAGTTGCTATACCAATAATATCAATATAAGAATGTTTCAATAAAATGGTATCAATAATATCATATAAATCATAAATATCCATTTGAGATTTAATAATAAGATGACTATCAATAATTTCTCCTTTATCATATAAACGATAATAAATACGAGTTTGTGTTTTATTATTAAGGAAAGCTATTGATAAAATACGTTTTTCATGTTTAGCACAATGAACACATTCTTGTTTCTTTTCTTTTTCATTATCTTTATAAAATGTTTCAAGTTCTGATTGTAGAAATTGAATTGCTGATAAAGCATCATAAGCCGCAAATACAGAAGTAGGTATTTGTAAAACAAGTTTTGTTGGTAAACTTTCTTTAAGACGTTTAAGCATATATCCAATTTGAGGGGCAATCAAAATAACATCATAGTTCTCTACTTCTTCATAAATACTTATATAAGAAACAGCATCAAAATGATAATCAAGATTTAACATTTCAGCCATTTGATTTAAACTTTCAGCAAACATAGATGTTGTTAAACCAGCTGAACATGATAATAAGACTTTTAAAGTTTTTTCTTCTTTTAATCCAACTAATGTTTCTATCATTTCATCATAAAGTTGTTTTGCATGATTTTCATCATTAAGTTCAAAGTGAAGATAAAATTTAATAGAATTATCTTTATAAGACGTAATATTAAATTCAACAATTGTACTTTCTTCAATAAGTGTAAAAGTGATATGAGCTTCACCATAATCAGTTGTTAATTTTATTAAATTTTCATTTTCAACAACAATATGATAATCAGCAGTATTATGGCTTTGAATCCAAGATTGAAAATCAAAATTAAGACTTGACATAAAGATAAACCTCCTTTGTTATATATCTACAATAATTCTATCATCAAAATATATAAACATCAAAAAAAATCTAAAAAATAAAAAAGATTTAAATTATGCTTTGTAGGCATTATTGAATATGAAACATAGGTATTGGACTATTGTTGATGAATAGTTTACAATGAAATCAGATACGAGGAGGAAATAAGAATGAGAAATGTCAAACAAGAAAATATGATGTTTCAACATCAAGATTTTTTAGTCAATGATCCAGAATTAAAAGATATTATTGAAAACTATTTATATGGAGATGTTTTTCAACATGGTTCATTAGATATGAAATTAAGAGAATTAATTCTTATTGTTGTGAATACAACAAATCATACTTTAACTGCTTTAAAAAGACATGTAGAAGAAGGACTTACTATTGGGACGGATCCTATTCAAATAAAAGAAGCTATTTATCAATGTACACCTTATATTGGTATTGGAAAAGTAGAGGAAGCTTTAGAAGTGGTAAATCATGTTTTTGACAATAAAGGTATTCAATTACCTTTATCAAAACAATCAACTGTTAATAAAGAAACAAGATTTGAAAAAGGATTTGAAGTTCAAAGTATTCCTTTTGGTAAAGACAATATTCAAGCGAATCATGATCATGCACCAAAAGAATTAAAACATATTCAAAATTATTTATCTGAATATTGTTTTGGTGATTTTTATACACGTAATGGATTAAACATTCAAGAAAGAGAATTAATCACTTTTGTTATGATAGCAACCTTAGGTGGATGTGAAAATCAATTAAGAGCACATACCAAAGGAAATTATCAAGTAGGTAATTCTAGAGAATTACTTATTGAAACAATTACACAATGTCAACCTTATATAGGTTTTCCAAGAACTTTAAATGCAATAGCAATCATTAATGAAATGGGAGGATTAAAATAATGGAAAAAGAAGTTTTATTTGGTTTAGGAGCATCAAATGATGCTTATGCAAAATATTTTATTGGTCAAAGTTATTTAAACCCACTTGCAAAAAATCAAGGAGTTGGCGTTGTTAATGTAACATTTGAACCAGGATGTAGAAATAATTGGCATATTCATCATATTGGGGCACAAATCTTACTTGTGACAGATGGACGTGGATATTATCAAGAATGGGGAAAAGAAGCTATTGAACTTCATCCAGGTGATGTCGTAAATATTCCAAGTGAAGTCAAACATTGGCATGGTGCTGCTAAAGATAGTTGGTTTTCTCATATTGCGATTGAAGTTCCAGCTGAAGGTGCATCAAATGAATGGTGTGAAGAAGTATCAGATGAAGAATATAATCAATTAAAATAAAAAAGGGGTTGAGATTATGTTTACAAATAAAGATTTAAAAGCAATGATTATTCCATTGTTCTTTGAACAATTATTAATTATGCTTGTTGGTATTGCAGATACATTTGTTGTGAGTTTTGTAGGAGAAGCAGCAGTTTCTGGGGTTTCTTTAGTTAATATGTTTAATACTATATTTATTTATCTTTTTACTGCTCTTGCATCAGGTGGAGCTGTTGTGATTAGTCAGTATTTAGGAAGTAAAGATCAAAAGAATACAGTTAAATCTTCAAGTCAGTTATTAATGTTTTCTACTTTATTTTCAATTGTTTTAGCAATTCTTGTTTTAATATTGAATGAAACTTTATTGTCTTTAATGTTTGGTAAAGTTGAAAATGCTGTTATGGAAGCATGTGTGACTTATTTAAGAATCTCTGCTTATTCTTATCCAGCTTTAGCTATTTATAATGCGGGAGCAGCAATGTATCGCAGTATGGGTAAAACAAGTGTAACAATGTATGTATCTATTATTGCGAATATTATTAATGTTGTTGGGAATATTATTGGAGTGTTTGTTTTAGATGCAGGAGTAGCTGGTGTTGCTTATCCATCACTTATTGCAAGAATGTTCTCAGCTATTGTGATTACAGTTTTATTGTTTAATAAAAAGCATGAAGCTCATTTTGTAAAAAAATGGTTATTTCGATTTGATTTTGATATGTTGAAAAAAATAATGGCAATTGCTATTCCTAATGGTATTGAAAATGGTATTTTTCAACTTGTTAAAGTCGCATTAAGTAGTGTTGTTGCTTTATTTGGTACATATCAGATAGCAGCAAATGGAATAGCTCAAAGTATTTGGTCATTAGCAGCTTTAGTTGGAGTTACAATGGGACCTGTTTATATTACAGTTATTGGACAATGTATGGGTGCTAATGATATTGATGGTGCAAAATTATATTTTAAGAAACTTATGAAATTGACTTTGATATTTTCAATTGTATGGAATGTGTTTACTTTCTTAATAACACCATTATTTATGCAATTCTATGTTTTACCAGATAAAACAAAAGATTTGATTATTGTATTAGTCTTTATTCATAATTTATTTAATACAGTAGCTTTCCCATATTCAGGTCCATTAAGCAATGGATTAAGAGCAGCAGGAGATGTCAAATATACAATGATTGTTTCAATTGCATCAACAGTATTTGGAAGATTAGTATTATCTATTATTCTTGGTGTTTATTTCAATATGGGAGTCATTGGTATAGCAATAGCTATGTGTATGGATTGGACAATCAGAGCCGTTATATTCTATTTGAGATATAGATCTAATAAATGGACTGAATTCAAAATTATTTAAAGGGAGACAATCCCTTTTTTCATTTCTAACAAAAAAGTGCCTACTTTTCATTATAAAAATAACATGATAAGATAAAAAAAGAAAAGGAGAATTATATGAAGGCAAAAAATATAAATGGTACATATTATATAAGAGTAGATAAAAATGAAGGTATTTGTGAAATGATATTAAAGGTTTGTTAGGATTATCATATAACTGGTGGTTATATTCAAGGAATCGGAACTTGTTAAAAAGCAATTATTTCTACATATTTACAAGAAACAAATTCTTTTGTTGATCATCATATAGAAGGTATGCTTGAAATTGTTTCTATGCAAGGTCATGTCGTAAAACTAGTCAGAATGAATTAACATTTCATATTCATAGTAGTTTTTCTTATGTTAATGATAAAATCAGTTATCAATTGTAGGAGAACATTTGAAATCTGCTATTGTTAATTATACTGGTGAAATTATTTTAGTACCTATACAAGATGGTTTAACAACAAAGTTTAATAAAGAGATTGGTATTGAAGTTTGGGATTTATAGATAGGAGGAGGATATGATAATGAATGGTGAAAAAGCTTTATTAGATTTTTATAAGGAAACATATCAAAAAGAAATGATAAAAGTTAATGAAAGAATCTATCATTTCTTTAGTTATGGACATAGTAATGCTACGGCAATTATAGGAGAAACATCTGTTATACTTATTGATACATTAGACTGTGATGTTTTTGCTAAAGAAATGCTAAAGGATTTACAAACAATAACAAATAAACCAGTAGAAACAATTATATATACACATAATCATCCTGATCATAGAGGTGGAGCTGGTGTTTTTAAAGATACAGTTAAAGAAATTATTGCTTTTACACCAGTGAAACCAATGTTAAAACATTATGATAAAATTAATGATGTGTTAATGCAAAGAGGACATGATCAACATGGATATGGTTTAACTGATGAAGAAGCAATATGTCAAGGGATTGGAAAAAGAGAAGGAAAAGAAACCAATCAAGGTCATTATACTTTTGTTACACCAACAACTTTATATGAGCAATCTCTTTCTAGAACAATAGATGGTGTTTCATTACAGCTTGTAAGAGCACCAGGAGAAACTGATGATCAAATCTTTGTTTGGTTAGAAGATGATCAAGTTATATGTACAGGAGATAATTATTATGGTGTATTTCCAGCTTTATATGCCATTAGAGGAACACAATATAGAGATTTAGCAACTTGGGTAGAAACATTAGATAATATCTTATCTTATCCTTCAATTGCTTTATTGCCGGGACATACAAAACCACTTTTTTCTTATCAAGAGATTCAAGAAGTTGTAGGAAATTTTAAAAAAGCTATTGAATTTATTTTATTTGAAACACTTGAGTGTATGAATAAAGGTATGACTATTGATGAAACAGTAGAACATGTTCAATTACCATCACAACTTTCTCACTTACCATATTTAAAGGAATATTATGGAATGGTTGAATGGGCAGTTAAAAGTGTTTATGTTGGTTATGTAGGTTGGTTTGATGGTAATCCTGTCAATCTATTACCACTTTATCAAAAAGAATATTATCAAGAATTAAAAGCACTAATTGGAGAAGAAAAACTTCTTGATAAGATTAATCAATGTATGAATAATCAACAATATCAATTGGCATTACAATTATTAGAACTTACAGATTATCCTCAATTAAAAAAAGAATGCTTATTACAACGAGCAAAACAAGTCACATCAGCAAATGCAAGACATTATTATATCGCAAGAGCAAAACGTTTATAGACCATGTTTTATGGTCTTTTTTGGACACTTTCTTTTTTTGTCAAAAAAAGTAACATCAATATTTATTTGTCTAATGAAATGAAAATATGTATATATTAAAATTAAAGATGTTATAGGAGGAGAAACATAATGAAAAATAAAAGAAGTGCATTGATTTATAAAATATGTATTTTTATTTATATAGTGACTCTTATGATTTGTTTTTATTATCATTATCAAAATCATAATAATTATGCTTTAAATATGGGCATAGTAGCATTATTTACACCCTTTTTAATGCCTTTAGCCTTTTATTTATTAAAATGGAAAATGAGTGATTATATAAAGATTGCTAATATTGTTTTTGTATATTTTGCTTCTGTTATTGGAAGTTGTGCTTATGGATATTCCATTCCTTATTTTGATAAAGTTGTTCATTTCTTTAGTGGACTTATTGCTTCAACAATTGGTATTGTAATATTTCAACAAATCAAACATATGAAGAAAATTAATAATAAAGAAGATTATTATATCTTTTTGATATTTATTAATGCTATTAATTTAAGTGTTGCTGTATTATGGGAATTTTATGAATATTTTATGTTGGTATTCTTTAATAATGATTGTATTAATCACTTTAAAACAGGAGTTCATGATTCTTTAACTGATATGATTTGTGCTTTTGCTGCTGGATTATTTATCACATATAGTGTGATAAGATACTATAAGACGAATCATAAAGGTTTCTTTATTCAAATCGCTGATGATATCTATGATCAAAATCAATAAATATCATAAACAATAGTATTTTATAATCTTGAAAGTAAATATATCTTTTTATTTAATTAAAAACATTGTTGCATATATGGATAAGTGAGATAATAGTTTTAAGATGTATATGAATAATATAAAGTTTATTTCATTAAAGAAATTGATGAGTTTGAATTTTATACAAAAGGAGATTGAAGATGCGTATTTTAGAATATGGAAATATAAATAATCCAACAATCATATTTATTCATGGTTTTGAAAGTCCATATCAAATATGGAATGATTATATAGAACACTACAAAGATAAATATCATATCCTTATTCCCATTTTACCAGGACATGATGTATTAGAAAAATCTGAATTTACTTCTTTTGATGATATTGCAAAAGAATTAGAAAACTATTGCATATCAAAATCTATTAACCATGTATATGCAGTTTATGGAATGAGCATGGGAGGAATTCTCGCATCATACTTGTGGAAAAACAATAGACTTACTTTTCAAAAAGTTATTTTTGAAAGTTCACCACTTTTATCATTTAACAAGTTTATGATTCATATACTTACAAAACAGTATTTGTCTATAACTAAAAAAGCTAGAGAACGCAATAAAAAAGTCATACAAAAAGCAATAAATTCAATGGTAACAGAAGATAAGTTAGATATATTTTTAGAATTGCTAGATCATATATCAGATGAAACTATAAAGAATTATTTAAATGCAGTAGGACAATTTCAACTTCCTTCAGATATAGATACACCTCATACACAGATTATATATTTTTATGGTGGAAAGATTAATGAATTTATTTTTAAAGAAGTAGCAAGATATATGAAGAAACATTATACAAATGCTATTACGATTTGTTTAAAAGAAAAAGGACATTGTGAAGATGCATTACTACATCCAAAAGAATGGATGAAACAATTAGATAAGTATATAGAACTATAAGATATTCTACAATGAATTATCAATGTATTGTGATGAAATAACTAGTGCTTTGATAGAAAAACATATTCATTCATGGTATGCATATTTATGTATTAAAATAATGTAAAAGTTGTACAATCTAAAATTGTTATTTCAAATAAAACGCTTGATTTTGTTAAAACCACAGAAGCTGTCTGACCAATATGCATTTTTAACTTATAAAGGTTTGCAAAGTCTGAAGCTAATTGAGGTGAAGATACATGAAGAATAGAACAAGTCTAGCTATATTACAACATATAGATAGTGAAGTTTCATTATTAATTGCTAAAAGTAGAAATATTTCAGAATTAGAAGCATTAAGACTTTTTTTAAATTCTAAAATACATGAGATGCTACAAAATAATGAATTAAAGTTATGGTACTATAATAGTATTGCAATATTTGATATGTGGGAACATGAAGAAGTAACAGGAGATCCTAAAAACTCTTTATATTTGAGAGGTGATGAAATTGAGTAAAGAATTTAGATTTTTTACTTTTTTGCTTGAAAGTTATGCGTGTTATAAGGGGATCAATGCAAGTGAAGTTTTAAAAAAGTTAGATGAAAAGAATTTAACTGATTTTGTATTTAATATGTATGAATTGTATCATATTGAGGCAATTGAAAATGCATATAAAGATATTGATAGTTTAATTCAAACAGGAAAAACGGCATGGTAAATTATTATATTGGTGTATATTTTATGGAGTAATTAGAAAACAATTGCTATTTTTTTATAAATAATAGAGAATAGTATGTGAAAAGGATAATGATGTTGTGAAAGAAATTTAACTTATTAAGATTGAAAACTTATCACGAGTTCTTTTCTTATGGCTTGAAGATAATAACTTTGCATCAAAATAGGTTTATAATGAAGTTACGTGAGAGTTAATCTTTCTTATAAATTTGAATTTGTTTGCGTGATATATGAAAATGAGGTGATATAACATATGTTGGAAGTGTGTTTTAACGATTCGGTGAAAGGTTCATTAAAAATTGCATAAAATTGCAACAATTGTATAGGTGGAACCGTTAGCTTTATTATGGATTCTAAAGGTATATTTTCTTGCTTTAGAAAAAGGAAAGCACAAAAAGAATATAAAAAAAGAAACAGGAATTACAAAAACAAGCAGTTTCACTTGGTGGCAAAAAGAAGATATAGTCAGTGTTTCTTTCGATTTGTCAGAAGGAGATATAAAATCACCTATTGTTACTAAAGTTTGTCCACGAAAAGATTATATTAAATCCGTTTTTACTTTTAACAGATATGATGAAGATGAGGATATTGAACAAATAATCAACTCATTTTGGGATAACTGTATTATAGATTTAGAGAAAATAAAATCAAGACCAGATAATGTACGAATATGGTTGGATAGAACGCCTGAGGCACAATGTGGACTATTGTTTGTAGCAGATTTACTGAAAAACAGTGAAACGACAATTCATATTGTTGAATTGCCTGAAAAAATAAAACGAGATGATCATTGTATTGTTGAGTATAGAGGTTGGGGTGAAGTGGATCCTGAGTTATTTGGAACTTTTCTTGATAGAGAAAGGATACT